>Ga0210406_10004997_pt1 | contig 14009 bp, 14 predicted proteins | sample IncBWC30MmetaG_FD_155454 | JGI IMG/M metagenome (GOLD analysis project Ga0210406, IMG submission 155454) | Forest soil microbial communities from Barre Woods Harvard Forest LTER site, Petersham, Massachusetts, United States - Inc-BW-C-30-M | ecosystem: Environmental > Terrestrial > Soil >... | reverse complement strand
CCGCCACCGCCGCAAAGTCCGTCACCGGCTTCAGCCGCGCCAGCACCTGCGGTTTTTCCGCCTCCGTCAACTTCCCTTTCTTCACCTCGCGGTCCAGGTTCTTGACGATCGTTTCCATCCCGCGTTGCAGAAAACTCTCCTGCACATCGCGCAAAATCACGCTGTACCCCGCCCGCGCAAATACGTGCGCGATGCCGTTCCCCATCGTCCCCGCGCCCAGCACCGCCACCGTCTTGATCGATTCCAAACTCACGCATCCTCCAGTCAACTCGCAGCCGAGAGTTAAGGAAACACGACTTGGAGTTGCGGGTCAAGCCGCAGAGAACCGCGCAGAACCTTTACGCCGCCTCCGCCAGAACAAGCCACGCAGCCAGCGCCGCGTACTTTTCGTCCTGCGTCCAGGGAGCCCCGAAGCCAGTCCCAAGCTCAGTCAATCGCCGCAAGAGTCTGTCTCGCTTCGTCCGAAGCGTCTTCACGCCGCGGTCCAGCAGCTCTCGCTCCCTGATGCACGTAATCTCCACGCCGCAATCCGTACACGAGTGCCGCAGCGCTTCGCGGAAATGTTCTCCATCCGCGGTATGGATCAACGCGTGCGAGAGCAAAATACCCTCCAGACCCGGCAGCGCCTTTCCGGATGCCAGTAAAAGCGCGCCTCGCGCCAGCTCGTATCCCTGTTTCCCCACCTCTTTCTGGGTCGAGCGAAGTGCGCTACCAGCAAGCCGCTTCGCCTCCGCGAGCGACTCCTCGACGAACGCGCGAGCCTTCTCCAGCGGCATTCTTTCCGCCGTATGATACGGCTGCCTGAATTTGTAAATGAATGTCTCTACCAGGTGAACGCGCTCACGGCTCACAACTCTGGGCACATCGTTTTCGAGGAAAACCGTCACGAGCGCACTCCAGCCGGAATGCACCCGGAAACCAACCGCAGCTTGCTTCATGGAAGCCTCCGCGGCAGAGGAAAGGGATCCCTAATCTATATCGCCGCGAGGCAAAAGTGTAGACCCTTCTCCGTCATTGACCGCCTCACTCCGGCGGCTCACCTTCCACCACTTCGCGGATGATTTCTCGGGCGCGCGCGGCGTCGTGCGGCAGAACGAAGAGCTTCGCCCGAGTTCCCTGCTGGTCCACCCGGCAGTTGATCCCGTTTTCATGCAGAGCCGCAACCAGGAAATCGCTGGGCTCGCTCGCATCCGTCGACCACACGCTAGTGGTCGCATCTTCTGGATACCAATCCGCCTCTTCACCTGTGGTCGGCGGGCCCGGAATGTTTTCCTCCGGAGCCGGAGTCATCGTCGCTGGAAGTTTCTTAATTCTCTCCTGCATGCTCTCCAACAACCGTGGTGTATTCAAGGTTTCGCGCGCTTCCGCGTCCTCGGTTCCAAACGCTACCTGCACCGCTTTCTCGGCTTTCTCAAATAAAGAAAACGGGACGCCAACCTGATACGCGGCATAATTGCTCAAATTGAAAAGATGGTCGCGCCGGAATACCGTCTTGTGCGGAATCCCGGCTTCCTCCAGCACTTCGCAAAGCTCCGCATGCACCCGCGCATCTTCGCCCTTCCAGAAAGAGCAGAACGGATCTTCATTCGGGTCGCCCGGATCAACGGCAGCCGGCTGGCCCGCGAGCGCGTACTCCGGCGGCTCATTCACCAGGTTCACGTCGCAATCGGCGCAGCGCGTGAACCCCGTCCGGTATTCGGCATTACATTGCGGGCAGAACATGCGTCCCGCAGTCTACCGCAACTGCGCAGCAAAAGTGTCCACCCGCGCGCCTCAGTATTTCGGCGTGACACCCAGATTGTAAAATAGGAATGAGTACACATCGGCCGCCAGTTCAATATTCTTCGTAGTGCTGCTGGCGTTGTGGCCAGACTTGGTTTCAATCCGAATCAGCACGGGGGCCGCCGGACTCGCCGCTGCCTGCAGCGTCGCCGCATACTTGAACGAATGCGCCGGCACCACACGGTCATCATGGTCCGCCGTGGTAATAAATGTCGCCGGGTATTTCACCCCAGCCTTGATGTTGTGCAGCGGCGAATACTTGTAAATCGCCTTGAACTGTTCCGGATCGTCGCTAGAGCCGTAGTCCGCTGCCCAGTTCCACCCAATCGTGAATTTCTGGAACCTCAGCATATCCATCACGCCAACCTGCGGCACAGCCACATGAAACAACTCCGGCCGCTGATTCATCACCGCTCCAACAAGCAACCCGCCGTTCGACCCGCCATTGATCGCCAGTTTTTCCGGCGAAGTATATTTGTTCGCGATCAGCCATTCCGCCGCGGCAATAAAATCGTCGAACACGTTCTGCTTCTTCAGCTTTGTCCCTGCGTCATGCCACGTTTCTCCGTACTCTCCACCGCCGCGCAAATTCGCCGAAGCGTAAACAAATCCCTGCTCCAACAGCGCCAGCCGCAGCGGGCTGAATGCCGGCGCCATCGTGATATTGAATCCCCCATACCCATAAAGCAAAGTCGGATTCGCCCCATCCAGCTTCAGTCCCTTTTTATAAACCAGGAACATCGGAATCCGCGTCCCGTCCTTGCTGTTGTAAAACACCTGCTTCGTTTCGTAATCCTCCGGCCGGAAGCCATGGACCTCCGCCATTCGGTATGGACTCGCTTTCCTCGTCGCCAGGTCATACCGGAACACGCTCGGCGGATAGTTGAATGACGTATACAGAAAGAAAGCATCCTTGTCGCCCAGATTGCCGCGGAATCCCGTCGCCGTTCCCACCCCGGGAAGTTCAATCTCATTCTCCAGTTGTCCCGTCAAGCTGTAGACGAAAACATGGCTGGCCACATCCTTCAAATAGGTCGCAAACAGTTTTCCTCCCAGCGATTCCACGGTGTCCAGGGAATCCGCCTTCTCCGGAATCACTACCTTCCACGGCGCATTCGGATTCGCCGGGTCGTACAGCATCAGCCTCCCTTTCGGCGCTTCGTGGTCCGTGGCAATCAGGAATTTATCGCCCACGTTGTCGACCACCACGTAATTGTCGTCCCCAATTTCCGTGATGATCGGCGTGAAGGCCTTCTCCTTCCTCGAGAGGTCGCGGAAATACAGCGCATTCCCCCGCTTCCCTTTGCCACGGTCGGAAATCGTCAGAATCGCAAACCGTTCGTCGTTGGTAGTAGCCACCGACTGAAACCGCTGGGCATTCTGCTTATCCTCATAGATCAATTCGTCTGCGGATTGCTCCGCCCCCAGCACGTGGAAATACACCTTCTGAAATTCGTTTTTTGACGAGAGCTCATGCCCGGCCTGCGGCGCATCGAACCGGCTGTAGAAAAATCCATTCCCCGCCCAGCCAAAACGTTCGAACTTGATCCATTTCAGATCGTCCGTCAGCACTTTGCGAGTGGCGACCTCAATTACATGCCCTTCCTGCCAGTCGGAGCCGCCCACCGAGATTCCATAGGCCGCGTACCGGCCATCGGCGGAAACGTCAAACGCGCCCAGCCGCGAAGTCCCGTCCCCTGAAAACTTGTTGGGATCGAGAAGCACTTCCGGAGCGCCTTCCAGCCCCTTCTGCGCGTACACCACGTTCTGGTTCTGCAGCCCGTCGTTCTTCGTGAAAAAAAGATAATCGCCCTTGCGGAACGCGGGCGTGTATTTGGGGAAGTTAAACAACTGCTCCAGCCGCGCCTTCACCTGCGCGCGATAGGGAATTTTTTCCAGATACCCGAACGTGACCTTGTTCTCCGCCTCCACCCACTTTGCGGTCTCCGCCGAATTGTCATCCTCCAGCCAGCGATACGGATCGGCCACCTTCACTCCGTGGTAGTCGTCCACCTGGTTGTCTTTCCGCGTCTGCGGATAATCGAGTCCTTGGCCAATCGCGATCGTTGAAAAGAGCAGGATGGAAAAAACCGGCAGAACAAAGCGCAAATGCGGCGCCAACTGGCGAATTATCATGCGAGGTTCCCTTTCTCGGAAAATGCGCGGAGAGTGCCTGCCAATCCTTGCAACATCAGACGCACGCACGCCACAAAAGTATACGACCATTTTCTGCCTCTATCTATCTGTAAAGACGCGCCTTACAACCAAGCCCTTAGCCCTGGTCCAACCTGCGTCTTTTTGCCCACACAGCTCGTATACAAGGTAGTATGAGCACACCGGCTTTTACCCTGACTGCTGCACCTCAACCGCTGCTGTTCGCCGGCTTCATGACCGACGACACCCAAGCCCTCGCCACAGGATTGCGCCAGCGTGACCCGGACCTGCTCGACCGCCTCATCGAGCAGTACCAGCAGCGCCTCTATCGCTACCTTCTCTTTCTCACCGGCAATCCACCGCTGGCCGAAGATCTCTTCCAGGAAACCTGGATTCGCGTGCTGGAGCGCGGCAGCCAGTACAACGGTAAATCGAAATTCGAATCCTGGCTCTTCGCCATCGCGCGCAACCTGGTGATCGACGCCTCTCGCCGCAAGAAAATCTCCAGCCTGGAAGACCTGGGCGACCAGGAGAGCAACACGCCATACGACCCGCCGGACGAGCGCGCAGCTTCCGTTCTGCAAATGCTGGTAAGTCGGGAGAACGAACAGAGCGTCCAGCTTTCGCTCTTGAAAATCCCAGCCTACTATCGCGAGGTCCTTTTGCTGCGCTTCAGCGAAGAGTTGGGCCTCGAGGAAATCGCCGGTGTAATGGCAACGCCGGTTTCCACCGTGAAGTCGCGCCTCTATCGCGGCCTGGCCGCGCTGAAAACCGCCATGACAGAAGGTGCCGCATGAACGAAAACTTGCACGAACGCGCCCACCAGCTCCTTGCCAAGTCCCTCGTCGAAGGATTGGGCCCAGTCGACGAAACCTGGCTCCGTGAACATCTCGCCGCTTGCTCCGGCTGCGCACAAGATGCAGCGGCAATGCAGAATGTTTTGCGCGCGCTGCGGGCCGTGCCGGTCAGCATCCCTCGCGATCTCGCGGCGCGCACGCAGCTTCGTGTTCGCCTCCGGACACAACAATCTTCGCCCGCGGCAGCGGGAAGCTTCTGGCTTTGGGCTGTCACAGCGGCAAGCTGGCTGCTAGGCGTCTCCAGCGCTCCGCTTGTTTGGCGCGGTTTCGCGTGGCTCGGCGCCAACTTCGGCGTGCCAAAGCTCGCGCTGGAATTTGGATTCGTTCTTTGGTGGACCGTGCCGCCGCTGCTCGCCGCCGCGATCATCCTCCACCAGAAAGCCCTGACCGCGGAATGGAGTAACAAAAATTGAGCCAATGTCCGAATTACGTAGGGGCGGCTTTACGCCGCCTTCCCGGGTGATACTTTTGCGGCCGCCTTGAGGTCGGTCGCAATCCTCGAAAACCCGGCCAGAATTTAGTAGCAGCAATATAGGACAACGATTTTAGTAGTCGCAAAGAAAAGGAAACTCACATGTCCGACGCATTCACAGAACGTCTTCGCCTCATCCGCTTCCGCCGCAAGCGCGAACACAGCCGCTTCCGCGATGAGCTTCGCATCATCCCGAAGTGGCTCGTCGTACTGTGCCTATTGCTCTACATCCTCGCCCTCATCATCGGCTTCTCTGTCAATCATTATGGCTTTCAGACCAACGGACCCATATTCCCCGGCGATGAATCTCTACGCCACGACCCGGAGCTTTCCTATTTTGAGCTCGGCGGCGTTATCACCTTTGGCGCAGTTGCTCTCTCCATCCTGTTTTTCTCGCTCGGCTATGTCTATCGCGACGCCAAGCGCCGGGGCATGAATCCTGGCCTATGGACCCTTCTGGTTCTTCTACTGTCCGGCGGCTACTTCTTCATTGGCTTCATCATCTATCTGCTCGTTCGAGAGCCACTTCCCTTCACCTGCCCGCAATGCTCCGCCAGCGTCAATGCCCGGTTCAATTTCTGCCCCAACTGCAAATGCAATCTCCATCCCGCCTGCCCGCAGTGCCAGCGCGAGGTCTCCGACACCGACAAGTTCTGCCCCTACTGCGCCGCCGAACTCGCCCAACCGAAACCCGCGCCCACGGTCTAGCGCGTAGTTGTGAAGTCCAGTCGCTCAGGCCTTCAATGGCCTGCCCTGCTTGCCGCAGGCAGGGGCCTGAGGCTTTCCCTGGTGCGTAAATTCTTTATTGACATGCAACCATTTGGTTGCCTATTATCCTTTCCGTGAGGATGGACCGGGTCTTCAAAGCTCTCGCCGATTCCAACCGCCGCAAACTGCTCGACCTCTTGCGCGCGGACAACGGCCAGGTGCTCGGCGACCTTTGCCGGCATCTCGACATGAGCCGCCAGGCCGCCACCAAGCACCTGAAGCTGCTGGAGGCCGCCAACCTGGTGGTCACCGTCTGGCGCGGCCGCGAGAAGCTCCACTACCTGAATCCCGTCCCCATTCACGAAATTTACGAACGCTGGATTGGAAAGTTTGAACGGTCTCGATTGCGGGCCCTGTACGACTTGAAGGAGGAGCTGGAGAAGGACTATGAAAAATAAATCTCAGTTCGTTTACGTCACGTATATTTCATCGACCGCCGAAAAAGTCTGGAACGCCCTGATGGATCCCGATATGACCCGCAAATATTGGGGCCACCTGAATGTCTCCGACTGGAAAATCGGCTCAGACTGGAAGCATGAGGACGCGTCGACAGGGCAAGTCCGGCTGGTGGGCAAGGTTGTCGAATCCACGCCTCCGCGCCGCCTCGTGATCACCTGGGCCTTCCCCGCGGACGCTAAATCGCCAGACAAACACACACGTGTGACCTTCGACATCGAGCCCGCTGGAAAAGCCGTCCGCCTGAAAGTTACGCACGACGAACTCGAGCCCGGCTCGGAAATGGAAAAGGGCATCACCCGCGGCTGGCCCGTCGTTCTCTCCAACCTGAAGACCCTGCTCGAAACCAATCAAGCCATGGAAACCAAGGCCCTCTTCGAACACGCCCACAAATAATGTCGCGACTGAAGCACACCCCGGGTGACCCACACGCCGACCCTGCGTGTGGGTCTTGGGGTGTTCTCGACAACTGCTTTTCACTGAGGAAATACTGGCTAGAACCGTTCGACCGCAAGAGCAACGGCATTACCGCCGCCAAGGCACAGTGCGGCGATGCCGCGCTTCAGATTGCGCCGCTGCAATTCATAAAGCAGCGTAACGAGAATGCGCGCACCCGATGCGCCGATCGGATGCCCAAGCGCTACCGCTCCGCCGTTCACGTTCACTTTTTCGGGATTGAGCTTGAGTTGGCGCGTGACCGCAATCGCCGCGACCGCAAACGCTTCGTTTAATTCCACCAGGTCAACATCTTTCTCGCGATCCCATCCGGTTTTCGCCAGCAGCTTTTCCAACGCGTCTACCGGCGCCATCATCACCCACTTGGGCTCCACGCCGCTGACGGCCTGCGCCACAATGCGTGCAATCGGCTGCTTGCCAAGCCGCGATGCATTTCGTTCGCTTGTGACGACCAGCGCCGCCGCCCCATCATTCGTCCCCGGCGCGTTGCCGGCAGTCACTGTGCCATCCTTCTTAAAGGCGGGTTTCAGTTTGGCCAGCGCTTCAAGCGTAGTGTCTTCCCGCGGCGACTCATCGTACTTGATCACGACGGGGTCGCCCTTCTTCTGCGGCACTTCGATCGGAAGAATTTGCGCCTCAAAGAAACATGACTTCCGAGCGCGAATCGCTTTCTGATGGCTCTCAAACGAGAATTTATCCTGCTCTTCGCGCGTGATTTTGTATTTCTCCGCTACCAGCTCGCCCGTGTTCCCCATGTGAAAGTTTTCGTACGCGTCCCACAAGCCGTCCCAGATCATCGAATCCACCAGCTTGCCGTCGCCCAGTCGATAGCCGGTTCGCGCTTGCGGCAAAAGATAAGGGCAGTTGGACATGGACTCCATCCCGCCGGCTACCACAATTTCGCTTTCCCCAAGCTGCACGGCCTGCGCCGCCAGCGCCACCGCTTTCAATCCCGAGCCGCAAACTTTATTGATGGTCATCGCCGCAACGCGCGGATCGCACCCGGCTTTCAGCGCCGCCTGTCGAGCAGGATTCTGGCCAATTCCGGCTTGCACCACGTTGCCGAGAATTGCCTCATCCACTTGCTTGCCCTCAAGCCCGGCGCGCCGCACGGCTTCGGCCACAATTTTCCCTCCGAGTTCCGGGGCCGAGAAACTCGAAAGTCCACCCTGAAATTTTCCGATTGGCGTGCGGACAGCGGAGAGAATGACTGGGGTTTCCATGAAACCACCTCCCGATTGACAGAAGCTCAATTATACCGCGTTGCGCCAAAGTCAGCCGAAAGAGGCAAGCCGGAGCGAGAGGAGATCGCCCCGGCCATCAACCACTGAAATTAATTTGCCACCGCGTCGGCCGCGCTTTCCGTTTCGTCGGCGCTCGGCCCATAAAGGCCTGGAACAGGAACGCCCAGCAGCCGGTAGTACACGGTCAACTGCGCACGATGATGAATGATGTGGTTGAAGATCATGGAGCGGAGGCAAGCCGCGCGGGGCATCGTGAAAATGGCCTGCCCGCCGGCCAGCAGCGTCCAATCCTTCATCATGTCTGCGTCGCTGGCGCCCGCAATCGCCTTGCGGGCTTCCGCCACACCCTTGTCGAACTCCGCAAGGACCTGCTGATGGTTCTCCAATTTCGGCGGCTCATAGGGGGGCGCGCCGACTGGCGCGTAATCAAATTTCTCCGTCTGCATGGTCATCGTGATCCACCCGGGCATGGTGGCGATGTGGCCCGCGAGCCAACCGACTGTTCCTGATTTGTCGTGCGGCTTCCAATTCCATTTCTGATCCGGCAGGCGTTCCAGCGTCTTGCGCGTCCCGGCCATTTCCTGGTCGAATTCGCCAAGCATAGTTTGTCCAATAGTCATATGAGTTGTCTCCTTTGCGGAAGGCAGTTTCGAGGCGCAGGAATCATAGGCAAACAAAAAGCGAACGTCAAGCGCTTTCTCAGCTACTCCGTCTTCCCCGCCGTGGCACCCTTCCAACCTCAGACGTTATACGGCCAAAATGGTCCAATCATTACACGCGTCGCATGGTTGACACACACGGCGCAAAGGACAGAATGTCCTTATGCCCCACCAACTAAGCACCTCCTATATAAAAGACTCCATCGAACTGTTTCGCTATTACAAGAAACTTGTCGAACGCGCCCTCGCGCAATGTCCGGATGAAGGCCTCTTCACCGAACTCGACACCGAGTCAAATTGCATTGCCGTCATCGTGAAACACATGGCCGGCAACATGCGCTCGCGATGGAAAGATTTTCTGACCACCGACGGCGAAAAAGCCGACCGCAACCGTGACACCGAATTCGAAGCCCCGCCAAAAACCCGCGCGGAACTCATGGAACTATGGGAAAGTAGCTGGAAGTTTCTCTTCGACGCGCTGGAACCACTAAGCGACGAGGACGTAACCCGCACAGTAACCATCCGCACCGAGCCGCACTCCGTCATGCAGGCGATCAATCGCCAGGTCGCCCACTACTGCTATCACGCGGGCCAAATCACCTTCCTCGCCAAACATTTCGCCGCCAAGTCCGGCCAGTGGACCGCCGTCACCATCCCCCGCAAGAAGTCCGGCGAATTCAACACCAAAGTCGCCTCCGGCCAGGCCTCGCAGCGATAGAAATCAAATCGCGGAGAGTAATTCCCACGGCAAGTTTGTGCTTCGCTTCCCCACCGCTGCAAAAGGCGTTAACCTGCTGAAGCGATGGCCAAGACACTTTTTGAAATGGGGCAGCCTGAAAGTACAGGGCTGCAACTCAACGACGCGCAGCGCCGCGCAATCACGCACGGAGATGGGCCGCTGCTGGTCATCGCCGGTGCGGGCACCGGCAAGACGCGCGTCATCACCGAGCGCATCCGCCACCTGCTTGAATCCGATGATTCCCTGCTCGGCGAAAATATCCTGGCACTCACCTACACGAAAAAAGCCATCGCGGAATTGAGAATCCGCGTGGCCAGGGGCACCGGCGAACGAGGCAAAGATGTCGTCATCGCGAATTTCCATTCCTTTTGCGAAAAACTTCTGAAGGAAATTAATCCTGGACTGATCCCGCTCGAGGACGTGGATCACTGGATTTTGTTGCGGCGCAATCTGGCGAGGCTGAAGCTGGAGAAATACCGCCGACTTGCAGAACCCGGCCAATTCCTAAGTGACTTTATTCGTTTTTTCTCGCGCTGCCAGGACGAACTCGTATCAAGCGACGATTACCAGCGGTTCGGCGATCTTCTCGCCAAGGAACTCGCGGACGAAAAATCGGCTCTCGACGAAGACACTTACAAGGAACGCGCGGAACAAGTGGCGCTGCAGCAAGAAATCGCGCGCGCCTACCGCGCCAGCGAAGAAATCCTGCGCGAAAAGAAAGCCGTCGCGCTGAACGGCCTGATCACCGAAGCCGTAACGCTGCTTAAAAACGACGCCGCCCGCCGGCGCCAGTTGCAGGAACGCTTCAAGCACATTCTGGTAGACGAATTTCAAGACACCAACATCGCACAGCTCGAACTCCTGCATCTGCTTTCAGCTGAACGCCGCAACATAGTCGTAGTTGGTGACAACGACCAGGCTATCTATCGATTCCGCGGCGCCTCCTTCGGCAGCTTCAAACTTTTTCTGCAGCGTTTCGCCGATTGGAAAGAAGGCGAAGACTCCACGCCGTACCGCGTCGCGTTGATGGACAACTACCGCTCCACGCCAAACATCCTGCGCGTCGCCACCCAAGCCATCGGCATGAACGAGGTCAGCGCCGAATTTCCCAAAAAAGTTCTGCAACCCAATAAAGCCGAAGGAGAAAAAATCCGCATCGTCGAAATGGAAACTCCCGAAGACGAAGCGGCCTGGGTGGCCGACGAACTCGAACGGCTGCACGGCGCCGGACGCCGCTGGAAAGATTTCGCGGTCCTCTACCGCCAACACGCGCATCGCGATCACCTGGTGGAGCAGCTCTCGCAACGCAAGATTCCCTTCGTCATCAGCAAACTCTCGATCCTCGAGCATCCGCTGGTGCGCGACGTGCTCTCCTACTTTCGCCTGATCGCCAAACCCTTCGACGACATCGCCTGCGCTCGTGTGCTCTCCGCGCCGGCCTGGCATCTGACCGCCGAAGATCTGGTACGCCTCGCCGAGCGCGCCCGCAAGAAACGCGGCACCGCGCTTTACGACACTCTGCAATCGCCACAAGGCGAACTACCGTTTGATCCTTCCTCAACGGCGTTCAAAACGCTGCTGGAATTCTTGACTGAACAACGAAAAACCATGCACCGCCGCCCGGCCCGCGAAATCCTCGGCGACCTGATCGAGTGGCTCGAAGTGCCACAACGCGCCAGCGCGCAGGATCGCAAATACGTAAACCAGCTCGCGCAGTTTATGAAAGACTGGGAGCCAAAAAGCGATACGCGCAGCCTTCCGGAATTCCTCGAATACCTGGACTATTTCGAGCAAGCCAGCGGCACTCTGAGCCTTGAAGACGACGCCCCCGGCGACGCTATCCAACTCATGAGCGTTCACGGCGCCAAAGGCCTAGAGTTCCCGCACGTGTTCCTGCTGCGGGTGAACTCCAACGCCTTTCCCGCGCGAAACCGCTCGCCGCTCTTCGAGTTTCCCGACCGCCTGATGAAGGAAGAATTGCCCGAAGGCGATTTTCACATTCAGGAAGAGCGCCGCCTGTTCTACGTCGCGCTGACCCGGGCCGAGGATCGTCTTACGATGACCACGGTGCGAGAAAAACGGGGCAGGGTCCCCGTCTTTATCGAGGACATCCTGATGGAGCCCTCCATCAAGCGCCGCGACGTCCGGCAAATCGCGCCCAAGCCGAAACCTCCGAAGCCGGAAAACGACGGACCGTCGGGCCCCACGAGCGGCGAACTTTTTCCTGCAGACGAGGCACCTCCAAAAATCTTTTCGCGAATTGCCAAGTGGGCGGAGGAATTCCACCCCGCATCGCCTGAGCCGCTCAAACTCAGCTCCTCCGCCGTCGTAAATTACAAAAAATGCCCACAGCAATACGCATTCGGTTACTTGTGGTCGCTGAAAGAAGGCCCGCGCGCGATGCTCAGCTTTGGCAGCGTGATCCACACCACGATCAAACGCTTCCTCGAGCAATTGAAAAAAGGCGTAAAGCTGCCCTTCGACGAAGTGCAGCGCATCTACGAAACCGAATGGAGCAGCGCCGGTTACGAAGACGAATACCAGGAAGCCGAATACAAAAAAGATGGTCTCGAACAATTGAAAATCTTCCATGCATCGGCGCTGCAAGACCCGCCAGAGATCCTCGAGCAAGAAAAAGGCTTCGAGCTGCCCCTTGAAAACAACGTCATCCTCACCGGCCGCATGGATCAGGTGAATTCACTTGGCCGCAGGGATGTGGAGATCGTCGATTACAAAACGGGCAAGCCCAAAAAAGACGCCGACGCCCGCAAAGATCTTCAGCTCAGCATTTACGCCCTTGCGGCAAAAGAAATCTTCGAGTGGAATCCCACGCGCCTTGTCTTTCACTACTTGCAGAATAACCAGCGCCAGGAAACCACGCGCGACTCCAAGCAAATCGCCGAAGCCGAGGCCACCGTCCAGGAAACCGCCGCCGACATCCGCGCCGGAAACTTCCCCGCCAAGCCCGGCTTCTTCTGCCGCGGCTGCGCGTACAAACCAATCTGCCCGGCCCACGAAGAGTCCCTCGGCGGCAGTTAACTCGATCCGCGAAAGTTCGATATGCATACACCCAATTCGCTGATATTGGTGTATAGTCAACACATGGCCCGCACCAACATCAACATAAATGAGAACTTGATCCGAAAGGCGCGAAAACTTACGCGTCTGAAGACGAAACGCGAAATCGTGGATCGAGCGTTGGATCTGCTTGTCCGCACGGAAGACCGCAAAAGCATCCTTCGTTACCATGGCAGCGGTATCTGGAAAGGCGACCACAAGGCAGCTCGGAGAAATCGCGGTTGATTCTGGTCGACACCTCCATTTGGGTGGACTTCTTCAGCTCTTCGCCCGGCCGCTCCGGAACCGAACTCCGCCGGATGATTGCCGACGCAGAGCCCCTGGCCCTCTCAGGCGTCATCGTTTCCGAAATCCTGCAAGGCCTCCGGCGTGATGTCGGCCAAATCGAGCGTCATCTTTCGCAGTGGGATATGCTCGAACCTCTTGGCTTTTCCACCTATCGCGGAGCGGCAGCTATTTCCCGGCTCGGCCGCGCGAGAGGATTCTCTCTGACCACCATCGACACCCTGATTGCCGCGATTGCCCTCGATCATCGTGCGGTTCTCTTCACTGTCGATCAAGATTTCGCTCGCATTGCTCGGATCACTCGCCTCCAACTCTATTCAAACTATTAGCGTGGCGTGGTTAGCCGTTCTGGCTGAGACACTCGGAAGGTGACGAAGGGGGGAAATGTCGGCGCGCCGACATTTAAAGTATTACTTGAAGGTTTATTCAATGGTTACTAAACATTCGAATGGATTCCCGGATGTGTTGAAGCGCAAGCGGTTAGCGTCCGGGATTCGAATGGGCCTTTTTCCAAAATGGGAAAAGGGCTCGTAAGGGCCATGAGGCGGAAGTTCCATTCCCCCTGGTTTGAGTTTTCAAGGTTCGAGTGTTACCCTTTGCGTTACGTATTCCCGACTCAATTCCAGGGGACTCATGCGACGAATTCCTCTCGCGATTCTGCTCTTTTCTTTTTGCATCCCGGCCTGCGCCCAAACCGGTTGTCCCGCACTGCAGGTTCCCCCGCCCGATCCGGGCATCATCGTTTCGCCCCGCCAGGAGATGGAGTTCGGCGAGATTTTCGCCGAGCAACTCAACAGCGATTATCAGGTGATTGACGACGAGGTCCTCACCGGTTATCTGACTCGGGTAGGCAACACGGTGGCCGCGCAACTCCCGGACAGCGGCTTGCACTACCGGTTTTTCCTCTATGACCGGCCGGAAGTTCAGGCGTTCGGCATTCCCGGCGGCCGCGTCTATGTTTCGCGCAAACTGGTAGCGTTCCTCAAGAACGAAAACGAACTGGCGGGGGTTCTTGGCCATGAACTTGGCCACCTGGTAGCGCGAGAGCAGGCGGCGGGC
>Ga0210406_10004996_pt1 | contig 14009 bp, 13 predicted proteins | sample IncBWC30MmetaG_FD_155454 | JGI IMG/M metagenome (GOLD analysis project Ga0210406, IMG submission 155454) | Forest soil microbial communities from Barre Woods Harvard Forest LTER site, Petersham, Massachusetts, United States - Inc-BW-C-30-M | ecosystem: Environmental > Terrestrial > Soil >... | reverse complement strand
TTCCAGCCTTGCGACGGTGGTCCTCGTCTTTTGACCATATACTTGGCTACGCTCGTCTGTCCGACGTCGATGCCGAGCTTGAGCAACTCTCCGTGGATCTTGCGTAATATCCGGCGGCACAGTTGGTCGGCCGCCACGGCGCCTCGACTTCCAGCACCAGAACGATCTGAACCCGACGCGGTGCCATTCCATGACGGTCTCCGGTTTCAAAATTGCCAGAGCGTTTAGGATTGTTGACGCCAATCGATACAACCCGGCAAAGATCAAGCGGTCCATGGCGCTGAAGGTCTGCCTCTTGGGCAAATGCCGGCGCTGTATGTTAATCTGATGCCGAAGGACTAGGATCTCAGCTACCAACGAAGCTCGCGACCGGAACAACCGGACCAGCGCCGCCCAAATAAGGCTGCAAGCTTCCCTCATAGGACGGAAGGATTGCCTGATTCTGCCTCAGATGTCAGCCCGATTAGGTTTACGACAGGGACCACCTGGGCGAACCCCAAGCGTTGCTCAAGAACTGAACGCTCATTGGCTCTTAATTTTGCGAACGCGTGAAGGGCACAAAGCGCACGAGGCCGACGGCGCGCGTTCTCGTATTGCCAGGGCCGGTTTTTTCGACCACTGTGAGGTGTTGAGTGGTGTAAGCAGGTCCCACCGGCATCACTAGCCGGCCACCCACTTTAAGCTGCTCAATCAGTGGCGGCGGTACCTGCCCGAGCGCGGCGGTCACGACGATGGCGTCAAAAGGACCGCATTCGGGCCAGCCAGCATAGCCGTCGCCAAGCCGGACGTTCACGTTGTCATACGCGAGGTCTTTGAGTGCTTTGGCGGCGGTCTCGGCCAATTGCGGGATAATCTCGATGGTGCAGACCTTTCGCGCTAGGTGCCCAAGGATGGCGGCCTGATAGCCCGAACCCGTGCCGACTTCGAGCACAACATCATCGGGCGCGACCTCGGCCAGCTGGGTCATCAAGGCCACGATGAACGGCTGCGATATGGTCTGGCCGAGGCCGATCGGAATCGGCCTGTCCGCGTATGCGCTGGAGCAAGATCGCTCAGGGGTGAACAGATGGCGTTGTGTTTGCCCCATGGCCTCAAGGACCCTCTCCGACAGCCCCTGCTGTCCCAAAACACTGACGTGGGACCGGGCGTAGGCGCGGATGGTTTCGACCATGGCGGTGCGTTCGCGGACGCATTGTGCGTCCTGTGCGGTCGCTTCCTGCGCGACGGCAACCATAGAAATCACGAGCAGCAGCGGCAAGGTTTTCATGAGCCGTGCGGTCACCCCGATCGGTTCACGTCGACCGCTTGAGCGCAATGAGTGGATTCGACCGATCAGCCGTTAAGCGAAACACGGCATCAAGCGAATGACCGCAATGCGTCGGGCGGTCCTTCAGTACGCCCTGATACCATGAATGCATCCGGCTGGTAAGTTGACTTCTCCGCGCACATTGCCCTCTCGCGGCGGGCGCTCTGCAGGTGGCTCAGCCGATCTCCAAGACCGCCCCTCCCCACAATTGCCTGTTCGACGAATTCAGGCGGATCTATGATATGGCCTACGATCTGGCAATTTTAGGGGCGTACTACCTTTCGCCCAAATCCGGCAAACTGGAGCGCTCTGATCGAGGATAATGCCGCGTCGAGGCGCATCACTGCTGCATGTTGGAGCGGGAGTCTGATCAGGAGGTCGCGATGAAGATTGAGAGCACCACATTTGGCGCGATTGCGATTGACGGAACGACGTATCAGCACGACGTAGTCGTTCGACTCTCCGGCGAAGTTGTAAAGCGGAAAAAGAAGCTATCAAGGGCGCTCTATGGTACCTCGCACGTGCTTTCAAAGGATGAGGCAAAATTTCTCTTCGAGAAAGGGTGCGACCAGGTCGTCATTGGTTCGGGTCAGATGGGCAACGTGCACCTATCGCCGGAAGCTGAGCCTATTTCGAAAGAAAGGGCTGCGAGGTCCTGTTGAAGTCGACGCCCGAGGCGATCCGGATGTTCAACCGGTCGCGTGCAAAGAGGATCGGTCTCTTTCACGTGACCTGTTGAAAGAAATGCCCCCCGGTAAAGCTGTGCATCCACGTTGGAGCAGCTGGCTCGGCGCGCCGCTCATCGCTTTTGTTTTGACCGTTGCGCCGTCGGTTTCGCCGGCGCACGCCGTCGAAGATGCTCGCAAGGTGAGCGTGGTGTCCTTCGGCCTTTTCGGCGATCAAGGCGTATTTAGAAGCGAGGCGACCGGCGCAGCTCAGGTCGTAGCGGACCGCTTCGGGAACGGCCCGATTAACGTGCAGTACAATTCGAAGAGAGGCGGAGGTGCAACGATCGAAGCACTGGCCGTGTCATTGCAAGTGGCAGCCAAGGGGATGGACGCCGAGAACGATGTTCTGTTTTTGATTCTCACCTCGCACGGCTCCCCCGCCGGCCTTGCAGTCAAAGCAAGGCGGCTCACGCAAACACTCTCGCCGTCTAATCTCGCCGACATGCTGGCGCGGACCGGCGTGCGATACAAGGTGGTGGTCATCTCGGCCTGCTATTCCGGGGTCTTTATTCCTCGTCTTGCGAACCCCGACACGCTGGTAATCACGGCGGCCGATGCCGGCCATCCGTCGTTCGGCTGCCGGGACAAAGCCAAATGGACCTATTTCGGCAATGCCTTTTTCAATGTCGCACTCCGGCAAGCTACAAGCCTGAAGGACGCCTTTGTTGTTGCGCGCTCGCTCGTCAAAAAGCGAGAAGTGCGCGAGCGCTTCGAGCCGTCGAATCCCCTCATAGCAGGCGGCGAACACGTGCAGCCGTTGCTCATTGCGCGCCCTTGAGCGTCCGGCAGCCTTCGCGGCCGACGCTCTGTGCCGTGGATGCCGCGCGCACCCTTCAGCCGTTGAAGCGGATCAACCGGGGAGCCTCTTTCATCTGCACTTCGACAGCATCTTCTGGAGTATTGCCTCGACCGAGTGCGGTGAAATCCCAACTTCGACAAATCCAGGCTTCTCCGGCGATGACACGGTGTCGATTTGCATCAGTTCCACTTGATTGATTGCGCGTGAGGAGCGGGTTTGGGAAGATTTCGGAGGCCCATGCCAGTGCGTGCCAAACGGCAAGCGGGATTGGAATCAATAGGGGCGCGAGGCCAGCTTGGTGCGCAACGGCTCTGAGAAATTGCTCGTAAGAGTAGACGCGCGGGCCGCCGAACTCGAATATTATCGAATGCGTCTCGGCTCGCCGCATGACTCGAGCAACCGCTTCCGCAACGCCTTCCACATAGACCGGTTGCAATCTGGTCCGGCCGCGGCCGAACATCGGATAGATTGGAAGCTGCCGAAGCAGCTTGAGGATGGTGGTGAGAAACGCGTCGTCCGACCCGAACATCACAGCCGGGCGGACGAAAGTGCATCGGCGAACGCGGCCCGGACTCCAGTTCGCCTTCGCCGCGCTTTCGGATGTAGCGGGATGGTGAGGCAGCATCGGCGCCGATTCCTGAAACGTGAACCAGCCGTTCGACTCCGGCCCGGCGCGCTTGAGCTGCTACCCGTTGAGCCGCCTCGATGTGAACGGAATGGAAGGTCTGCTGTCCGCGCTCGACATAAAGGCTGACCGCATTTACCACGCCGTAGGCGCCGGCCAACGCCTCCGCGACTGACCGTTCGTCGTGAATGTTGGCCTCTACGGACTGGAGTTGCGGATCATCAGGACCAAACAGCCGGTGCCCCCGATCCGGATGCCTTGACGCGACCCGAACGGGAAATCCGCAAGAGCGCAGATACCGAACGATGCGGCGGCCGAGAAAGCCGGTTCCGCCGAACACGGTGACGGTGCGATCGTTCTTTGCTACCATGATTCAAATTCGCAAATGCATGCGCTGGATCACGAATATCCGCGATGGATGATGTCGGTTTATGGGCGCCGAATTGCGACGCTACCATTCGTGGAATGGGTACCTGTGTTCCTTGTTTCGTCCGCCCCGTGACCCAGAACAGGCTCTTGCAAAGGGTAGGTGCCAGGATGCAGACTGTGAGCGCTTGATAGGTGTCAACGTCTACGGTTCCGGCGCCCGATTGGTTATCACGGTCGCGCACTGAGCAAGAGGAGAGTGACGCCATGCGAGAAATCGAAATCCATGACTATGCGCGACAGTTGCTGGAAGCACACGGCGCGAAAGCCATTGCGGAAGCCGCTCAGAACGCCATCGCACTTGAAGCAAAGGGCGAGGTGGAACTGGCCAAAGACTGGCGGCACATCGAAGACGCCATGAAGCTTATGCGCGGGCCGCACCAGAGCTGAAGCTGCCGGCTCGCGTGTGACGAGGCGAGCCTGAATGCGCGCCGCCATGCCGGATCGAGGCCGCGGCGGCGCCGAGTTGAAATGTGTACCAAAATCGGTCCGGGGCGGCGTGGCAGCGGCTGAACGGCAACACGATCTTCAAGCGCCGCTCTAGGGTTGCAGGAGTGAAGCCATGGTTCCGAATTGTGCGACAGCCGAAGATCTCCTGAAGACGATCAAGGACGAGAAGGTCCAGATGATCGATCTGCGGTTCACCGACCTGCCCGGGGTCTGGCAGCATTTTTCCGTCCCACCGAGCGCAGTGAATATCGACGCTCTCGACGAAGGTATCGGATTCGACGGCTCATCGATCCGCGGTTTCCAGGAGATCCAGGAAAGCGACATGCTGGTCGTCCCGGACCCGACGACCGCCTTCGTCGATCCGTTCACCCCGACGAGGACGCTGGTCCTGATTTGCAACATCAGGGATCCTTTGACCGGTCAATCCTACGGCCGCGACGCGCGCTATATCGCCCAGAAAGCCGAGACCTACCTCAAGGGCACCGGCCGCGCCGACACGAGCTATTTTGGTCCGGAGGCGGAGTTCTTCGTATTCAACGACGTGCGCTACGGGCAGGGCATCAACTACGCCTTCCACGAAATCGATTCCAGCGAGGGCAGTTGGAACACCGGCACGAAGGAAGCGCCGAATCTTGGTCACAAGCCGCGCCCGAAAGAAGGATATTTTCCGGTTCCTCCGACCGACAGCATGCAGGATCTCCGCACCGAGATGGTGCTGACGATGGAGTCGCTGGGAATTGCGATCGAAGCCCATCACCATGAAGTCGCGACCGGAGGCCAAAACGAGATAGACATGCGCTTCACTACGCTCACTCGCATGGCCGACAACCTGATGATTTACAAATACGTGGTGAAGAATACCGCCCACCAAAATGGCATGACCGCGACGTTCATGCCCAAACCGCTGTTCGAGGACAACGCCTCGGGAATGCACGTTCATCAGAGTCTGTGGAAGGGCGAGACTAATCTGTTCTACGGCCAGGCGGACTATGCCCAACTGAGCGAGCTTGGCCGCTACTACATCGGCGGATTGCTGACGCACGCCTGGGCGCTGTGTGCACTTTGCGCCCCAACCACGAACTCCTATCGCCGTCTGGTGCCGGGTTACGAGGCTCCGATCAACCTGGTCTATTCCCAGCGCAACCGCTCGGCCTGCTGCCGGATTCCAATGTATTCGTCGAACCCGCGGGCGAAACGCGTCGAATTCCGTTCGCCGGATCCCTCCTGCAATCCGTACCTCGCCTTCGCCGCGATGCTGATGGCCGGCCTTGACGGCATCAACAACCGTATCGACCCGGGCAGCCCGATCGACAAAAATCTTTATGACCTGCCGCCCGCCGAGGCGAAGGAGGTGAAATCGACGCCCGGATCGCTCGACCAGGCGCTTGACGCGCTCGAAGGTGATCACGCGTTCCTGCTGCGCGGCGATGTGTTCACCCGCGACGTGATTGAAACCTGGCTCGACTACAAGCGAAAAAAGGAGATTGATGCCATCCGGCTGCGCCCCCATCCCCATGAGTTTCATCTCTATTATGACATCTAGCGCAAAGCAGCATCGATCCTGCCGCTTATAGTTGCCTGGCTGCGGATTCAGGTTCCGCCAGGCACTAATCGAATGGCGGACTACGGTTTCTCCAGTCGCTGTCGGGCGGTCGCTGCACCAGTTATCCCGCTCGCGGTCGCTTCATCGGCGGGCATTAATGCGAAGCCCTTGCCGGGCACTTCGCCGATGTAAGCGTTTTGCGGGGATGTCCGCTCTGCGCCCGGATAGTGTTGCAAAAGTCCCAAAAGGCGCAGCGGCTAATTTCCCGCCAAAGAACAAAAAGAGCGACAATCGCCGATCAATGGAGCCTCAAACCCGCTAACAGAATCGCCTGTGAGTTTGGCGCATGACGACGTGGTCCCCCACATCATTATTCAATCGTCGCGCCTACGGCTCGGAGAATTTGAGACCCATGCCGCAAAAGGAGTTTTGCAACACTATCCGCCCGACGAGCGGACGTCCGCGGTTATGCCAAAAAACATTCCTGAGAGCCTCACGTTGAGAATGCTCTATCCGGCATTTTCACACGAACGGCAGGAAGATATCGGGCCGTTTGGGTAGAAGCCGCCGAAAATAGCACCGTCCTTCATCCGAAACGGTATTGCTGCCGGCAAAGAAGTCGTCCGGCATATGGCGTGTTTTGCCAGCCACACGCTCGAGCGGCACGATCAGAGGTTCGATGCGGTCGCCGTCATAATGCAGTACCACCGAGCCACTGCCGGTTAAGGCGCTTTGCGCGGCAAATGCGCCAGCGGCGAAAGCCTCCTTGCGGTCGGTTTCGTCGACCACGCCGATATATCCGCGTGGCAGATAGCCCAGCGTATCGACACGTGCCCTTGCCTTAGGAAAACGCGATTTCAGCGCTTTCTGGATCTCGATGCCGAGATCACCGCTCGTCAATTGCAGATTGCCATGGGCGTCGCGCTCGACCGCCTCGCCCGCCAGCGCCTCGGCGAGAGGCTGGCCGGCCTCGTCCTGCACGCCCTCGGACATCGAGACAATGCAGCGGCCCAGGCGCGCATAAATGGCATCGACCTCATCGAGGAACTGGACAACCGAGAACGGCTTTTCCGGCGTGTAAATCAGATTCGGGGCATCGTCGGGCGATTGCTGCCAGCCTGCGGCGGCGGCGGCGAGGAAGCCGGCATGGCGGCCCATGACGATGGCCACATAGATGCCGGGCATGGCGCGAAAATCGAGATCTACGCTGACAAGGGCATTGGCGATGAAGGCGGCGGCCGAGATGAAACCCGGGACGTGATCGTTCTCCATCAGGTCGTTATCGATGGTCTTGGGGGCATGCACGAAATGGCAGCGGCCACTTGACTGTTGCCGCAGCAGTTCGAGCGTTCCGGCGGTGTCATTGCCGCCAATATAGACGAAGGCGCGGGCGTCTAGCCGGTCCAGAGCCGCGAGGATATCAGCGCATGCGCCAGAATCTGGTTTGTCGCGGGTCGAGCCGAGAGCCGAATTGGGCGTGTTGCCGAGGCGGCGGAGTTGGGCCTCGGGGATGGTGGTTAGGTCGACGACGTTCCCCGCCGTGAGGCCTCGCACGCCATAGCGCGCGCCCAGAATGCGTACGGACGGATCATGCCTGCGCGCGGCAAGGATGGCGCCACACAGGGTCTGGTTGATCACGGCGGTGGGGCCGCCGCCCTGGGCGATGACGATTGATGGCATGGATCCTCCATGACGTATTTCTTGCTAGGCGGCCCGCGGACTGTGAGAGACGATTGAAGCGAAGATTGGCCAATCCTGCAATGGGCTGTGGGGCCTGCAGCGAAAGGATCTTTGCATCTACGTCTTGCTAACCGTGCTAAAGGTCGCGCTTAGGAATGTCCGCCTTGCGCCACGAGCGGTCATACAATGTCTGGCAAGCTGAGGCTGCTCTCACTAAAATGTTTGGCTCAACGAACGAGCCAGTGTGCCGCGCAGCGTCAGCGGAATGCGGCGTCAAGAGCAAGGCACCAAAATGAACCAGGTGAATGCCAGGCACGAGATTATTCGGGAATGGCGATCGCTTCCGAAGGAGCTGAGAGAAACGGACGAACAAGCCGCAGCGTTCGCGATGCAGATAAAAGACAAATACAAATTCTCTAGCGACAGCGCTGACCGCTATCAAACCGTCAAAGATTGGCTGCTGCGTTACCTATCGATTACACGCGGGCTGGTGCGAAATGCTGAAGGCGAAGGGAAAATGAGCGGCAACGAGAAAAGCACCGATCCCGGCCTCTCGGCTGCTGAGCGGAAAACTCTCAGAAGCCGCGAGGCAGAAGAAGCGATCGCGGAGCATGAAAGCGCTCAGAAGACATTTCATGAAAATCGGGAGCGGCTGCGGGAAGAACGTCTTAGGCGGGAAGCAGCGGCGGGGCCGATGCTTTATCCGGCCCCAGAGCTTCCAGACGACACCCCCGTCGAGAACGTCCGATTTGCTACCAGGATACGGAAGGCACTCCATGCCGCGGGCATGAAGACGATTGGGGACGTGCGTGAAGTTTCCGACGCTGCGCTGCTTAGCCTTCCAGATTTCGGCAGCGGTTCGCTATCTTATCTTCGTGAGGCCCTTGGTCTCCCGTCAACCGATGGCGTGCGTCCAAAGATCAAAAAGCCCACCTGATTTGCGGCGATGCTAAGCCGGTCGGGCGGCTTGCGCGGGCCACTTACCCGTGTTTGAGCCCATGCGCGATAGCTGCTGTCGCAAGATCAGAGGCGGCAGTATGAGAGGCCTTTCCACTCGTCCCATGACTCAAGGAGCCAATGGAGGGAAGGTGCTCCCTTCCGCAGGCTTCCGTTGTCCGGTTTGCGATCCATTCCGCGGTTTTATTCCATCATCGGCCGGCCGATCCAAAGCCTGTTGAGCCAACGCACTGCCAAGTCGGGCTGCTTCTCGCCTTGCAAGCGCGCTAAGGCCTCCTGATAAGGGCCCACCGCCCGCAGGCGCATTGGAAGTCGAGGATAGAGGCGCCGGATCAGCGCGAGCGCCAAGTTCATGCCACGTTGTTCACGTTCGCCGAAGACCAATCCGAATTCCCCGCGTAACCGCTCTGGCAGCAAGTGGGTCGTCAGCGCTAGATACCACTTCGGCGCGCGCAATTTTGTCGCGCGACCGGAGAAGATTTGCTCCGCAATCTTGCGGGCGGCGGGGCTGACCGTGAGAATATCCGACCGCAACATCGCCTCATTGTACGCAATGAACGACGTCCAGTTTGATGGTAAATCGGCTTGCCGAACGCCGAATAAGGCCGCGAACAGCCGGGCCTCGACCCAGTATGCTTCACGCTCGCTATCCGTGAGCGCAGGCAAGACGAGATCATGTGTCAACAAGGCAGTCTCCACGAGCGTGGCGTGAACCCACCGTAGCGCCGAGACCTCATTGGCGCAGTATTGAGAGCCCGCGGCGAAGCGGCCTACCGTCGACGGCAATATTCCCGTCACCGAGGCGTGACGCCGATGCAGTCGGCGGGCCGCCGCCAGCGCCTGATCGCGCGTACCAAACACCATCGTGAAAACAGTGTTGAACGTTTGGTGGAACCGGCCAATCGGATCAGCAAAAGTCCGGGAATGCTCGGCGATGGCTGCGGCGACCCAGGGGTGTGCCAGCTGAAGCAACAAGGCGCGGCCGGCGCCAAGGAATACGGCCGCCTCGCGGTCGACCCGCCAGGTCAGTGAAGCGGGACCGAAGACCCCCTCAATTGATCCGGCCGCCGCCTCGCAAACGGTGTCGAGACTGCTTTCAAAATCATCTTCGGACAACAACGGCATATCCTTACGATCGGCAACGGATGACGGGCCGACAGGTCCACCGGATCCAAGTAAGAGCAGTATTTGTCATCCCTGGGGCGCCAGCCGAGAAGTACCGGTGCTCCATCGAGGGCGCCTGTGTCCTCCGGGCGGCCCCTTAGAGACATTAGCTGAATTTTTCGCTGACGCCCTCCCTGCTATTCGTGGATCATCGACGGCGTCTTCATCGATGAGACCTGGGCCAAGACCAAAATGGTCCGCACACATGGTTGGGACCGAGAGGACAGCGCCTGCGCGAACAAGCGCCGCACGGGCATTGGCAAACGCTCACATTCCTTGCTTCCTTGCGGCGACGCGCCTTGCGTCCTTGATGGACCGATCAACGGCGAAAGGTTCAAAGCCTATAACGCGCAGTTCCTCGTGCCGACGCTCAAGCCCGGCGCCATGGTCATCATGGACAATCTCGGCAGCCACAAGGGCTATGCGGTGCGCCTGGCCATTCGTCGCCGCGAGGCTTCTGTTCCTGCCGCGCTACAGTTCCTGACCTCAATCCTATCGAGCAGGTGTTCGCCAAGCTGAAAACGCTGCTCCGAAACGCCGCCGAGCCAACTGTCGAAGCGCATCGGCCACCTGCTCAACTGCTCACACCACAGGAGTGCGCCAACTTACATCCGAAACGCAGTATATGCTGCCATCTAAATGGAAAATGCTTCTAACCTGCCAATGGCAGATGAGCGAGGCCAAGGAGCGCCGGCGACTCTTCGAGGATGAGACAGGTCGGAATTTTGGCCAGCATGCCGGCGAAACGTCCCTTTCGTTCGAATCTTTCGCGAAACGGAGATGACGCGAACGCTTCCTTGAACCGCAGCAGTATCCCGCCGGCGACGTATATGCCGCCGGTGGCGCCGAACGTCAGCGCAAGGTCGCCGGCCACCGACCCCAGGAATGCGCAAAAATGGGAGAACACCCTCACGCATTGGAGATCAGTCCCGTCGATGGCGTAACGAGTTACGTCGGCCGGCGTCAACGCCCGCGCGGCGGAGCCGTCGATTGTGCAGAGTGCTTCATAGAGATTGACGAGACCTGCGCCACTGAGCACGCGCTCGGCCGAGACATGGCTCCAACGCTTCCGAAGGACCTCGATGATGGCGTCCTCCTCTTTGGACGAGCTCGGCAAGGTCACGTGCCCGCCCTCGCCCGCGACCATCACCCATTTTCGCCCGTCGGGTATCAAGGCACTCACGCCCAGTCCCGTGCCGGGACCGATGATCCCGATCGGACCGGCGGCCTCCGGAGTTCTCGGCCCGACCGGAAACACGTCCGCGCCGGGCAGATACGGTACCGCCATTGCCGTTGCGACGAAATCATTGACAACCGTCAGCGAGCCCAGTCCAAGGCTTCGATGTAGATCGCTGATTGAAAATGACCAGCCCAGGTTCGTGAGCGCTACCTTGTCGCCGAACACCGGGCCCGCGACCGCAAGAGCGCCGTCGAGTCCGGACCGCAATGCAGGCGGCAGACCGTTGAGATAATCGGTCAGGGCGTCGTGAAGCGAGCCGAACCGGGCGACCTCCACATGCATGAGCTCGCGATATTTGCCGCCCTCGGCGATCGCGAACCGTGCGTTCGTACCTCCGATGTCTCCGATGATGCGTCGGCCGCCCAATCGATCCCCTCCTTTCACCTTCGGTGCCGGCAACTTTCCCGGTGGTCCGCCTCTGCCACGTACCGCGCGCGTCGGAGAAGCCCGGCGCCTTGTACGGCCTACGTCGCCCGTGGAACCCCATCGCGAGCAGAGCAAGGCGCATTCGTCACACTATAGTATTGTGCTCGCCATAGAGCGATGCGGCGGGCGGGTTGGCGGAGGATCCGCCATGCTTGCTCGTCCTGACGGCCGCGACCATCCACAACCCTGGAATAAGGGTTTACTCGTCGGGCAGAAAAAACCCCTCCAACCCAAGCACGTTTGGTCCATTCGCGTTCGGCTAGAAATCGCACGCATGTGGCGCGACCTCGCGCTCTTTAATTTGGCGATCGATAGCAAGCTCCGCGCCTGCGATTTGGTCAAACTTCGCGTCGACGAAGTATGCTTAGGTGCAAAGATCCGGGACCGAGCGACAATCGTTCAAAAAAAGACGGGCCGACCGGTGCAATTCGAGATTACGGAGCAGACGAGGACCTCCCTCGAAATTTGGTTACGGATGCTCCGAACAACTGGCTCTCGATATCTCTTCCCGAGCCGACTTCATGCACGCCCTCATCTATCCACCCGGCAATACTCCCGGCTAGTGCATCGCTGGGTCGATAGCATCGGTTTGGAACCGATCTCCTATGGCACCCATTCGATGCGACGGACGAAGGTCACTCAGATCTATCGCAAGATGGGGAACCTTCGTGCTGTGCAGCTCCTTCTCGGAAGGGCGACATACTGCCCGCGAACAACAGGCTGAAGCACGCATCAGCTACCGATTTCGAGGACGACCAAGTAAACTCTCCAAAATCAATATTTGCCAGTCTGCTTGCTTCCTGATCCGTCATTGAAGCCCAATAGATATTTTGCGATTGGCAAACCCTACGATGTCTGACGGGTATCGGCGAACGTCATCCACGGCAGAAAGCGCCGCGTCTTCGACACGTTAACTGGACTGACATGCGCGAGATATCAAGTCTTGGGACGCGACTGTCAGAGCATCTTGCCGACAATCTTCGTCATGTCCGCCGCCGAGAAGGCTCGCAACGACTCGGTGCGAACGTTGCCCAAGGCACTGAGATTCAAACTAAGCGCCGTGGCGGAAAACTCATCCGGCGCATCGAGAATTGTCACAACATCATACCGTCCCTGCGTCCAGAATAACTCCTTTACAACCACTCCAAAAGTCTCGGCCATTTTCTTGAAAGCTTCTGCCCGCTTCGGTGAGTCCTTAGCGCTACGGATGCCTTGGTCGGTGAAGTTGGCAAGCACGACATAAGTTACCATCGTCACTCTCCCTGGTGAGCAGCTTTAGTCGATCCTTCAAGTATTCTGGCCGATGATCGGGCGGCGTAGATAGATCAAGGCTCTTGACGCTTCGGGTGAGCATCACTCGATTGGCTGTCCATAAGCTAACTCAAACAATGCTAGGCGCACAGTAATTGCCGTCATGAATCTACGAAGACAACCGTCGGCGACGCAGATGATTGAAAGGGGTCCGGATCGCAGGTCAAAACAAACTGGTCTCAGCCAATATCAAACTTGACACCTTGAGCGAGGGGAAGGTCGTTGCCGAAATTGATCGTGCTGGTGACCCGGCGCATGTACGCCTTCCATGCGTCGGAGCCAGCCTCGCGCCCGCCACCAGTTTCCTTCTCGCCGCCAAATGCGCCGCCGATCTCCGCGCCGGAAGGTCCGATGTTGACGTTTGCGATGCCGCAATCCGAACCGACCACGGAGAGAAATTTCTCGACCTCATGAATGTTGGTCGAAAAAATTGACGAGGAAAGGCCCTGCCGTACCTCGTTGTGCAGTGCCAGGGCTTCGTCAAAGTCAGAATACTTCATGACGTAGAGGATCGGCGCGAAGGTTTCGCGCAGTACCGGGCCGATCTGCCGTGACATCTCTACCAGCGCTGGCTTGACATAATAGGCAGTGAGATATGGCACCGCTTCGAAACGGTCGCCGCCGACGACCTGTCCGCCAAGCTTTCGCGCCTCTGCCAAGGCCTCTTGCATTCTGTGAAAGGCCGCTTCGTCGATGAGCGGGCCGACGAGCAGGTCGCTATTCGTGAGCGGGTTGCCAATTTGCACGGCGGCATAGGCCTGTTTCAATCTGGCAACCAGAGAATCATGGATGCTGTGATGAACGAACAGCCGACGCAACGATGTGCAGCGCTGGCCGGCCGTGCCGACGGCGGCAAAGGCAATCGCGCGGAGTCCGAGGTCGAGATCCGCCGACGGACACACAATCGAAGCGTTATTGCCGCCCAACTCCAGGATAGCTCGCGCGAAGCGCCGTGCCAGTCGGGGACCCACTATCTGGCCCATGGCGGTGGAGCCGGTCGCCGAGACCAGCGGCACCCTTGCATCATCGACCAGCATCTCGCCGATCTCCCGTCCGCCGACCAGCACTGCTGACAAGCCGGCCGGTGCGCCGTCGAACCTCGCCGCGGCGCGCCGGACCAGCGCTTCCACGGCGAGCGCCGTCAGCGGCGTCTTCTCCGAGGGCTTCCAGATCACCGGGTCGCCGCACACGAGAGCAAGGGCGGCGTTCCACGACCAGACTGCAACGGGAAAATTGAAGGCGGTGATGATGCCCACCGGCCCGAGAGGATGCCATTGCTCCATCATCCGATGATGCGGACGTTCGCTGGCGATGGTGAGGCCATAGAGCTGGCGGGAGAGGCCGACTGCAAAGT
>Ga0210406_10004995_pt1 | contig 14011 bp, 13 predicted proteins | sample IncBWC30MmetaG_FD_155454 | JGI IMG/M metagenome (GOLD analysis project Ga0210406, IMG submission 155454) | Forest soil microbial communities from Barre Woods Harvard Forest LTER site, Petersham, Massachusetts, United States - Inc-BW-C-30-M | ecosystem: Environmental > Terrestrial > Soil >... | reverse complement strand
AACCGTGACATCCGGGCCATGGTCGAATCGCTTCAACCTCTACGGCGGTAATTCAGCGAAAGATGGCGCGTTCGAACGGCAGGCGTGCGCTCTTTCCGCGATCTGACGAACCTTACGAGAGCACCGCCACCGACCGGCCGGAAGATCAACACTCGGGAGTGATTGCCGGGTGCCCCAGGTTCCGGTGTTCGGTACCTGGGCACCCTCCGCGCAATTTTGAATTGTGAGCCAGAGAAAAGTTATCCCGTCCGATCAGCCGAAAGTTTGTGCGAATTCAAAGTCTAGTTTCCGGGGCACCCCGCGCCCCGCGTGCTTCACCGGGGCCGAAGGGCCTGCCCTGAGCTCGGTCGAAGGGTGGTTTTTACAAACGGTCGGTTCCTCTTCGCTCTGGCCGGCGTGAATCAAGAGTGACCCACCCTTGCATAAACCAAACCCGCAAGGATAGGCCGCCCGCCAAAAATCCAGTGCGCAATTAGGTGGCAGCCGCCCGCACAGCAGGTCTTGGGGGTTCACACGCAGTCTTTGCAATCGTCTTGAAACGATCAAACTCAATCTTGCACACAGTCTGGTACTTCCTCCCGTTCCTATCCGCATAATCCACGAGTATTCGGAGATGCACCGGCTCGAAGTCTCGGCCCCAAGTTTCGTAGGCAGTTTCAAGCACGTGCGCAAAGTCATCTTTAACGGCCTTCCATTCATCGGTGTCCGGCTTCACAAAGAGATCCCGAACGACTGGCAGAACGCGAACACTGGCCCCCTCTTCGATGTGCGAGATTTCCTCGAACGTGGCAGTACAGCGTTCGCCAATGACGACCTGTTGGATTTGGATGTGATATGCAGTTGAACCGCGCAGATTGCGTAGCGTTAAGGGATTTCGTGTTGCACATTCATATTCCAAAACGACCTCGGGAGCTGCCCCCAAACTTTCCTGCAATTCCTTGTCTTTGTCCATCCAGGCGAAATGGAAGGCCACGAAGAAGAAACTTGCTGAGACTATCAGGAATATCCAATTTGGAACGCCAAATCCACGGAAACGCTCAACCAAAACAAGGGTGACGGAAACAATGCCGCCCATTAGCAGAACCCAATGCTTGAACACGGCTCGAAGATGTTCCCAAATCTTATCCATTATTGGATCAAGTCCCATGTCCACCGGCAACCGTTAATGAGTTTTCGGAGGCCAGGGGCGCAGGAAAATGCGCGCCGGTGGCTTGCTTGCCAGTGCGACGTATTTCTTGTGCCGCTCAGACCACATCAAGTGAGCGTACCATCTCTGTGCCCATTGTCGTTCGGTTGCCGGACGGAAGCCTTGATTGCACGTCGGGCACGGGCCTTTCCGTTTTGCATCGATGGGTTGGCGCATGGTGCCTCGCTATCTTCAAACAGATGTGCGATCCTTCTCCAGAGCGGCGAGGGCTTCTTCGGCAGTTTTGTAGCTTCCCCTCCAGCCCCGATCATCCCAACGGTAGATTTGCCAACCGTGCCGCCACCCCGTATTGGCTATCGAGACTCCCTGTTCACCCCCGAGAACGTCATACTGGAAAACACGGCCGGGTCCTAGCAGGTCCGTTCGTAAACTCGCATAGGGTCTAAGCATCAGCGGCATTGTTTTTCCCACCTTGGCCGAGATGGTAGCACGCCGAACATAGTCAAGCAAACAAAAAGCGAATATGCTATCTTCCGTTTAAGTCTTGGTGAAGGCTACGGAACGGCGCAGATTCGACGCATGAGCTAAGCAAGCTAGAGGACTAATGAATCAGGAAATCCCCACGTACGTCAATTGCATGGAAGAAGTGCGCGACCGCATAAATCTTGTCAGATCCGTGGGCGAGCACAACATCACTACGGGACGTGAAGTCTTCGATGTTGAGCTGGTTTTCGTGCAGTTACGGAAAGTCCTGGAGTTGATCGCCTTCGCCTCGCTCACCGCCAACAAAGACAAATACTGTGCCGCACACGCAAATTTCGCCACGCACTGGAGAGCGAAGTCCATGCTTGAAGAGCTTGAGAAGATCAATCCGGACTTCTACCCAATGCCGATACAGCACCCACAGCTACAGCCTGATGGTGTGAAACGCATTGCGGTAATTTCGGGCGGCTTCCTGACGAAAGAAGATTTTGCAGTGCTGTACGACAAAACTGGGGACATTCTCCACGTGCAAAATCCTTTTAAGGTGCAGGCCCCTAGGCTCAACATCAAATACAGCGTCAAAGAATGGATTACCCGTATTCAGACTCTTCTTGCGCTGCACATAGTCCACCTTGTCGATGATAAGAAGTGGGTAGTGCAGATTCCTGAAAGTGGACCCATATATTTGTGGCCCGCCGAACCCGCGCAAGCCGTAACGGGAAGCTAGCGGAGAACCGCCGCATCTGCCCGGCCCGCACTCTCTCTACCTTTTTCTTCGTTGCTCGGTCACAATTAAATCCATGAGCACCCAGGCTGAATCGAAGCCAAACCTTGATGCCAGAACCTTTCAACAGCAACTCGTTGAACTGGCAAACACTCTGGCGCTAAAAGTCCAGCGTGAGGGGCCAGGGATGCTCCCCACACCCGTTTGGGTGACCACCGATATTTTCGTTCTTCTCCGGCAGGCAATGCATACTTACGATCTTTTTTTCTTCCTCAACGCCGACCAGCGCAGGCAAAAGGACGTGGACTGGCGCGTGGCGTATAGTGTTGCGAGCCTTCCGCTTATCCGCGGCATGATCGACTGCTTGTATAACATCACCGTCATTCTCCAAAATCCGGGCGTCAAGGGTTATCAATTCCGCGAGAGCGGTTACAAGAAGACGTTGGAGGCGCTCGATGCCGACGAGCGCCGTTACGGTGGAGATCCGAAGTGGGATGATTACATTGCAAGGCAAAGGATGTCTCTTCGTTCGGCGATGCATAACGACGGTCTTGCGGAAAGCGAAGTTCGTCAAGCAAAGAGTTGGCCAACTCTCAGCGCCTACCTGCGTGTGAAGAAGAACGCATCCCTAACACCGCACCAGGAGTTCCTGAAAAAGCTCACTTACGGCTTTTGGCAGGAATACTCAGGCATGGCACACGCCACGTTCGAGGGATTGCTACCGACGGCTCTGTTCTACACGGTGAAGGACATGCCACACGAATTTCGGTCGAACATCGAGACCGCCATAGATACCGTGATCGCCATTCATATCCCGCGCCTTGCGGCCATTCTGCTTTGCATGCTAACTGAGGTACAGACTTACTTTCGGTTTGATGGGGCTCACATTAATCAACGACTGCATCAAATGTGGAACGCCCTTCTTCCTGCCCCCGAAGTCAAAGAGTTATACGATTTGCGGTATGCCAAACTGATGGCCAACAAGGGCATCACCCCCGAGTATTCCTGACGAAAGTCAGCGAGCAGTGGCTTTTGTTCAAGTACATCGAAGGCCAGTTCACTCCACTGTCCAAACCGTTCAAAACGGAAGCGCCGGGTGCCCCGGGTTCCGGTTTTTGGTACCCGGGTCTTGGGTTCACCTCGGCCCTTCCCTTTCTTTGGACTTCCAACCCTTAACTCTTGATTTTCAACTTCTGATTCCCGACCGTTACTCTTTCAGCGCAAAATCGTCCCAGTACCACAGAATACTATTGTATAGTTGTTACTAACGCGAGAGAATAGGCCATGTGCGCACGGGGAGTTTTCTCTTTCCACTCGGCGCCGCTCCCTACCTGCCCAGAAAAATCCCTAAGTCCAATCATTCCTGCACTTGCGCGGCGCGCTCGTAAGTCCAATCATTCCCGCACATACGGGATAGCGGGGGGTGGGGGATGTACCGGTCTTTTTGTCCGACCAATTCGCCGTGCTTCTGAGCCTTTTGTTTCCCCTACATACCAAGTTTCTGCCCGCAACTCTCTTGTTTCCCCTACATACGCAAAAACAGGGGGGTGTATCCCCACGCAAAAATGTCGGCGCGCCGACATTTTTGATTTTTCCCCTGATATTTCGCACTTTTTGCCCCTCACGGGTCCAGAACATAACCGAGGAAAGGAAGAGAGGGGAGCTGGCCCCGTAGAAACATCCGGGGCGCAACGGACGCGCTTGAAAGACCGGCGCTACAGTGGGGAACTAGGCTGGGCGGCGGAGGCGTCGAAGGCTTGGCCTTCGGCTAGCACGTGGTCGGGGACGCGGCGGAGTTCGCGGACCAGGCGGAACCAGGAGAGGAGCTTCAGGCCGTAGTAGGTGAGATCGATCTCCCACCAGTAAAAGCCCTGGCGGGCGGAGGCCATGAAGTAGTGGTGATTGTTGTGCCAGCCTTCACCGAGGGTGACGAGGGCGAGCAGCCAGTTGTTCTTGCTGGTGTCGGCGGTCGGGAAGCGGCGGTTGCCGAAAATGTGCGAAAGCGAATTGATGGTGAACGTGCCGTGCCACAGGAATACGGTGCTCAGGAAAAAGCCCCAGATTAGCAGCGGCCAGGAACCGATGAGCCACAGCGTCACGGCCAATACGGTCGGAGGCAGCATGTGGTATTTGTTCAGCCAGCGAAGTTCGGGAAATTTGGCGAAGTCGCCGATGTAGTCATAGCGCGTGTCGTTGTAGCGGTCGGAAAGAATCCAGCCGATGTGCGACCACCAGAAGCCGAAGAGGGTCGGCGAGTGCAGGTCCTCCTCCAGATCGGAATAGCGGTGATGGTGGCGATGATGCGCTGCCCACCAGAGGACACCCTTTTGCGTGGACGACATGGCCATCCAGGCAATCACAAACTGAAACCAGCGGCTGGTCTTGAACGAGCGATGCGAAAAATAACGATGATAGCCGGCGGTGACGAAGAACATGCGCACTTCGTAAAGCGCGAAGGCGGTGAGGAGATACGACCATTTGAACGGCAGAAAAAAGATGCCCAACGCAGCCGCGTGAATCAGGCCGAAAGGAACCAGGGAAATCAGGTGGAGACGCGCCCCATTGGGGAGAGGGATAGACAGGGGTCTTGCAACGGAGGCCATGAAGCTCTGCTCCTGCGCGGGAATGCCGCGCGATTGTGGTTCGTGCGCGCAAGAGTCGAGCGAGCTCAGCGCCAAAAACTACACTTTCAGTTTACGGGGCGCTCCTGCGGGGGTCAAGGAAGCGGCAAATCAGGTGTGACGAGACGCCACACTGTACGTTCGTTCAGATTGATTAGTGACACCGCAATCTAGGAACATTCGGAGGGGATGTGCTATCGTGCCTTTGGAGCACTGGCAAAGGAGCATTCATTCGCATGGCTGAACGTCCCGTACTGGTTGGCTTGATTCCGCAGGCTGTGGTGCTCGATCCCGGGGATCAGGTCAGCTGGCTTTCCGATGCGGGCAACCTGCGCGTGGAGTTCGACGCCAACCGCTGCCCTTTTTCCTCGAACGTGTTTCAGGTGCCCGCGGGAATGCGCTTGCTAAGCGGGCCAACGATCGCCGGAACGAAGCCGGGGAGCTTCAAATACCGCCTGTGGCTGAACGACCAGATGGTCGGGCGCGGCGAAGTGATCGTTCGCTAAAGTCCAGACAATCCTTCCTCAAATTGTTGGCGCGGCTCGCCGGAATCTACTTCTGCTTGGCGATGATCAGGTCCTTGATCTTGTCGTAGGTAGCCTGGGGAATAATCTTCTTCTTTACCAGGTCGGTCTTCTTGGCGTACGGGCGGCCGTCGATGATTTTCTTCGAATAGGCCGCGCCGATACCCGGCAAAGCGTCCAGTTGCTCCTTTGTGGCGCTGTTGATGTCCAGCAGTTTGGCGGTCGCAGCCTTTGCCGCCGGCGCAGTAGTACTCGGCGTCTGAGGCTGCGAGACAACGATCCCGACGCCCAGGATAAGTACGAGCGCCAGCATCACGATCCGGCTGATATTTTTCTTCATTTCGATTTCTCCTTTTAGGTTCAGTGCGTTCCGGGGCGAAAAAATCTAATTCTTTTCGGAAGCGCGATAGCCGGCTTTGACGGCGTCCGCCTCCGACATATATTTGCCCTGCTTGGTCTTCCCGTAATAGCGGCTCCCGGGTTTGTGATAAATCCCGGAGTCCGTGTTCACCCATACCATGCTGTTGCTGTTCGCCGGCGTAGCCGGTTGAGCTGCTGGCATCGCGGCAGGTGTCGCCGCAGGCGCTGTGGAAGCCGCAGGCGTTGGAGTCGAAACCGGTGCAGGCGCGGGTTTCGCGGCTGGAGTTGTGGCTGGCGCCTCAGTTGGGGTGGGTTTCGCAGCCGGAGCCTCCTCCGCGGGCGGTGTGGCTGCTGCTGGCGCAGCCGCAGTATTCGCCGTGTCCGATTTCGTGCTCTTCTTGGATTTTGCCGCTGTCGTGCTGCCGCTCGCTGCCGTTGTGGAATCCGCGGATGCGTCGGCTTTCTTCGATTTCGAAGATTTCTTGGCGGTGGACGGATCGGCTGCCGCCGAGGTGGCCGTGGCGTCCGGTTTCTTCGACTTCGGGGTTTTCTTTGTGGTCGAGCTGTCCGCCGCCGCCGGAGCATCCGCCGAATCCGACTTCTTACTCTTGGCAGATTTCTTGGTGCTAGAAGAATCCGCCGTCGTGGTGTCAGTGGATACATCGGGCTTCTTTGATTTCGAAGACTTCTTGACGGTGGCGGTATCAGCTGCCTCCGCGGTGTCCGTGGCGTCCGGTTTCTTCGACTTCGAGGTTTTCTTTGTGGTCGAGCTGTCTGCCGCTGCCGGAGCATCCGCCGTATCGGCCTTTTTGCCCTTGGTGGATTTCTTGGTGCTGGAAGAATCTGCCGCCGCAGCGTCATCCGCCGGAGCGGTCTTCTTCTTTTTCTTCGACTTTGCCGTGCTGGTATCGCTCTGATCCGTTGTCGGGGTGGTTTGCGCCGCCTGAGCCCCCGACGCTGGGCGCAGGGCAAGGTTCGCAAGCACAAGCAAAAGAGCGACAAGCAGGGCTACGTGAAACCGGCTTCGAGTTCGATTCATTTTCGTTGAATTCCTTTCACAGGCCGCGATTCTGGCTCTCTGCCTGGCACAGGGATCACGCGTGCCTTGGGTGGGTGGCAAAGAAGTACAAACAATCGCAGCGCGGTTCTTCCTGCTGAAGTTGGGGGAGATGATGTGTGAGAAAGAACGCGAAGTCAAGCGAAGTCAAGTAGGGGTGGCAGCCAAAACCCTAGGACGCAGGCGAACGGGAAATCCTATCGGGCCACGCCCAGAAGCATCCCCGGGGATCTTATGAGTGTATGAACGACTTGCAGGAAGAGCGTTGAAGGGGAAAACGCAGTTTCGCTCAGTCGCCGGCGAGCTGGACGCGACCGGACTCTACGGATTCTGCCAATCCGCGGCGGACAAACCCGAGGGCCGATGCAGGGGCATCCCGCTCCGGCTCGAGCGAGAGCGCTGCGGCCTTGCGCGGGAATTCATTGCGGCGGTCGAGCTGCAAGCCGGCGTCTTTCAGGAATTCAGCCGAAAAGCCCATGTCCTCGGCGCGATCCACGCCCCAGAACCATAGTTTTTCCTCGTTACGTTGCAGGAAGTGCAGTGACTCTTCGAGTTTCTTCATCGCCCGGTCAAACGAGGAGGCCAGGAAGTAAACGCCCAAGGACCAGGCGTGGCGGGGATATTGCACGCGCATCCGGATGCAATATTTGCCGTTCTGGTTCTTTTCAATGCTGCAGCGGTAGTCGTTGCGAGACTGAGAAGTACGTCCTGCCATGGAATTCAACCTTTTATGTGAGGGTATGCTGCGATCCCAATTGGACTGCCGAGCAATCTGGAAGGAGTCTGCACAGCAAACGCCACCATCAAGGCCAGCTTATTGGGACAGCAATAGGTTACCGGGCTGAAACCCGCAGGGCAAGAGGGTGTGTCGTTAAAGTTTAACTGCTTTATTTACTGTGAGATAGGGAAGTTCTTGGAGCTTCCAAAGTCCCCGAATGCGGTCATTTTTTCAGGGTAGAGCTTCAACTTGCCTTCCTGCTTCAAACGGTCATTCAGGGAGGTTTGGAAGGCGCTGAACGCCAATTCGCGCTTCTGTTTGAGCAGGGTATCCGTGATTTCCTTCTTCTGTTTTTCGAAATCGGCGGGATTCGCCTCTTGGCGCTCGACTACCTGATAGACCGCCCAGTTGGAACCGAGACGCAGAGGCGGCCCGGGCTGCCCAACTTTCAGAGAGAAGGCCGGTGCGAGCTGCTTTCCGCTGCCGAGATTGGCTACCGAGCCGTTCCGGGCGAACAGATCGCTGGTCTTGGGGTCGAGTCCGATTGCTTTGGCGGCGGAGGCAAGTTTTTCCCCCGCCTTCAGCCGCACCGCAAGCTCGTTCGCCTTAGATTGCGCAAGTTCGTTGGACTTTTGCTGCTTCAAAGCGGTGACGACCTTATCCCGCACTTCCTCGAGGGTAGCCTGGTGCGCTGGCAGGGACTGGCGGAGGGATAGCACGACGTAACCGCGGTCGGTGCGCAGGGGAAGACTCAAGTCGCCCTGGCGGAGTTTGAAGATTTCGTCCTTCACGTCCTGGCCGTTGCCCAATTCCAAGACCGGCTCGCCCGGTCCCACCGGGTGGGTCTCGGCAATGGTCAGGTGGTATTTTTGCGCCAGCTGATCGAGCGTGGTTTTGTTGGACTGGCGGATGTCGGCGGAGATTTGGTCCGCGGTCTTGGAAGCCTCCTGCTCGACCTTATTCAGCAGGAAATTGGGCCGAAGCGTGTCTTTCACTTCGTCGAAAGTCTTGGTGTGGGCGGTTTCCTTGTCCAGGACCTTGATGATGTGGAAGCCATACTGGGTCTTGATGAGGTCCGAAATCTCGCCCTTATTGAGGCTGAAGGCGGCCTTTTCGAACTCCGGCACCGTCTGGCCCTGCACCAGCCAACCCAGGTCGCCACCCTTGGCTTTCGAGCCAGGGTCCTCGGAATACTTTTTGGCGAGCTCTTCGAAGTTCGCGCCCTTATTTGCCTGCGCCAGGATATCCTCTGCCTTTTTCTTGATTTCGGCGACTTCCGCGTCGGTCTTGCGGCCCACGGTCATCAGCAGGATGTGCTCCGCATGAACGCGATTGGGCACCTGAAACTGCTGGATATTCTGCCGGTAGACCTCTTTGAGCTCGTCATCGGTCACAACCGTGTTCTGGCGGAGTTGCGTCAGGTCTAGCAAGGCGTAGCGCACCACGCGCTTCTCCGGGATCTGGAACTTGGCCTTGTTCTGTTCGTAATAGGCTTTAATGTCGCTATCGGACGGATTGATCTTGGATTCGAGGTCCTCGGGCTTGACTAGCACATAATCCAGCTTCACTTTTTCGTTCTGGAACTTGAACTCTTGTTGAATCTCCGCTGGGCTAGCGCTGATCCCGTCGGTAATCAGCTTGCGGAACTTTTCCTCCACCAGGCCCTGTTTGACGAGGTCTTCGAACACCGGGACGGTTAACTGGAACCTCGACTGAACTTCGCGCGCATAGGCGTCCATGCCCACAAAGGTGTCGCCTTTGAAGGCGGTTGGCACGTATTGCTTGATTCGGTCGGCGCGTTCCTGGTCGCTGACGGCGATGCCGAGGCGTTTGGCCTCATACTCAACCTCTTTTTGAAAGACGAGCTGATTCAGAATGTTCCTGGCGTAAAGCCCTTCGAGCGGCTGCGGGATGGGATTCCGGCGGCGGATTTCGTCGAGCTGCTGGCGCACCTCTCCCATCGTGACGGTCTGGTCGCCCACTTTGGCCAGGACGTCGGTTGACCCCTCGGTGGTGTTGGAGCCCTGGGGCACCAGGTAGAGCAACATGCTGAGCGCGATAAATGCAATCACGACGCCGAAAAGGACTCGCTTGCCGGTTTTCTGGTTGTCAAATACGCCAGCCATTCCAGATGTCTCCTGAGGTGGTGAATAAACTTTAGATTATAGAGGATTGCGGTCGAAACCCCCAAATGAAGTTAACGGGGCGCGGCTGCCAATTTCCGAATTATGCGTTAGGCTCTATGACTTTCTGTAACTGAACAACTTTTGGCATTCTTTTCGCAAAAACTTGCCAATCACGGGGATGTGGTGATTGCCTTTTTCGAAGACAAACTGGCAGGAGATCAGGCACGCTCGCCATTTATAAACTTCGTTGCCGTGTTTGCGGCCGTAGGTGTCAATGTCTTCCTGGGAGACGCCGTAGACGACCGCGCCGATTTTGGACCACACGCAGGCGCCGGCGCACATGGCGCAGGGTTCGTGCGTGGAATACAGAACAAAGTCGGGCAGGTAGCGGCCGTAACCGCTGCAGACGTATTTGAGCATTTCCAGTTCGACGTGCTTGATGCTGGAGCCCGAAGTTTTTACCCGGTTGCCCGCGCTGGCGATGATCGTCTCGCTCTTGCCGATCACGCGCGCAATGACCGCGCCAATCGGATAATCGCCCCGGTCGCCGGCACGCTTGGCCTCCGCAATGGCAAGTTCCATGAATTTCCTCTTGGCTTTGTAAGCAGCAGGGATCATGCAAGTAGATTATATGCGTTTTTGCGGATGTTTCCGGGCAAAGCCGCAGCTTGTCCTCAAACCTTTATTGTGAAGTCTGAGGTGCTGCAGAGGGAGCTTTGTTTGTTGCGGGATTTTCCCGGGCCCGCCAGTAAGGCAATAACACAAAAGCGCGGGTAACCCAGACAACAATTAGGACGTAAAGACCGCCATAGGACGGACTGGGGCTTGCTAAATCGGAAGAACGGAAAAGGTCGTCAACGAGAGGAAAACCCAGCCCGAACACCACAATCGTGCCGATGGCAAGAAACGTATTCAGGAAGAAATCGCGGATGAGATATTGGCCGCGGACGAGTGCTCGTGGCGGCATGGAAGTCACTTGGCCAAATCCCGGAACTCCCAGATGGTGTGCGGCCGATCCGGTAGAAACTAGAAGAGAGTTCGAAGCCGGTGGGCGGAGCGCCAGCCAATTCTGAAGGTCGTCTGCCAATTGGCGGGTCTTGGCTGCCATGTCAATCATGGATCCAGCACGCAAGGGACGAAGATTGAATACGGTTTCGCGGCAGGCGGCGTCTCGCCAAGCGATGTACACGGACGGAACTCTGAACCATCCGGTTGGGCCGGCGCCCAAATTAATTGACGTGATTTCTCCCCGCGCCAAGCTGAATCTTGTTTCTTCACCCTGATAAGCGAGAAATTCGGGGGTGAGAATAAGGAAGCCGAAATCCCAAGCCCAATTCCCCTCATAGGCACGCGGACCGGAATCCGGTGCCATGCCCACGAAGAGGCCAGATCTGTCTGCCGGGCTAGCGCTCCATGATTGGATTTTCTCGTGCAACAACTTTTCCATTTTCTTGAGGCCACGCATTGGCAAGAAGTTAAGCAACGCCACATCTGCTGCAATTGTCCCGAACAAGCCAAGCGAATACGCGAGGAATAGCTTTCCGCCTTGGAGTTGGCCCCAATGGGCAGCCAAGGCGACACAAGCGGGCAAGACAACTGTGGTCAGCATGATCCACCAGGCGGATTTGCCGGCTAACTGAGTCTTGTATCGCGTTGAAAATATCTTGCCCGCGGGAAGCGCCGTGGGAGGGACGGGATACGTGTCGGCGGGAGGAGTAAAAGATCCGCTCAGAAGCTCGGAAACTCTGGCCTCCTGGATTCCGGCATCACTGGCGAGCCGCATGATTCTTCGCAAGGTCGAAGGGTGGGTGAGAATTTTCTCGTCGAGTTTGCCCCACTGAAGCGGCATGGTGTTCAGCCGCGTGAGCCTGGCCAGCGCCGTGATCATCGCTTCCGCGTTGCCTGTCAGCTTCGCTGAACCTGCGTCGGCCGCGAACTCGTTGCGGCGAGACACGAAGAAAAACAGGAGCAAAAACAGGCCATAAAAGATAGGGCCGTTAGGAAAGGCGCGAGGAATCCAGCGTTCGAGGACAATCGTGCTGAATATATAGCCCCCGATGAGCAGGATGGTTGCCGCCGACCGCCACCTGATGTGCTTCTTCTGCAAATGTGCGATCTCGTGGCCCACCACAGCATCCACTTCGGCCTTGTCCAGATTCTTCAACAGATAGTCGGTCAGATAGATATTCCGCGCTGCATGAGCAAAAGCATTTGCCATACGCATGGCTTCTGTGGGCAACACAAAAAGCTGGTTGAGTTTTGTGCCCGCCTTCTCGGCCAGGGCAAAGGCGCGGTCACGAAGTTCACCCGAACTGAGGGCGTGAAGTTCGAGTCCATAAGCGCGAACGAATCTCCTGGTGGTGAACCTGCCGACAATAAATCCTGCGACGAGGAGCAAAACACCCACGCGGGATGAGTTGAACAACTCCATGATGCCGAGCGCGACAAGCGGCAGCGGTAAAGCAAATCGAGCAACAGCCCAGAACGACCGATTGAGAATCTGTTTCTGGGTGTAGTTGGTGCCGCGCATGGACTGCATCGGCGCCGACAAGGCGAGGCAGGCCAGATAGATGAACGCGGGAGGAAGCCACAACAACACCCAGGGAATGGTCACGGATGTGAAGGCGTCGCTCCATTTTGGCGCGGGTAGCAGAAATTTGACGAACTCATCGGCCTGGAGGAGGTCAACTGCCGCCCACCAAAACAGCGCGCCAAAGAGTGCGGTCCATGTCAGAAAACGGCGGTAGGCAAACCAAATGGCAGGTTTTGTTTCCTCGGATGACAGGCGGGAGCGGCGACGAAACCAAAAGGTCGCTCCCGCCGGCAGCAGCAAGAGAAATCCGAAAATGCCTGCCATGCGGGCAACGTGACTGAACGTGTAGCCCGATTGGAAGTGGATGGTCTCAGGGATGCGGTCCGTGCTTTTTAAGACGTAAAAGCAATTCGCGATGTCCGCTGAAGGATGGAACTCCATCGGGGACGGATCACAGTGCGCAAAGTCATGATTGGGGAGGGAAATGTTCAGAACGAGATCAGATTTTGGTTCGAGGTTCAGAATCGCATCGAAGCGGCTTACGTCGAGCGATCCAGTCTGGGAGAAATGCGACTTGCGCATTGGAATGTCACAATCCCCGTTTAATATGGTTGTGTTTCGTTTCGTGTCCCGGGTGAGTTCCATTCCCCGAAGTTGACAGCCAAGTGCGGCCGAAAGTATTTGAACAAAATCGAATTTCGGCTCCAGGTTCGATTCAAACTCCAATATGATCCCAGCCGTGTGGTCGTCATACAATTCGACGGAGAGTTCGACCGTGTGCATCTCTTGTGCAGCCTTACTTGTGTCAGTAGCGCCAGCAGACTTTGTAGAAGAGGGTTGGGCCAACAGCTGACAAGAAATAAGTGGCAAAAGTAGCAGCATCTGCCCGATGCGGCATTGGAATGGCACAAAATGGCGTTCACATGGTTTCATTTGAGGTTCCAAAATTGGGACTCTAGAAGAGTAAGCGAATTCTCACGAATGCGAGTGGATCTTATATTGGTAGCGTCTACAACCAATTACCATAAGGAACTTCGCCGGCTTAATCTCTCGGACGTTTCTCGCAGCGAAAAGCAGGCTCATCGAATTGCAAGGTATATTCGAAAGGACTTCGGCGGAGGCATTTTCCCTCCTCTGGTAGCGTTGCGTATGAAACAGTGGGAACCGAGTTTGCGTAGGATGGTTCAAATTAAAGCATTTTTTCAAGTGTCGCTGTTCGGCATCGCGCTGCTGGCAGGCTACCCAACGGCGGCCCAGCAAAGCGCCGTCGCCGCCAAAACGCCTACGTTTTACCGGGACGTCTTCCCGCTGCTGCAGGAGCACTGCCAGGTCTGCCATCGCACAGGCGGAATCGCGCCGATGGCGTTTGAAAATTACGAAGGAACCCGGGGCTACGCTGCCGCCATTCAGGCCGCGGTGCAGAATCGCTCGATGCCCCCGTGGTTTGCGGAAAAAGGAATCGGCAAGTTTTCGAATGATCCCTCGCTGACGGATGAGGAGATCGCTCTGCTCGCGGCGTGGGCTGCCGCCAGAGCTCCTGCCGGCAATCCGGCTGATGCGCCACCGCCAAAGAGGTGGGCAGACCGATGGACCATCGCCGCGCCAGACCTGGAAATCAAAATGGGGGAACCCGTGAACATCCCGGCGGACGGCGACGTGGGCTACACCTACGAAATTCTCCCCACGCATTTCAAGGAAGGGCGCTGGGTGCAGGCTTC
>Ga0210406_10004994_pt1 | contig 14012 bp, 10 predicted proteins | sample IncBWC30MmetaG_FD_155454 | JGI IMG/M metagenome (GOLD analysis project Ga0210406, IMG submission 155454) | Forest soil microbial communities from Barre Woods Harvard Forest LTER site, Petersham, Massachusetts, United States - Inc-BW-C-30-M | ecosystem: Environmental > Terrestrial > Soil >... | reverse complement strand
AGCGATTTTCCTGCCGCATGAAGGCGTTCGGGTTTTCTTTGAATTCCTCGCGGACTTCGGGGTGGGTCTGCAGATACTCCTGCAGGGCCGGATGGTTCTCCACGAATTCCCGGTTATTGACTAGCGAGGGATTCTTGCGCAACTGCTCCGCGATCTCGGGATGGCCATCCATGAAGCGGTCCATGCTTGCCAGTTCTCTGCGAGTCGTGTCGCCATCTCTACGGCCGCGGTCACGGTCATCTCCCTCGTGCCGTTCATAGCGATTTTCCTGCCGCATGAAGGCGTTCGGGTTTTCTTTGAACTCCTCGCGGACTTCGGGGTGGGTCTGCAGATACTCCTGCAGGGCGGGATGGTTCTCCACGAACTCGCGGTTATTGATCAGCGAGGGATTCTTACGGAGCTGTTCCGCGATTTCCGGATGGCCGTCCATGAACCGGTCCATACTTGCCAGTTCTCTGCGAGTCGTGTCGCCATCTCTTCGGTCGCGGTCCCGGTCCCGGTCGCGATCCTCATCGCCCTCGTGCCGTTCGTAGCGATTTTCCTGTCGCATGAAGGCGTTCGGGTTTTCTTTGAACTCCTCGCGGACTCCGGGGTGATTCTGCAGAAACTCCCGCAGCTCCGGATGCTTTTCGACAAACTCCTGGTTATTGATCAACGAAGGATCCTTGCGGAGCTGCTCGGCAACTTCAGGATGGCTGTCCAGGAACCGGTCCATCTCCGCCAATTCTCGACGAGTCGTGTCGTTGTCACCCTCATGCTGAGGCGGCATCGTCTGTTCGGGCGGCATCGTCTGAGGCGTCGTCATCTGCCGGTCCGGAGTCGACTGAGTCTGTCCGCTTGCCGCGGCGCCCGTCCAGAAAAGCATTGCGAAAGCAAGCACTGGAGCCAACGAAGCGCGGGCGTATAGGCGTCTCGTTTTGGTTGCCTTATCCACAAAAACCTCCTGTGATGAGCATGTGGCTCACTAGAAGGTAGGTGCACCCGCTGTGCCAAACGATTGCCAGGCGGCGACATCTCGGGTGGGTTCAGCGGCTTGCGCGCAATGGCCGCAGTTGCGTGATTTCCGCTGGATGCAAAATGTACATTCTGGCGGAAAATTCGCTGTACAGGATAGACCGGGGAGACTCTGCGCTAAAAACGTGGGGGCGAAGGAATTGTGAAAAGCAGAAGACAACTCGTCCGCGTCTTTCGCGCACGCTTTGAAGGAAACGCGGACTGTCCCGCCGATCGACAACTGTTCCGAGCGCGACGTGGTTGAGACGAACCACCGAGACAAACGGCCGGCGGCGGGCGACGCTCTAGTCCAGAAAACCTAGTCCAGAAAGGCGACGCTCTGCACGCCTGTGATCTCAAAGCGCTTGCGGCAGCGCACGTTCTTGCACATCAACATATCGTCTCGCCGCAGCATGTACGACTGCGCTTTTGCGAACTTAGCCCGGTCGCGATCGTCCGCTCGCGGGGGCAGACTCTTTTTTTTCGTGCGCACCAGCCACTGGATCTCGTACTCCGCCGACTGATGGCAATGCGGACAACTTAAATTTGCCGGTTTCTTGTCGGACTTCTCGTCGAAAAATTCGCGCTCATCCATAGGTTCAGGCTCTCTCGGACTTTGAACTCCATAAATTCCAAGCCAACCTGAGATTATTGCATTTTTGCGCGTTGAATGTGCGAAGATGCGAGCGACACGATCATGCCGCGCAAGCGCAAGAAAAAAATCTTTTCCGCCGCCAAGATCGTTCGCGAAATGGCGCGCGAACGCGTCGGTAGCCCGAGGCCGTCCAGTCTTGTGCCGGGAAAGAAAAAGAATGCGGAGAAACACAAACCAACTTTGGGCAAATTGTTGACGGATGAGTAGCGGCGGGATGGTGCGCATTCTTATTAGCGCCTTCTTATCAGAAAGATGCGCTCACGGCGATGCCGCCAGTGGGTATGGTAACCACGCAAGTGGGTGTCCCCGTCGCGCTCGGACAATTCTGCCATACAGGAACCGAGCTCGCCGTAAGCAAAACCGAAGCTCCCACGCTATAGGTCGCAATGCACGTCCCCCCCGTTGCCGTGCAACTGATGGGGCCGGGGAGACTCGTCACTAACCCGCTTCCGGAGACCCCGACGGCTAATGTCGCGACCCTGCCACCGCCCGGACAAAGGATGTTGCTTGGATCGTCCACCGTGACAGTCGCAACCGCGATCACGACATTGCCCGAACCGCCCGTGCCCTCAGGAACACTTGCGGAGATATCCGCGACACCGCAAGGCCCTGGCGTACCCGCTGGGGAGCCTGCCGGCGGAGGCGACGCAGTGAATAGACCGGGAGAGGCCAGGGTGGCCACTCCGTTATCAATGTTCCAGGTGGCCTGACTAGTGACATCCTTAGTGGCGGGAGGATGGATGTAAGTCGCAATCGCGGTGTACTGTTGGGTGGGGTTGGGAGGGGGTGGGGTGAAGCCTGGCTCCAGAAAAGTAGAAGTTGTAGGCGTGATCGTAAGGCTGACCACCTTCTGGTCGTGCCCACAACTGGGCAGGCTCAACACCGCTCCCACCGTCACCAATGCGCCCAAGGCGAGCCCGATATTACTCCGCTGCATAACCCACCACTCCTGAAGGCAGGTTTCCGCCTGCCCGCTCGTCAGATTAGGGAAAAGGGAAATCTAGTGGAAGCCAGCGCAAAAAGCAAGAAACGGACGCGCTCGGCTGCGGCGCTGCTGGACGGGCGAGGGCGCCCGTCGCTCCACAGCGAATTCTTCCGGCGGCGGGGCGGGCAAGAGCCGCTACGGACCCTGGGTGATCTGCAAGGGCTGAGGTGTTTGGAGTCTCTGGCGAAGGATAGCTTTCCGGGTGGGGATTTCAGCAATAGCATCGGCATGGACCACGTAGCCCCCGCGGGGCAATGTGTTGCCAAAGGGAATTTGAACGTTGGTCGCGCCGGCTTTCAGGGGGAAATGCTCGTAGCCAATTGCCGTCGCGCGCCCGTTGTCGGCGACGGCCACGATGATCACGGTCAGGTCGAAAGTGTCGGCGGAGCCGTTCGATACCAGGACGGCGCCGTCAATTCGGTTGTCATGGACCTTCGGAGACTGAAGCCATTCGAGCAACATAGAAGCGGCGACCACGGCCCGGAAGTCCTTGGTAATCGTATGCGCAGGACGGCCCGAGTCCTCGACTTTCAACGTAAAGATGGAAGTCCCGGGCTTCGCCGCTCGTCCAGCCAGGAGCCCCTCCGGTGTGAGCGTGACTCCGTCGGGAAGATCGCCACTGGCTACGCTCCAGACGTAGGGCGGAACGCCGCCGGTGGCATGCAGAAGCATGTGGAATTCCACGCCTGCGTCCAGTGCGGGCAAAGCTTCGTCGGCAATGGCCAGTGGGGGAGCCTGCGCGACGAGCACACCGCAGAAAAGAATCAGGATCGCAATGAGCCGCATGATCTTGGTGAAATTCATCCTGGTCGTTTGATTTTACGCTGGGCACGGCGTAAAAGAACTGCAATATGTCTTATCGTATGTCGCGCGTTGTGTTTGGTCCCCTACTCGCCGGCGCCCTTGGCTACTCGATCATCGGGATGCTGAGCGCGGACGCTGCGGCCCAGGCTCCAGCTCCTTCAAACCAGAAAACGAGTAACGCCAACGCTAACTCTAATTCTGAAGAGGCTGCGGTCTTCGAACGAATCCTGAATCGTGTCCACTTTGAAAATGACGGAACAGAGGTGAGCGAGACCGAGGCAGTGGTTCGGATTCAGAGCCAGGCGGGCGTGGAAGAATTCGGCCAGCTGATTTTCGGATACTCCTCGGCGACCGAGAAGTTGGAGGTCGAGTATGTCCGGGTGCGCAAGCCGGATGGACAAGTGGTGGTGACGCCGGAATCGACGGCGCAGGATTTCGCTCCCGATGTGTTGAAGGAAGCTCCGATGTATAGCGACTACCGGCAGCGGCATATTTCCGTGGCGGCGCTGCGGCCTGGGGACACGCTGGAATACCGTACCGTGACGCGGGTTCTCACACCGCTGGCCGCTGGAAACTTCTGGTACGAATACACATTTCCGAAGGGTGTGGTGGTCAATGAGGATCGGCTTGAGATTGACGTTCCGAAGTCGCGCGAAGTGAAGCTCAAGACGCCGACGCGAAAGCCGGAGATTCAGGAGACAGCAGAGCGCCGCATCTACAGCTGGGTGGTGAAGGGCATCCTGCCGGATCGCGATAAAGAGAAAGATGAGGTGGAAGAGGACACCGGCCCGGATGTGCAGCTGACGACTTTTACCGACTGGAAGCAAGTGGCGCAATGGTATGCAAAGCTGCAGGGCGAGCGCATGACAATTGACGACAGCGTGCGAAAAAAAGCGCAGGAGATCACCAAAGGAGCGGACACGCCCACAGAGAAGGCGCGGCGGCTCTACGATTTTGTGGCGCGGAATGTGCGCTACGTGAGCATCTCCCTCGGAGTAGGACGGTATCAGCCGCACTCGGCCTCAGACGTTCTGCAGAATGGCTATGGCGACTGCAAGGACAAGCACACGTTATTTTCGGCGCTGCTGCGGGCGGAGGGAATTCAGAGTTATCCGGTGCTGATCCACAGCACGCGCAAACTGGATGCGGACGTTCCATCGCCGGCCCAGTTCGATCATGTGATCACGGCGGCGCGGCTGGGGACGGGAACGGGGCTGACCTGGCTGGATACGACTCCTGAAGTGACGCCCTACGGGCTGATTCTTTACCAGTTACGAAACAAACAAGCAGTGCTGGCATCGCCGGATAGCGACGGAGGCTTGCAGCGAACGCCGGCGGATTCTCCCATCAAGACTTTCATGCACTTCACGCTCGACGGCAAGTTCAGCGAGTTCGGCGCACTCGACGCGTCGCTTGAAGTCACGGCCCAGGGAGATCGAGATTGGCCGATGCGCGCCAGCTTTCGGCGATTCTCGCAGGCGCAGTGGAAAGACTTTGTGAAAGTTCTCTCTACCAGTTGGGGCTTGCCGGGGGACGTCGACGAGGTTCAACTCGATCCCATCGAGGACACGAGCAAGCCTTTTCACCTCAAGTATCACCTGCACCAGGACAGGTATTTTACGGTTCCATCGACGAGTGTGAATTTCCGTCCCATCCCGCCACTGGGGATGCCTGCCATTCGAGCCTCGGACAGGAGCACGGAACCTCTGAACATTGGTCCTGCCGGAGAAATGGACTACCGGGTAAGGCTGCAGTTTCCCCCCAATTACACGGTGCACACGCCGACCGCGGTGAAAATGTCGCGAGACTATGGCGACTATTCATCGACGTACTCGCAGAACAAAGGAGTGTTGGAAGGCGAGCGCAAACTGAACGTAAAGATGAATGAGCTGGCCGCGTCGCGGCGTGCGGACTACGAATCATTTCACAATGCAACGCAAAGCGATCAAGACCAGCTATTGTCATGCACGATCCTGGCGCCATCGGGGCAAAGGGCGGCGACGGCGGCTTCGAAGATGGAAGGAACTCCCGCCGAGCTGCATCGAGCTGGAGTGAAAGCGCTGCAGAGCAAGGATTATCGCGATGCGATCGACCTGCTGAAGCGGGCTGTGGACGCGGATGCGAGCCTGGCGAATCTGAGTCAGGCGAATTCGAGTCTGCCGAATTCGACTGTGAAAGACGGTTGGTATGATCTGGGACTCGCGTACGCCGGAGCCAACCGGCATGTGGAGGCGATCGGCGCGTTCCGCAAGCAGATCGATCTTGATCCGAATCACAAGCATGCCAACGGTGACCTGGCGATGGAGTTACAGCAAACGGGGAAGACCGACGAGGCGATCGCGGCTTATCGCAAGCAGCTGGAGACCGCTCCGTACGAGAAAGCGACGCACAAGAATCTCGGCTTGTTGCTGGCGCAACTGGGAAGGGATGCCGACGCACGCACGGAACTGGAAGCGTCGGCCGCGATTCCGCCGGATGATCCGGAAACGAAGCTGGCGCTGGCGCAGGTGTATGCGCGGTTGGGGGAGAAATCGCAAGCGCAAGAGTTGATGAAGGGACTGACGGGCAGTGCGGGCGCGGATTCCGGTCAGGATATTTTCGCGGCGGCGTTACAAAACGACACTGATCCAACGCAGGCCGAGAACGATGCGCAGCAGGTTCTCTACGATATAGGAGGGCAGTTCGATTCGGGCGAGTTGGACCGGCTGGGACCGTCGGCATTTTCGTCGATGCGACTGGTGGCGCTGGCATGGTCCCGGATTGGATGGGCGAAATTTCAGCGCGGCGAAAATCTGGCGGCGATGCAATTTCTCACGTCGGCGTGGCTTTTGAGCCAGTCGGGGACGGTTGCTAACCGGCTGGGGCAGGTACTCGAAAAGCAGGGACAGGCGGAGAAGGCGCGTCATATGTATGCGTTGGCCGTAGCGGCGGGTGGAAGCCCTAATGAAGTGCTGGATTCGCGGGCGCATTTGGCGAAGCTCGCCGGCAATTCCGCAGCCGCGGAGAAAGACGTGGCGCAGGCACCGTTGGAGCTGGTGCAAGCACGGACGGTGAGACTCGGGCCGATCGTAATTAGTAGCAAGCCAGTTTCGGCGCGGTTCAACCTCGTGTTCGACAGTTCGCCTCGTCCGGAACGGGCCGAGTTCGTTGACGGTGACGAGAGTCTCCGCTCGGCGGCCGAGCAACTGCGGGAGAAGGATTTCCCAGTAAGGTTTCCGGATGTGTCCTCGGTGAAAATCATTCGGCGGGGGCTGTTGAGCTGCGGAGGTTCGGGATGCGGCTTAGAGCTGCTGCCGATCGAAAAGGAATCTTCTGCGGGAACCGGGTCGGCCCGTTCGAACAAGTGACTCCTCCATAGAGAGACACGTCTTGCCGCGTCTCTGGCGTCGTCCATAACGGGCAGCTGATTGACGCGAATTGAATCTGGGGAAGTGCACGTCGGCTTCGAAGTTGATGGCACGGATGAAGACTGATGTGGAGAAGAGGCCAGGGAATACGTAGAGACGGACGCATTCGCTCGCCCCGGCGGACGAAGTCCGGTTTCTCGCGTTCGCGTGCAGGGAAACTTATGACAGATCTAGAACAGACGATTGCATCAGGCCTGACGGCCCGTTACAAGAAACTGGCGGGTGTTGTTCACGAACTGGCGGCGCCCCTTAGCGACGAGCAGTTTTGGGCCAAACCCTTCGCATTCGGCAACAGCTTTGGCCATCTCCTGCTCCATCTCACCGGTAACTTGAATTACTACGTCGGGGCGCAGATTGCGGGAACGGGATATGTACGAGATCGTCCGCTGGAGTTTTCCGACGCGGCACGGCCATCCAAGAAAGAGGTATTGGAGAAATTTGATGACGCGATTGCGACGGTACTCGCCGCGATCAGCAGACAATCGGCGGAAGACTGGTCAAAGGAATATACGGCAGTGGGTGCGGACGCGCGCGACCGGTTCGATATGGTTCTGCAGTGCGCGACCCACCTGCATCATCATATTGGCCAGATGATGTACCTCGTCTTCGAGTTGAAGCGAACGGCTAAGTAAGCGGCAGTTCATCATGGGTCAGACCACCGTCGAAAAAGAGGACATCCAGGCGGAAGTCGAAAATACCTCCGGCAAGTCGATGCCGCCGAGTTGACATCGACGTTCAAGGCGATGGCACGTTCGCGGGCAGACAGGTATCCTGATCTGCCCGATTTTCTGTGGTGGAGGCGCGAGTGCGCGGACTGAAAGCGAAGCGAGTCCTGATCACCGGCGGCGCCAGTGGCATAGGAGCGGCCACGGCAACGCGGTTTCTCGAAGAGGGATCCGTGGTGTGCGTGCTCGATCGGGACGCCGTGGCGCGGCAGAAGATTCTGCGCGAACTGCCGGGATTGGCGGGAGCGCTCGAAGCCGATGTTTCGAACTTGAAGCAGGTGCAGACCGCCTTTGCTGAAGGGATTCGCCTTATGGGCGGCGTGGATGTGCTGGTGAATAATGCCGGCATCAGCATCCGTCATAACTTTCTCGACATCACGCCGGAAGAGTGGGACAAAGTGATTGCCGTAAATCTGACCGGAGTGTTCTACGTTGCGCAAACGGCGGCCCGGCACATGATGGACCGCGACGGTGGCGTCATTCTCCAAACAGCATCGACCAACGGCGTCATGGGATATCCGTTTTATGCGGATTACAACGCCACCAAAGCGGGCGTGATCGAACTGACGAAGTCGATGGCACTCGAGCTTGCGCCAAAAGTCAGGGTGTGCGCGGTGGCTCCGGGATACGTGATGACGCCGATGCAGCGCGCCGAGTACACGGATGAAATGCTCGAAGAGGTCAACCGGAAGATTCCCTTGCGCCGCCACGCGCAGCCGGAAGAGATTGCGGCGCTCTTCGCATTCCTCGCCTCGGACGACGCGCAAAACATCACCGGCCACGTTTACACATGCGACGGCGGAGAAACCGCGGGAGGGCTGGCCAGCCGGTAAGCCATGCACCTTACAGGGAAAGTTGCGCTGATTACAGGCGCTGCATCGGGCATAGGACGTGCGACGGCACTCTTGTTTGCGCGAGAAGGAGCGGCGGTTGCCCTGGCGGACGTGAATGCGGATGATGGCCAGCGCGTTGTCGATCAGATGACCAAGTCGGGCGGGCGCGCCTTCTTCGAAAGAATCGACGTGACCCGGGCCGCTGATTGCCAGCGGCTGGTCGAGCGTACGATTCGCGAGTTCGGACGAATCGACATTCTGTTCAACAACGCCGGCATCATTCGGCGGGCGACGGTTCTCGATCTCAGCGAAGAGGACTGGGACCGGGTGATGGCGGTGAACGTCAAGTCGATTTATCTGCTGTCGCGCGAAGTGATTCCGCACATGCAGAAGGCGGGCGGCGGAACTATCATCAACACGGCTTCAGGATGGGGACTGACTGGCGGCGCGAAGGCCGCGGTCTATTGCGCTTCGAAAGGCGCGGTGGTGTTGCTGACGAAGGCGATGGCCATCGATCACGGACCGCAGAAGATTCGCGTGAATTGCATTTGTCCCGGCGACACTGATACTGGAATGCTGCGCGAAGAAGCGCGGCAACTCGGAGAAGAGAACAGCAGCTTCCTTGCCGAAGCTGCAAAGCGTCCGCTCGGCCGTGTGGGCACACCAGAGGAAATTGCGCAGGCCGCACTCTATCTGGCGAGCGATGCGTCATCGTTCGCCACGGGAACTGCGCTGGTCGTCGATGGCGGAGGGCTAGCGGGATCCGTTTAACTGATGTGCCTCGAATGATGCGCCTTGAGAACAAAGTAGCTCTGATCACAGGCGGCACCTCCGGTATCGGCGAAGCCGCTGCCGAACTGTTTGCGCGCGAGGGCGCGAAGGTCGCCATTACAGGTCGCAATGAGTCTCGTGGCCACGCGGTCATGGCTCGCATTCTTGAGGCGGGCGGGAAGACAATTTTTCTGCGCACCGACGTGCGCAAGGCGGCCGAATGTCAACGCGCGGTGGACGAGACGCTGCGCTCGTTTGGGCGGCTCGATATTCTGTTCAACAACGCGGGAGTGTTCTTTCCGCAGACGGCTCTGGAATGCTCCGAAGAAGAATGGGATCTGCAGATTGATATCAACCTGAAGGGAACGTTCCTGATGTCGAAGTACGCGCTGGGGCCGATGATCGCTCAAGGTGGCGGAGTGATCGTCAACAACAGTTCGGGCTGGGGCATCGTCGGCGGCGACAAAGCGGTGGCGTATTGTGCTTCGAAAGGTGGAGTCGTTCTGCTCACCAAGGCGATGGCCGTCGATCACGGCCGGCAGGGTATCCGCGTGAATTGCATTTGCCCGGGCGATGTGGACACTGCGATGCTGCCGGAAGATGCGCGGATGCGAGGCCTGGACTGGAAGACGTATCTCGCGGGTTGTGGGAACCGGCCGTTGGGACGGATTGGGACCGTCGATGAGATTGCGAAAGCCGTGCTATTCCTGGCATCGGACGATTCGTCGTTTATGACTGGAGCCGCGCTGGTGGTGGACGGCGGCGGTACGGCAGATTAGCCGGCTTCAATTCTCGACTTCGATCCTAATGATCACGAAAATGATAAAGCAGACGAACAAGCGCAAGCGGTCGTGCGATTGGTATGAGCGCGCGCAGCAATCGCTCGTCGAAGGCGTGAACTCGCCTTCGCGCGGCGCGGCTGTGTACTCGCCGGGGCCGGTGGTGCTGGAGCATGGCCGGGCGTCGCGCGTCTGGGATCTCGACGGGAACGAGTACATCGATTTCATGATGTCGTTCGGCGCGCTGATTCAGGGGCATGCGCATCCGAAAATTGTTGAGGTGGTTTCGCAGACGATGGCCGGCGGTTCGCATTTCGCGGCCGCCACTCCGACAGAGTCAGAAGCGGCCGAACGGTTCCGGCGCATGGTGCCCTCCGCGGAGGCGGTGCGCTTCACCAACAGCGGCAGTGAAGCCACGATGCTCGCCTTGCGCCTGGCCCGCGCACACACTGGACGAACAAAGTTCCTCAAATTCGAAGGCCACTACCATGGCTGGTACGATCCCTACTGTTTGAACGGACACAGCCATCCGGCGGAACAGCTCGGATCGAGAGAGAATCCCACCCGCTTTCCGGATTCGGAGGGCATTCCGGCGTCGGTGTTCGACGATGTGGTGCTTGCACCGTGGAACGATCTCGAAGCGCTGGAAGGTATTCTCCGCCGGTATGGACGAGAACTGGCCGCCGTGATCACCGAGCCGATCATGGCGAACATGGGTTGCATTTTGCCGCGCGATGGATATTTGCAGAAGGTCTGCGATCTGGCGCATCAGTTTGGCGCGTTGTTTATTCTGGACGAAGTTGTAACCGGATTCCGCTATGCACCCGGGGGATGCCAGCAACACTACGGCCTGACACCGGACCTCAGCACCTTCGGCAAGGCCTTGGGCGCGGGGTTTCCGGTTGGCGCTGTGGCGGGGCCGCGCGCGATTCTCGACCGCATGCGCTGGGGTGACAATATGGTGCTGCACTACGGAACCTTCAACGGTCACCGGCTCACTATGCGTGTACTCGCGGCGAATCTGGATCTGCTCGCGGCAAACGAGGGCGCGGTTTACAAGCAGATCTACGCTGTCGGAGATGCCGCCATCGCCGGTCTGCGCGATGTTTTTCGTCGGAGAAAGATTGACGCCATCGTTCAAGGTTTCGGCCCGATGTTTCAGATTTACTTCACTGGCCGCGACGCCATCCACGATTATCGCGACTACTGCCAGTACGCCGATACGGCAAAGTACTCGCGATTTATCCACGGACTGCTCGATCGCGGCATCTACATGACGCCTTCAAACGGATTGCACTGGATCATTTCGACCGCGCATACCATGCGGGATGTCGAAACGCTTTTGCCGGCTGTTGACGAAGTCTGCGCGGAGATGGCATGAGCACGGTCGTCTTCCTCGGTGGAGGGCGAATCACATCGGCGATGCTGGCGGGTCTGCGCCTGGCGAAGACGAGACACCGCCTGGTCGTGCATGATCGCAATCCAGGCAAGCTTCGTAATCTGAAAAAGCGTTACGCGGTTGCGGTCGAGCGCGACCTGAACAACGCCGTCAAGCGGGCGGATGTGCTGATCGTCGCAGTTCGCCCGAGTTCGGTTCGTGAACTTCTTCGCGCAATCGGCAACGTGGATCAGCCATTGCTTGTCGTAAGCGTCGCCGCAGGTGTGCCGCTGCGTGTCTTGGACAAATTGGTCGGTCCACCCGTGCGATGGGCCCGCGCAATGCCGAGTCCGGTTTGCCGCAGCGGGCGCGGCCTCACGGCGGTAACTTTTGCCCGGACTCTGTCGCGCGCGAATCGGAAACGCGTCCGCGATCTTTTGGCCAGCTTTGGCCGAGTTATCGAAATCCCGGAAAGCAAGTTCGATGCATTCACTGTGATCTACTCATGCAGCCACGGCTATCACGCGCTCGCGACTCTGGCACGCAGTGGGCAAGCGGCAGGTCTCGATCGAAACACTGCGCTGCTGGCGAGCGCGCATGCGCTGGCGGACGGGATCATCGCCTGGCGTGAAGGAAAGGATTCACTGGACTCACTCCTTGAAGAGGCAGTCACTCCTGGTGGCATTGCGGCTGCGACTGCGACCGCAATGGACGCCGCCGGATACGGGCGCGCCGTGCGCCAGGGCGTTGCTGCCGGGCTGCGGCGTGCCCGTGCGAACGCGGGGAAATGATTTTTCCGGGAACTGATAACGATCCGCGTGCGTATTCGTCTAACATTACAAACCTGTCTTTGGTGTGGTTTCCTGAATGCCAACAAAATTGTTTTCTGGAGCTCCAATGCGCTTTTTGATCTCCTTGCTAACCGTTGCCATGCTGATTCCGGCCGCCGTTGCCGCCGCGAATCCACCTGCCGATCCCGAAGCGCGGCGCAAAGCGCTGAACGACCTGCTGCATGAGCGTTGGGAATATACGATGCGCACCAGCCCACTCTATGCTTCGATCCTCGGTGACAAGCGCTACAACGACAAATTGGATGACTTTTCCCAGCAAGCCATCGACGACGATCTGGAACAGACCCGCCGCTTCCTCGACCAGTTCGAAGCGATTGATGCAGCCGGCTTTCCCGAGCAGGAGGCGCTGAACAAACAGCTCATGGTTCGAGACCTGAAAATAAGTCTGGAAGGCGCCCGCTTCAAACCGTGGGAGATGCCGGTAAACCAGTCCAGTGGAATTCACATCGACGCGCCACAACTGGTGAGCGTTCTTTCGTTCGAGAATGTGAAGGATTACGAGGACTACATCACGCGGCTCAAGTTGCTTCCGGTTTTGTTCGACCAGACCATCGAGCAGATGCGCAAAGGCATGGCCGCGGGGTTGATGCCGCCAAAGATTCTGCTGGAAAAAGTGGTGACGCAAGCGAACGGAATCGCCACGACGGCCCCGGAACAGAGTCCGTTCACTCATCCTTTTGATAAGTTTCCCGATGCAATTTCCGAAGCCGATCGCAAGCGGCTGCGCGCGTCGGGCCTGGCTGCCGTAAAGGACTCCGTGATTCCTGCCTACGTCAAATTCACGGCGTTCGTCCGGGACGAGTACGCGCCGAAAGGGAGAGCGGAGCCCGGCGCCTGGGCCCTGCCGGACGGCGCCGCCTGGTACGCGTTTCGCGTGAAAGAAAGCACGACGACAACTTTGTCGCCCGAAGAGATCCATCAGATTGGGCTGGAGCAAGTGAAGGACATCGAAGCCCGCATGCTTGCGGTAGCGAAACAGCTTGGCTACAAGGACATGAAGAGCCTCAATGCAGCGGTCGATGCGGATCCCAAACTGCACGCGCATTCGCGAGAGGAAATTCTCGACCTCTATCGCAAATATATTGATCAGATGTACACGCGTCTGCCGCAGATGTTTGGACGGCTGCCGAAGGCCAGGCTGGAAGTGATGCCGGTCGAGGAATTCCGCGAGAAAGAAGCGTCAGGCGCGAGCTACGTTGACGGCACTCCCGATGGTTCGCGGCCCGGCCACATCATGGTGAACACCGGCGATTTCGCCAAGCGCAGCTTATTGGATGTCGAGACGACCGCGTATCACGAAGGTGTGCCCGGACATCACCTGCAGATCACAATCGCTCAAGAGTTGCCCGAACTTCCTCCCTTCCGCCAGCACGAATACTACACAGCCTTTACCGAAGGATGGGCGCTGTACTCGGAGAGACTGGGCAAAGAAGCCGGGTTTTTCCAGGATCCCTACAGCTACTACGGCCATCTGCAGGACGACATGCTGCGGGCGATTCGTCTGGTTGTCGACACCGGCTTCCACTCCAAGCACTGGACGCGTCAACAGGTGGTCGACTATTTCCACGAGCACTCCGCCATTGACGAACCCTCGGTACAGAGCGAGACCGACCGCTACATGGCGTGGCCGGCGCAGGCGCTCGGCTACAAAATCGGACAGCTCGAAATTCTGAAACTCCGCCAGTATTCAAAAGACCAACTCGGCGACAAATTCGATCTGCGCGCTTTCCACGACGAGGTGCTTGCCGGCGGCGCGCTTCCGATGGACGTGCTCAGCACACGCATTCACGAGTGGGTCGGACAGCAAAAGACGCAAGCGGCACTACCATCG
>Ga0210406_10004992_pt1 | contig 14016 bp, 14 predicted proteins | sample IncBWC30MmetaG_FD_155454 | JGI IMG/M metagenome (GOLD analysis project Ga0210406, IMG submission 155454) | Forest soil microbial communities from Barre Woods Harvard Forest LTER site, Petersham, Massachusetts, United States - Inc-BW-C-30-M | ecosystem: Environmental > Terrestrial > Soil >... | reverse complement strand
TCGGAAGATTATTAACTCGATAGAGGAGCACCTCAAGATGCTGGAATCAGGTCGCTCAAACGCTGCGTAGCAGGTAAACGGTCACGCCAACTTCTTAGGTTGCGTTGGATGTTGGCTCTAGTTTGCTCGGGTGTTCAGCGCAAACATGTGACTTAAACTTTTCGTCGCGGCGCGACTCAAAGTTCTTCATCATGTCCTCGAGAGTCTGGCCGATAGGCGGACCTGTAGGGTTGAAGACCCATCCACAATGAGAGCATCCCCAACCACGAAAGCGTGGTTGGTCTATCCATACCAACTCACGTGGCATGGCGGCATTATATAGCGAGCGGTACAGAGGAATGAAGGCACTTCGAGGCCGGTATTAAGTACCCAGCGGGATGGTCGCCTGAAGCGGCGTCCATTCATATTCTCTGCAATCTTCATGGCACCCGCTTCGTAACTGCCGATTCTCTTCGTGTTCGCTCTTTATCGCTCGGTCAAGCAAAGCGATGAAGTCCTTCAAATGATGTGCGCCCATGGAAAATTCCTCTTTCGGGAAACTTACGGTCCTCCCAACTGTACTCATCATCACATCCTTAAGTCTGAGCATTCTTGCTCAGCAAGTCCGAGCGCACCTCAGGGCTTCATTTTTCACAAAATATTCATCTCTGCCCCATCTATCATTGCTTTAAAATGCGTCGGCCTCTCACCCTTGAGACGGCAGAGAGGTTAGCCGTCGTCTCGCAGCCCATTTGCGTGCTCTGCATAGACGGCGGCTTTGGCATTACCACTTTCGACTCTGAGTCCCGCACGTGCCTCCGCACGGCATCCACGGGTGGACACATATCCAACCCCGGCCAAACATCAGGAGCGAACACCCGGTGAGCGAGTAGCAGGGAGACGATGAGGAAACCCACATCTCAGGAGAGCCCACCCAGAGGATGCGGGTTTGCGTTGGGTATCACGAATTGCGTTTCAAGGTACTCTTGGGCTGGTGTTCGATACCTTACAGTGTTCGCTGTATTCCCTTCAACCTGAGGCTTATTGGAAGCTGGTTTTCGGGGCGTCTCATGTACAACGTCGATTTGGTGCGCAATCTTTGCAAGACAATAACTCGCGAGAAGAACGCTCAGAAGTCCGCCGAACTCCTTGCCCTCTTACGAGCGGTCATGCGGGAAGATCAGGAAGAAACCCGAGTTCGGATGGCCTTCCTAGCCAAAAATTGCTCACTCCTTGGCTTCGAATCCCACGCCGCAGACTGACTCACTCGCGTTTCGGACGATCAATTCTGATTTGAACTTGTTAATGACCTCAACAATTCCTTGCGAGGAAGTGTTGGATATTGGATAGAAGACCCGCACCCGCTGGATGGCTCCTGATGCGGGTCAGGTCGGGGGAGGAGCAGGAGGACCAGCGCCCCACGATGTTACTCGTGGGAGGCCGGACGCACGAAACGTGACAACGCGATATGCCTCACCGTATTCCGGCACCTTGGGACAAACCACAATTACCGGGAATTCCCACCACGGTAGGGCTACGAAGGGCGTATCATCGGTACGACAACATTTCGAGTTGTTTGGGCTGCGTGACTGACTGGCAACAGGAAACTCGCGGCCTATTTCTTTTTGGCTGCGGGGACACGCCGTCCGATCTATCCGCATCGGCGTGCATCGAGCGCCCGAAGCTCAAAGCACTTCCGGCAGGCGCACCTGAAAGTCTCGTCCTTGGGGATCGCCAAATGTCCGCATTTGCACACATGTATCGCCCGTCCGCAACGGCGACCATCGGCGTAAACTCGTCACCTGAGATGCAGTAAGGGCACCGAGCTGCGGTCATGGTCATCGCCATAGTCAACAGGAACCCCTGTTTCGCGTTAAAGTTCCGCCCGCTATGAATTCTACTCGTTGCCGATTAGAGGATGTGAGGAATTGGAGGTGCGGTGCCGCCGGGTTTCTGGTCGCCACTGCGCTGCAATGAGTGGAGCGGATCATGCGGCGTGTTCGGAAAATGAATGTTGAAGGCGGCGTGGCGCGCACTGCCGGTCCTAAGGGTGAGCAATTTTGAGCAGTCACACAAATTTCGGCCATTGTAATATGCGCTCTGCGTCATGGGTTAGTGTCGATTAACAGGTTCGACGTTCAGACCCTCACGACTGCCTTGGCCCCAGGAACCCTTTGGGTTTCGGGAGAGGTACTGGGGAGTTCACTGGGGCCTTTTTGTTGGGCTGGATTATTCGTTGACCCGAACGTCGGCGGCTGAGAATCGCGACCGGCTGGCATATCAAGCCCGTTCGCTTTCAGGCAGTCGCGAAGCCAGGCATCACACAAATCCGTTAGAGTCCTCGTTCGTCCATCATGCCGCTCACGGCGACGTTTGACAATCGTGGGGCACAAGCCTAGCATTGCGATTGAGCAAGCTTCCTCTTCTTACTCTTTCAGGTCCCCTGAACTAAGTCAGCCCATCTGAAACTTTTCCCCTTAGCTTCTCTGTGAAGGAGGAATTCAGCTATGACCGTAATAACCCGTTGGGAGCCATTCCGTGAGTTTTCCACCATGCAAGACCTGATGAACCGCATGAATCGTCTTCCCCGTGAGTCGCACAGCCCCGAGGGCCCGGAAGACGCTTTGACAACCACCAGCTTTGCACCGCCGGTAGACATCTACGAAGACGAGCACAACATTACTCTGAAGCTTGAAGTCCCGGGCATCGACGAAAAGGACATTGATGTCCGCATCGATAACAACACCCTCACCGTGCACGGCGAGCGCAAGATTGAGAAGGAAGAGAAAGAGGAGAACTTCCGTCGCGTCGAGCGGCAATACGGAAGCTTCACCCGCTCGTTCACCCTGCCCAGCTCCGTGGATACCGGGCAAGTAAGCGCCGACTACGCCAAAGGCGTGCTGAAGATCAAGCTCGCCAAAAAGGCTGACGCCAAGCCCAAGCAGATCAAGGTTAATGTTGGCGGCGAGAAGACCCTTGAAACCAAGCCTGTAGGTAAGGCCGCATAAAACCAGCAGGTAGTAAATGGAAACGGGAGGCGGCCTCCGTCGCCTCCCGTCATAGAGTTTGGGATTGCTATTTCCTGTGGAGTGGTCATGAACAGCGGCACCTTAGGACCACCGCACAAGAGAGTTTGGACGCAACTTTACAAGGCTGCGCTCTTTGAGTTGGACGCCAACAAAGTTTCAGAGCGAATTGCTGAAGCGGAAACGGCGCTGGTGACACGTGCACGCGAACTCTTTCACTCGGGAGGAGACAATATCGAGGAAGAGCAGGCTGTAGACGACGCAATGTATGCCTTGCACGCGCTTCGAAGTGCGTTGAAGTGTAGGGCAAATGCGAAAACCACTTCCGAAGACCTGGCCGCTTGAAAATTGACTGGAGCATGATGATGGATGCGAATCACATTTCGGAACGTCTCAGCAGCATGAGACTAGAAATAAGCGACCTGCGAGTTGCCACCGCACGGTATTGGAGCAAGAGCCAGCCCACCCCGCTGGACAAGTCCGCTTTCGCCTTAGGAAAGGGGCGTTTGGTGGAGATCAAACGGGAACTGTCGGACATGATGAAACGCTGTGCTTGAATCTCAGTTGGTTTCGGCATTATGGCCGTCCAAATCGCGTTCGTGTGAGTATGGATGCTCTGAACGGCGATGAATCTCGCCCACTCGAATACCCTTAAAGGAAAGGAGCTAACTATGCTGCGAGACCCCCGGCAAACTTGGAGATACTTCGCTCAAGCCGTCATTCAGGAAGATGATCCTGCGAGAGTCACTTACTTGATGCAACAGCTTTACCGAGAGCTGAAAGAGAATCAGGAAGAGCCCAGTCGGGCATGAATGGTTGGCTTATGCCGTCCGCCAACCGAGCCATAACCTCGTCCAGTTCGACGCCAAACGCTACGACACCACTCGGGTAGACGCATGATTTTAAGCTCTCAGTCCGGCAGTTCGATTCGGTCTGCGTGTTTCTTGTCGCGCTCGTGCTCTTCAGCAAGAACCCTTTCTAGCCAATATGCTTGTTTTTCAGCTAGCCATTTATCCACGAATGCGGGATCGTGACCGATAGAGAACTCCTCACCGCAACCGTCACACCGAAGCGTTCCCATTTCCCGGAAACCCGCAGGTTTCTCTTGGCCCAGTCCCTTTTTTGTCGCCACAGCCTTCATCTACTGAACTTCTCCCGATCCGCTGATCATAGGACAACGAAATCATGCCGCTCGCTTCACTTTTAGGCAGTTGCGGCAGCAGCACTTGAAATCTGGGTCATCGGGGATCACTACGTGGCCGCACTGTTCACAGATGAACCATTCCGGTCGCTGCAACATTGTCCCGCTCTGATCGCCCAGCATGCAATATGGACAACGTACGATCTGCTCAGCCATTCCTTGTGCCTCGTTTCTTCTCTTTTTCTCAGCGAATCCCCTTGCTTATCAAGCCAAACGCAAGCTTGCAAGCGAAGCACGAGCCTCGCCGCCACTCTTATCAGGCACAATCTTTAATTCAAGCAAAGTGACGTTAGAGAGGTCCACAGTGTAGTCCTCAGTTTCCCGTACTGTCCCAGGTGGGCTGAAATTCCATTGCTGACGAATGATTTCCCGGAAGGAATGTCCGCGATCCGGCGACCATCTCAAGGAGAACTCCTGTGTGCGCTGGGTTTCGGTTTCCTCGAAAACCAGCCAGATACGTTTCAGGTTTTGCGGATGGTCGAACAGAAGTCGGATGATTTGAGGTCCAGGCTCAGCAGCGCTCCAGCCGCGTGTCTCGCCGAGTCGCAGGGCACATTCAATAGGATGCGCTTCATCTTCAGATGTAATCTCGACCGTCGCCAAGTTGGCCAGATCGAGCCCGGCCCCATCAAATGTTAAGCGGTCATGCGGCATCGGAGAAATTAGGCGTTTGCGCATACAACTCTCTAGACCTTCGGGGCCGTGGGCAAGCGGATGTCAGTGCTGTGTTGAATCCGGCCCAGTGACCTGGCACCCGTGGGATAGTCAACCTTCGCAGGAAGACAGCGGAACCCACAACTGTAGCTATTCTATTCCCCAAAGGACTGGCGTGTTTTCTTCATGCCGGGTGACGAATCAAAAAAGTCTTCGCGTTTAGGTGCTTCTCACTGTAGTGTTCTTCGCCGGGAGATGATTTCCTTCACGTAGCAGTCCTCGTGAACGGCCTTGCCATTTTCATCCGTAACGGTGTCGGATTTAAGGCTCACAGGTTCGTGGCATATGCGGCAGAGCAGGCAACATCGGTCGCTCCCCTTGATGTCCGCAAGTTCGCAAAGCTCTATCCACCTCGCTTTCCTCTTGCTAAGCATCGTGCCCTCCTAGTCGGAAGGACGTTCAAAGATGCGTTAGCACGAACCGTTCCAAAGCGTTATTTGCAAGTCTTCCTGTCGCACCTCTTGAGAACAGCCTCGTTGTGAGCGGTTATCCACTTTGAGACTCGCGGGTCGGGGACGCATTATTCCGCGAAGGACGATGGATTTTCCTACAGCATTTGCTGTATAGAGACATCTGGCGAATTACGGCATCCTAGATAGGGCTTCCCCAAGTACCACCTCGTGACCCCCGAAGCCAAAATCCGCGAACTCTGCACCCGGCTTTTGGCGGCACAATCCGATGAAGCGGCAAACGATACTCTTCTGGAACTGAGAGACGCCATCCACGAACACCGCGAAACGCAGAGGCTCGTTGTGGCGCAGGAGTATCCGTTCCAGAAAGACGACATGGCCGCAGACTGAGTGTTAAAACAATTCACAGAAGGTTTCACGCCGTGAATGAACGAATACGATTCATCAGCCATCAAGAGAGACAGATTCTCTTGGTTGACTTTTCGAGGTGCTCGGCTGTTGAAGTCGAGAAGATTGCGCGGGCAGTTCCTGAAACTGTGACTGCCCAGCCACGCGGTTCAGTTCTATTGCTCGCGGATTTCACCGGAGCGTTGTTTGACCATGAAGCGCTTCGGGCGATGAAGGAAAGCGCGGTCTTCGACAAGCCCTATATCATAAAATCAGCATGGGTCGGAGCGGAGAATCTTCCGCCAGGGTTCGAGCGGAACCTGAAAGCCTTCTCTCGGCGCGAATTTACAGCTTTCAAAACTTGCCAGGAAGCCTTGACCTGGCTTGTAGGAGATTGAATGGTCTCGGCGCAAAACGCTTGATGTGTAAGGCACGGGACGAGGCATCAATCCAAAAAGAACTGTACTGATCGAAAAGAGATTTCGCCATTCGAATCATCTTGGGGGCTGGGCCTTGGTTATGGCTTTCGACATCCATTCGGCCCACACACACGGCGATAGACGACAAGCAACGCGATCCCGTACCAATGCGAATTGGTTTCCGTACTTACCTAAGGACGGGCATGGAGATCGTTATCGTTCAGTGCGGCCATGGTTTGCTGATACCAGCTGCTGGTAAATCAGTGGTCTTTGACCATTGGAAATCGGTGGCAGGCGAGAGCAGCTCCCAGCCAGGCACCTCTAACTTTGGGTAAATCTGAATCCGCCTTGTGCCAGTTGACACGGATCACGAAGGAGCCTTTTGAGTGCGTTCTCGTGGTGTGCCGAATTCTAACTTAATTTCTGGTTAAGGCAGATTTAGAACCCCTGAGAAACAGCCAACGAGACGGGAAACCCGTCATATGAGTAGAGTTCTGACCCGCATGGCACCACGGAACCTTCGTAACTAGGGTGTCTGTCCGACGCCGAAGCCAGCTATTCCTAAGGGGTCAGGTCAAAGCTACTTTTACTTTCTCCAGGAGCATAAGCAATTCTTCGCCGCCCTTCGGGCTGGCGATAGCTTTTCCTGCTCTAAGGTTGCGCACCTCTTGTCCCAAAACAGAACAGGCGGAAGGGGTACAGTGACGGTGTGAGATATTGCATACCGATCAGCGAAACTACTCAGGTTCGAAAGGATCGAGGTCTGTACGACTGAACAGCTATCGAGAGTTCGAGGCACCCTTTTCTTTGCTGCTGACTTCCTGGAAGCGGAAACGGCAGCCGGTGAGCGCGTCCAAGTCGATTCGGCCAATCGGTCGGCTGGTACCGAGAACTGCGTTTCCACCGATGACTCGCACCAGACCAGTACCAGATTGCGAGTATTGCTAGTGGAGGATAATCCGGCCGACGTCGAGCTCGTGTTGCTCGCACTACGAAAGGACCGGTTCGACGTCTCCAGCGACGTGGTTCAAACCGTCGAGGACTTTACGGTGCGCGTACACGCCGCTACTTACGACCTCATCCTTGCCGATTACAACCTGCCCCAGTGGAGCGGGATCGAGGCGCTTGAAATTCTACGCCGTGAAAATCTGGACCTACCGTTGATCGTGGTGACCGGGTACTTAGGAGAGGAGAAAGCGGTGGAGTGCATCAAGCAAGGCGCAACTGATTGTGTTTTGAAGGACCATCTCACCAGGCTGCCGCTCTCGGTGCGCAGGGCTTTGGAAGAAAAGCGGCTTCGGCAACAACGCCGCCAGTCTGAAGAAGAGCTGGCGCGCTCTAACGCCGAGCTAGAGCAGTTTGCCTATGTGGCCTCGCATGACTTGCAGGAGCCATTGCGGATGGTTGCCAACTACACCCAGCTGCTGGCGGAACGATATCGCGGAAAGCTGGATGAACAGGCCGACAAATATATCGCTTACTCGGTGGATGGTGCAACCCGCATGCAGGCTCAAATTCAGGACCTGTTGAGATTTTCTCGGGTCGGCAAGCAGGAGATTGAACCTAGGACCACCGAGTGTCGCGCGGTGGTGGAACAAGCCCTCAAGAACCTGCAGGCCGCGATCTTGGAAAGCGGCGCAGCAGTGAGCTGGAGTGGTTTGCCCGTGGTCATGGCCGACCCTGCACAACTCACTCAGGTATTTCAGAACCTGATCGCCAACGCCATCAAGTTTCATGGGGTAGAAACTCCGATGATCCAAATTGATTCAGAAAGAAAAGAACATGAGTGGGTGTTCGCAGTTACCGACAACGGTATCGGCATCCCAGCCGAGAGCTGGCAAGATATTTTTGTCATCTTCCGCCGTCTGCATACTCGAACCGAATATGCCGGCAATGGGATCGGCCTGTCGATCTGCAAGAAAATCATCGAACGGCACGGTGGAAAGATCTGGATCGAAGCAAAAGCTAAGCCCGGCTGTTGCTTCAAGTTCACCCTCCCCAGCGCACCATCTCCGCGAACAACGCAGGGAGCACAAGCGTGAGAGCCACCGAGATTTTGCTGGTAGACGACAATCCCGCGGATACGGACTTGACCAGCGAAGTGCTGTCGCGCAACGGCTGTCCGAGTCACATCCACGCTGTAGTCAACGGTGCGGATGCGATCGCACTCCTGCGCCGCGAAGGAAAGTATGCTCATGCGATTCTTCCCGACTTCATGATTCTTGACCTAAATCTGCCCAAGAAAGACGGTCGCGCCGTTTTGGCCGAGGTCAAAGCCGACCCGGTCCTGCGCAAGATTCCGATTGCGATCTTCAGCACCTCCGCGGCACGACAAGATATTGTCCGCAGCTATGAACTAGGAGCGAACTGCTACGTGAGCAAACCCGGCAACTTGCGGGACTTCATCTCCGCCGTAACCTCAATCGGAGAATTTTGGCTTGGTTTGGCGCGTCTACCGCACGAGGAGGAACGATGAACAGTGGAGAAACGATGAGCAGAGGAGAAACGATGAATAACGGCCATACTCATGTTTTGCTAATTGAAGACAACCCTGGTGACGCCGATCTGGTTCGCTTGCGCCTGATCGAGGGCGACTCCGGGGTCAACGTTAGCAGTGTGAACCGGCTTGCGGATGGGCTTGCGTCCATGGCCAAAGAGCGGCCTTCGGTCGTTTTGCTGGATCTGAATCTACCCGACAGTCACGGCGCGGATACCTTTCGCAGAGTGTTGGAGCAGGCACCCGACGTGCCGGTGGTCATCCTCTCTGGCCAGGATGACGAGGTGCTGGCTATGAAGGCGCTGCATCAGGGCGTGCAGGATTACCTGGTGAAAGGCGATATCACCAGCAACCACCTGGAGCGCGCCATGCGCTATGCCATCGAACGACAAGCCCTGACTCGTTCCCTGGAGATGAGTCGGCAGCAGCAACTGGAATTCAAGAATCAATTCTTGTCTCACGTTTCGCACGAACTCCGGACACCCCTGACTTGCATTCATCAATTCGTCACCATCCTGCTGGACGGCTTGGCGGGCGACATCAACCCCGAGCAGCGCTATCACTTGGGAACCGTGTTGAACAGCGTGCACCAGTTGAGGGCGATGATCCGCGATCTGCTGGAGGCAACCCGGGCCGAGTCGGGAAAAATTCGCATCGAACCACGCTGCATCACTATCGGGGACCTCCTCCAGCAGGCGGTTTCCATGATGTCCGCTACCGCCAAAGAAAAACAGGTTGGCCTGGAAGTTGGATTGGATAGCAGAATTCCGTTTGTGTATGCCGACCCGGACCGCGTCCTGCAGGTGCTCATCAACCTCATCGACAATGGCATTAAGTTCACACCATCCGGGGGGTCAGTCATCGTGAAAGCCTGCATGGTGGAGCCTGACCCGAACATGGTTTACCTCTCGGTGGCGGACACCGGCCGAGGAATCGGTCCGGAAGCCAAGGCCCTGATCTTCGAACGCTTGTACCAGGATCCAAATTCCATTGACAACAGCTGCGCGGGGCTGGGTTTGGGCCTCTTCATCTCAAAGCAACTGGTCGAACTTCACGGCGGACGAATCTGGGTGGCGAGCGAAGTCGAAAATGGCAGTACATTCTCCTTTACCTTGCCGCTGTATTCTCTGGCCAAACTTCTTTTTCCAGTCATTACCTATGAGGGTCAACTGCGGGACGCCATCACGCTGGTCAGGGTTGAACTGACACCGCTTTCCACTCCCCCTCGAACCAACTGGAAAGATGTTTGCCGACACTCTCTGCACACGCTTCACCGCTGCGTTTATCTCGACAAGGATCTGGTTCTTCCGGTTATGAGAAATACCGGAAGTAATGAGACGTTTTTCGTCGCCGCCTCGACCGACCTTGACCGGGCAGAGGTCATGATGAAGCGCATTCGTGAGCAACTGGAGGCCGGCGCAGGTTTCAAAGCCGCTGCCGTTTTGAAAGTGTCGGCGAGCGCTGTGGCGCTTCCTTCAATCGGGGACGGCAACCCACTGAAAGAGCTCGTGGAGGTGGTGTCGGATCGGATTACCGAAACGGTAGTGTTAGCGCTGGCGTCGAAACCAGATCTCGGAAGGGCGAACGGACATGCAAATGCAGGCAAAGATCAAACGGAATCAAATTAGACCGAACCAAATGGAGGATTCAAATGGAAAAATCGAAAATACTGATCGTCGACGATGACCCTGACCTGAGACGGGCACTGAAAATACGTCTCCGGGCTAACAACTACGAAACCGTGCAGGCCTCGGATGGCTATTCCGCCATTTCCGTGGCGCAGAAGGAGCAGCCGAATCTGATCATTCTCGACCTCGGCTTGCCCGCTGGGGACGGCTACGTGGTTTTGGATCGTCTGCAAAATAGTGACACGCTGTCGAGCATACCTGTGATTGTGCTGACCGCCCGCGATCCACAATCGAACGAACAGAAAACATTGCAGGCTGGGGCCACAGCTTTCTTCCAGAAGCCCGCAGACAATAACGAGTTGCTCGATGTAATTCGCGCGACTCTGCCGAGTACCTGGCCGGGAACGACAGCCTTACCCTCGTAAGCAATACGTCCCGGGCCACGAAAGGACTGGGATGAGGTTGCGTTTTCGGATTGTGCACCGATCGGTCGGCACCGCTGCCGTATCGCGGCTTCGCGGCTGGACTCGCGACACCAGCCCCGGAGAGCGATTCGCGTTATTTTACCAGTCTGCCAATCGACTCCAAAGGAAGGCGACAGTCGGGATCGTGAGACTTTCTGAACAAATCGATGCGCCGATTGAAGCCAACCTTCGGCGCGGGGTCACCGGCGGTTTCGTCGTCGCGGCACTGTTGACAATCTTCCTGGGCTTTTTGTCCTGGCGCAGCGCCCAGCTCTCTGCAAACGATGCCGACTGGGTAACCCACACCTATGCCGTCATGGACGCAATCGGTCTTACGTCCAAAAATTTGACCGAAGCGGAAACCGGCGTACAGACATTTGCCTTGACCGGGCAAGACTCGTCGCTGACAAAGTACGAAAGTGCAAAAGCCACCATTGCGAAGGACGAGGCCGAGCTGCGTTGGTTGACGGCGGACAATCCCAAAGAGCAGCGACGAATGGATGTGCTCGAGCGGCAGGTAGACTCTGCGCTAAGACTCACCGATTCCATAGTTGCCAAACGCCGTCAATTGAAAGTTGCTCCTGGCGCCAACGAGATTCACGAGACCGAACGGCTCATGAATGCAGCGCTGGGTACGGGTCAAGAGATGCACGCTGAAGAGATGCAACTGTTGAGCCGGCGCACCCAGAGAACCAAGACGGAACGGCGGTTCACCGGTTTCGTAATTGCTGTGGGCATCTTTGTCGGAGCAGGCTTGTTGGCACTAGCACGCCTTGCGATTAACCGCGAGATTGACGTCAGCTCACAGGGACGGGCGCAAATGACGGTTCTGAACGCCAGTCTAGAGCAGCGCGTAGAACAACGGACGACGGCTTTGCAATCCGAGATCACCGAGCGGAAGCAGGCCGAGGATGCTGCGAAGGAAAGCCTCGCTGCCAGCAAGTCCGCGCTCAAAGAACTGGCCGACCAGAAGTTTGCTCTGGATCAACATGCCATCGTGGCCGTCACCGACGTCCAAGGAACCATTACCTATGTGAACGATAGGTTCTGCGCCATCAGTCAATATTCTGAGGACGAACTGATTGGCCAGAATCACCGCATCCTGAACTCCGGCCACCACTCCAAAGAGTTTTTTCAGGAGATGTATCGCGCCGTCGCCAACGGCAAAGTCTGGCACGGAGAGATTCGAAACCGCGCGAAGGATGGCTCGCTCTACTGGGTTGACACCACCATCGTTCCTTTCATGGATGAGCATTTAAAGCCGCGTCAGTACGTAGCGATCCGAACGGATATCACCGAGCGCAAGCGGGAGGGGGAAATGCGGGGCCGACTGGCGGCGGTAGTCGAGTCTTCCGATGACGCGATTATCAGCAAGACCCTGGACGGGACCATCACCTCATGGAATCCGGGGGCAGTGAAGTTATTCGGCTACTCGGCGGCCGAGGCCGTGGGCAAATCCATGCGGATGCTGGTGCCGCCAGAGCGCGCGTACGAAGAGGCCGACATTCTGGCGAGAATCGGGAACGGTGAGGCGGTTGATCATTTTGAAACCGTCCGTCTCCGCAAGGATGGGCGGAAGATCGACATTTCCGCGACGATTTCGCCGATCAAGAACAGCCAGGGCGCGGTGGTTGGGGCGTCAAAGATTGCGCGCGACATGACCGAGCACAAGCGGGCGGAGCGGGCGTTGAGGGAAAGTCTCGCCACCAGCGAGGCCGCGCTGCAAGAGTTGGCCGATCAAAAGTTCGCTCTGGACCAACACGCCATCGTGGCGATTACTGATGTCCAGGGCACGATTACCTACGTCAACGATAAGTTCTGTGCCATCAGTCAATATTCAGAAGAGGAGTTGATCGGGAAAAATCACCGCATCCTGAGCTCGGGCCACCATCCGAAACAGTTTTTCCAGGAGATGTATCAGACCATCGCCAACGGTCGGGTTTGGCACGGCGAGATCAAGAACCGGGCGAAGAATGGTTCTTTTTACTGGGTTGACACGACGATTGTCCCGTTTGTCGCAGCCGACGGAAAGCCGAGGCAGTACGTCGCCATCCGAGCTGATGTTACCGAGCGCAAATCGGCCGAGAAAGAGATTAAAAAACTCAATGACGACCTCGAGCAGCGGGTCGTAGAGCGAACGGCGCAGTTGGAGACTGCCAACAAAGAGCTGGAAGCTTTTAGTTACTCGGTGTCGCACGACTTGCGGGCGCCATTGCGACATATTGGCGGCTTCTCTAAGTTGCTGGTGGAGGAATTCGGTTCCAGCCTTGATCCTAACGCCCAACACTATGTGGAGCGCATCCAGGCAGGGACTCAAAAGATGGGCCTGCTGGTGGATGAATTGTTGAATCTGGCCCGTCTCGGCCGCCATACGCTGAGTCTGCAGCCGAGCAGCCTAAACTCGATTATCGCGGAAGTAATAGCGATCCTCGAACCGGATAGCCAGGGGCGGCAGGTGGAATGGGCTATCGCCGATCTACCTGCGGTGGAGTGTGATCCGGTTCTGGTCAAACAGGTCTTTCAAAACCTCCTGGCCAACGCCCTCAAGTTCACTCGTCCCCGCATCAGCGCCGATGGAAGTGCGCGAGCGGGGATGCCCCCACGCACATTACACACGGTCATCGAAGTCACCCACAAGGAAGAGGATGGGCAACCGGTCTTCACGGTTCGAGACAACGGCGTCGGCTTCAACATGAAGTACGTTGACAAGTTGTTCGGAGTCTTCCAGAGGTTGCACAACGCAGAGGAATTTGAAGGCACAGGGATAGGCTTGGTCACCGTGCAGCGCATTGTTCACAAGCATGGAGGCCGAGTGTGGGCGGAGGCGGAACCGGACAAGGGCGCAGCCTTCTACTTCACCCTCGGGGCGGGAAAACAAGTCGAATCGAAAAGCAGTGTAGCTATGGCTGGAGGCCAATCATGAACTCAGAAGATCTCGACATACTGCTAGTGGAAGACAATCAGGACGACATGGATCTTGCGCTGCATGCACTGAAACGCGAGAAGCTGGCGAACCACATCTTCGTCGCACGCGATGGCGAGGAGGCTTTGGACTTTCTGTTCTGCCGCGGGACGTTCGCGCATCGATCGTTTGAGCATCCGCCCAAACTGGTGTTGTTGGATTTGAAACTTCCCAAGGTGGATGGGATGGAAGTGCTCAAACAGGTCAAAAGCGACCTGCGGACCAAGAACATCCCAATCGTTATTATGACCTCTTCCAAGGAAGAGCGGGACCTGGTGAGCGGTTACAACCTGGGGGCTAACAGCTTTATTCAGAAGCCGGTCGACTTC
>Ga0210406_10004991_pt1 | contig 14017 bp, 4 predicted proteins | sample IncBWC30MmetaG_FD_155454 | JGI IMG/M metagenome (GOLD analysis project Ga0210406, IMG submission 155454) | Forest soil microbial communities from Barre Woods Harvard Forest LTER site, Petersham, Massachusetts, United States - Inc-BW-C-30-M | ecosystem: Environmental > Terrestrial > Soil >... | reverse complement strand
CGACCAGACCGGTCGGCAGCTGCTCGGCCACGCTTCTTCGGAGATCGTCGTTGGCGAACGTGTCCTCACCGAGGCAGTACCGAAGCAAGCGGCAAAGCAGCGTCTTGCCCGCACCGTGTCCACTCCCCATTCCCCGGCCGACGATGGCTGATTCCACGCCCGGATCAGGAGACCAAATGATATTCAGTCCGCGTTTGAGGCTGATGTCGCGAATGACGGTGCCGGGTTTCTCCCAAATGGCAAGGCGACGCACCCACAGACGAGGTTCGCCGCGGGTGCCGCTTGGGCGAACAACGACGGCCGGTTCAGGAAACAGCTCGGCTTGCAGTGCCATCCGCAACACTCCCTAGGAAAGCCGTAAGCCGTTCCTCGATCTCCGCAGCTAGAACCGTTGAAACTAATTCAACCGCAATCGCCGCGCGCCCGGTGACCCAATCCTGCCCGGATGACACCGGGAAATTGTCGCCGGCGATCCATCGATCAGCGCCGGTCTGCAACGCGCCCGAGCCTGTTAATTGGGACATTGCGTTCGACCACGGCAAGTCGGTGGCGTTCTTCTGAAACTGCGCGATGCTCACAACGTTCGCGGGCAGGGGTCTGGCTTGAGGGCCGATCACGCGAACCCACTGCTTCGCCTGTGGTTGATCCAGGAACGCCAAAGCCATCGCCGGATTGCGCACCAGGATCGCAGCCGCGCGAACATCGGCGGGTTTTGCGGACCCGTTGAAAGCCCGGATCACGTCAATCAAGGCGAAAAGTGCCAGGTGCTCTGGCGCAACGAGGTCCGGCGTGGCCCACGCGGCGGCGGCAAATTGTGACAGGTGCGCGACGGTAGTACGAAGCGAAGGCAACGCCACCGGTTGCTCTATCGCGGGATGTGCCACGCGGGGATCAGCCGGTGGCGGATCGAGCCGAGTCTGGTAAGGTGCGCCGATGCGTTCTGCCTCTGCCATGGCGTCAAAGATTTCGAGGATCACGCGTTTGGTGCGATATTCCTCGAACTGTTGCTCATCCTTCCGGCGAACGATGGGAAAAGTATCCATGATGTACTCAACATCTCGGCGGCCAATCCCGTAGAGATGAAAGTACAAAGCATCCAGCTGGCAGCGAAGGAGGAACCGTCTGTCGTCGCTCCATCGAAATGGCGCGTGAACGATTCCATTTGCCCGCGCGAGATCAAGCAAAGCAAAATCAGTGTGGATCAATTCACCACAGAGTTCGAAGATAGTGTTGGTCTCGGACGCGCCATAAGCCGATTCAGGCAGCACCGCCAATTGCTGGACGTAGAAATGGCTTAGGTCGGTGCCCCCGACCTTTTGGCGTGTGATGTAGTCGAGAACGAAGGAGGACAGGTTTACGATTAATAGCAATGGACTGCTGCGCGTAAATAGCAGTGGTATCTTGTCATTTATCGCCGCCACCGGGAGTGCTGCCGCGATCATTGTGCGCACGTCACCGCTACGCGCGGTCTTTCGGAAACCGACAAGCCATTTGGGCATCCGCTTTCGAATCAAATGCTCGCCCGCTGCGAGGTAGTCCTCATCGTCGCTCGGGCAGCAATCGAAATCGCTTTCATCAAGAGGATATTCCGAGTGGAGAGCCATGGCTGCATATCGGTGTTGGACCACTGTCTCCATCGCATCCCATACGTTCAAAACATTCTGTAGTAGTAGCCAGTCGCCGGCGGATTCCCGCCCGGTGGCCAGGGCATGTCCGGCGAACCACGCCGCAATAACTTGACGCGCAAGGTCTTCTAACCGCTGGTCTACCGCTTGAATGAGTTCGCGCGGCACATCGGAGATCGATTTGATGACTTCCCACTCTTTCACCCAGTAGCGTGGCTGAACGGCGTAATTTGGATCTTGCAATTTCTCTGCGGAAATTCGCGGCAGCTCTGTATCCAGACTCCCCTCTGGACGCATCGCGTAGTCTCCAAAGCGATGCGTGAAGTGGTGCATCATCTTGGCTTCATAGAGAGGTAGGTATTTCTCGCTGCTTGTCTCTAAGATGTTGCCGTGAAGCTCAAAGCCCTGGGACTCCAATTGCTCCTGCGTACGGAAAAGATGGGAGTCGTTCGACATATGAAACATCGTCGAAAACTTGACGTGCCAGGGATTTTCTTCCGGCGGCCCCTCCTTAATCAGTACTGGAACCCTACGATAGATAGCCTTCGTAATCTCGGCATCGCGTTTGGAGCGAAAAATGGGGCATGTGCGCGTATTCGGATTGATCAGGGTTATGTCTTCAGCGGTGAGAGTAAAATGGCGATTCTGATCTTCGAGATCGCTGGTGTGATGCGCAAAGAAGAAGAAATCCGGCGTGCTAGCGGTAGGCTGTGACGAACCGGCTAGTGTTAGCAAGCAGAATTTGAATCGACCATGTCCGACGCCCTCGAATAATCCGACGGCATTCTCAAAATCGAACAGACTGATCAGAGTATTCGTGTTGATCAGGTCGCCGAAGAATTCCTTGGTTGTATTGTCTGTCGCTATGCCTGACGGGACAATGCAACCTACTCTGCCTCCCGGTCCGAGGAGCGAGCGATTGGTCTCCGCAAAGACGGCATACGTGTTGATGTCGCCCTTGCCGCAAAGAGGGAAGCGACCGGAATTTCGAAGGAGATAACTCTCGCCATCCGCCCGGCGGAGATCCTCTCTAAATGCGGCCAGCAAACTGCGGTCTTCAGTCTCAAGCGCCGCGATCATGCGACGACGAGCGGCGGCATTTGGCGCCGCCGTGATGTCAGGCCGTCTGGCCGCGAACCACTCTCTTTCCTGCAGCTTGACCCGCTCCCATGGTGGGTTCCCAAGCACAACGTCGAAACCACCGTCCCAGCCGGTGACTTTGTTGCCGGCCTCATCGGTGGGGGGGACTGGCCGGAATACGCCGGGAAAATTCAGGTGCCAATGCACGAACTGATATTGCTGCGCCAGTCGCTGGACCTCCACCGTCATCGCACGCTTGTCGTTGTGGAAAGCGGTCGGGTTCAGCTCGATCTGGCGGAATATGTCTTCCGTGATCGGATAATCGGTCAGGCTGGTTTTCTTCCAGACAAAGGCCGCGCACCAGGCGTCAGCCAGAAATCTGTCGTCCAGATAGTCACCGGAGTGAACGGCTTCTGCGTACAGCCGTTCCTTTTCGTGAATTCGCTCGATCGACTCATCACCTAAATTGTCTACGGCCAGAATCCCCTCCGCGACTTTGCCGAGCTTCATCCACGGGGCGTCGAAATCAAACCGCGCCTGGTTCTTTGCTCTGGATGCTCGCTCAGCCTTATTCACTTTCTTCCATTTGCTGCAGGCTTCGCGGTCGTCACCTTCAAGAGGGATATAGGCGGTGTCGGGAATACCCTCGGCCAGCAAGGCAGGTGTGGTCCCCAGCAGGGCGTTACCGCATTGAATATGATGCTCAAGGAAAGATAGCGGCCTGCCGGGCTCCAGGGCTTCCATCCACAAGTTCACTTTGCAGAGTTCTACCGCCATCGGATTGATATCGACCCCGTAAATGCAGTGGCCAATCACATCGCGCAGGGCCGTCCGCGTGAACTCGGGCGACGGTTCCTCGTCGCCAGTCCGCGCAGAAGCAAGGCGCTTCGCAAGCCGGTGTGCGGCGGCGATAAGGAAGTGTCCGCTGCCGCAAGCTGGATCGACGACCTTAAGCGCCAGAATGGCCCTCTCCGCTTCTGGCTTTCGGGCGGCATCGTCCAGGACGGGATCGAGGGCCGAGTCTAGCAGGCAATCGATCAGGCTTGTGGGCGTGTAGTACGATCCGGTTGTTCTTCTTTCGTGGCCGCTGGCAACACTTAACTCGAACGTGGCGGCGTCGAGGTTCACTTGCGGGTGAAGTTCGAGCAGGGATTCATAAACACTGCCGAGTTCCTCGGCGCCGAGGTTTTTGTAGTCCACCGGACGGCGTACGCCGTTCGAGACGGTGACCGCCAGGGCACGGATGGCTTCACTGAGTTCGAAGTTCGTAATGTCGCAAGCTTCCAGATCCGGAAGCGCGCTATTGGAGAATAAGAAACCGCCCAATGCCGGAAGAGCCAATTCTGCATAACCAGCATCCGTGCTCAGCTTGATCATCACCACGCGAAGCGCAGCGAACAAGTCCGTGTGGCGCGTGCCCGTACGACGCTCTGCCAATCGTCGAAGACGACTCGTTGAGTAGTAACTCAGATATCGGGCGCGTGCCGGCGTGTGCGGTTCGCCCGGCAAAAGAAGCAACCCACGGTCCTCAGCCGCGAACAGGAACAGGAGGCGATAGACCAGGCGGAGTAGCTGCCGGTAGTAGTCTTGCGGGTCGAGTGAGGCAGTGCGAAGATGATCGCGCAGTTGCCGGTTTGACGGGCAGCTCAGGAATCCGCGACCAAGGGCGAGGATCGCCAGTTCGACGCCACGGCGCAGATGGTCGAGCGCACGTACGCCGCGCTCCTTCCACGCTTGCGACCATTTCTCCAGCCAGCAGTCGTGCGGGTTCTCAGCTTCGACGCGGGATTGATGGCAAAGAAGCCAGAGGAGAACAAAGTCGGCGTAGTTCTCGCCGAGCATCATGGCTTCGAGATCGAATTCGACAAAGGCCTGGCGGGTGAGGCTTGCATTGTTACGGAGAATCCGCATCTGCAGACCGTTGGTAACGAAGCCCCAAAGGTGACTGGTTGAGCGGTTCAGGGTTTCCTGAAGAAGACTATGCGGGCTGCTGCGGGAGGCGCCGGAGACACGCTGGGATGATCGGTCCAGATCGACGTGGCAACCCACGAGGTGAATTGGAGTTCGGTTCCAGCCGTGGGAGATCGCATAGGACCTCCCGTCAATCTCAATCGCCTTTGTGGTGAGAAGCCGACCATAGCCGAGTTCCTGGAAGAAGGGCTGGAGCCATCGTTCGCGCGCGACTGATGTGCCGGGGTCAGTATCCGCCAGTTTATCTGCGGCGGCGCGAAAAGACGCCCACACACCGAGCAGGCGGTTCCATGCTCTGCTGGTTGCCTCGTTGATCTTTTCGCCTTTCGGCAGGTGGTAGTCGTCCGCCTTCAGACCATCGAGTTCATGGTCGCCGGCGACAATACGCTGCAGCAGATCGGGGGGAAGTATCGCTCCTTCCGAGCGAATCGTCAAAAACAGGTCTTGGCTCTTCGAGGCCATCGCCTAGCTTGTCGCCTTTCCGGCTTCCGGGAGCGCGGGTAGGTAGACGTAGACTCCCAGAACATCCGGCGGGAGGTGCGCTTCCACGGAATGTCGGACACCTTGCATGCGCGCCGCGATCCGGACTCGAGTGTGGGCCGCGAGAAGTTCGTCGCCGCGGCGGCGAACGATCTCACTCAGGCGCGGGAGAAGCGACGCGAAATCGAGATTCACCTTGCGGATGAATTCGGAAGCCTGGTCGGGCTGAATATTCGCGTCTGGCCTTGCCCCGAGAAGCGCTTCGGCGGCAGGTTGCTCCAACCATGTCGGATTCACCGGTGAACCCTCAAATGCAACAGTGAGGCAATCTTCGGCAAGCAAGGGCTTCTCCTCGCTACCGTGGCGGGTAATGATGTGGAAGCGGAGACGCAACAGCAGGACCGTGGTTCGGCGGGTGATGGCACGTGTCCGGATAGCGCCGCAACGTCGAGCGACGCTGTCGAGCTGTGGATCGAGCGCGGTGTCGAGCAGATAGCCGGCAAGCCCCTCCACGACCGGGTGTGTTCTGGTAAGCAGCAGTTCCCCGGCCTTGGTCGGCGGCTCGAAGCGGACCAGGAGATGCCGGTCTGTGGCCAGTGCGTCTCGCAGACCGCGCGGGATTTCCGCCAAGTCCACTTTCACCACGCCGTTCTGCGCCACGACGGCCCCGTGGGCCAGCAGCGCTTCTCTGGTAAATCGCGACACTTCGATGCCCGAGCCGATTGCCTGCCGAACCGCCGTCAGCTCCCGCTCGACCTCCTCCACGCTTGCGCTCAGACCTTCCTGTGCGAACATGGTCCGCGAGCGTTTTTCCCGTTCCGCGCTCATGTCCCACTTGGCGAAAAGATCCTCTTTCGCAGGCCGGAAATAGTCCTGAAAATCCAGGAACATCTGTTCCTCGGTGCCCGGTTTGTTGCGGAGCAACAACCCTTCGAACACCGCTTCCACAATCTGTTCGGTATTAACGGGCACTGGCACCGAAATACCAAGGGAACTGCGAATCTTCTTGTGCTTGCGGAGAAGGACATCGAGAACGATGCCGTCTATCTGGTTATCGAGTCCGTAGTAGGTGACTACGCGGACCTTCGGACTTGGCTGACCATAACGATCAACCCGACCCTCGCGCTGTTCGTGACGAGTTGGATTCCAGCTCAAGTCGTAGTGGATGACCGCATCAAAATCCTGCTGCAGGTTTATACCTTCAGAAAGACAGTCGGTGGCGACAAGAACATGCTTCGGCGTTTTTGCGAGCTGATCGATCCGGAGCTCGCGTTCCCCAGGCGCCAGTTCACTCGTTACGGCTGCGACAGCGATGTCCTTCGGCAGTTCCTCACGCAGAGCGGCGGCAATATAATCCGCGGTCGCGATGAATCGGCAGAAGACTATCGGACGAAAACCTTCCGCCAGAAGCGTGGCCACCATTGTCCGGGCCGTCTGGAGCTTATTGTCTTTCTTCCCTTGTAACGCCTCGGCCTGGCGCGCCATGTCCAACAGACGGCGCCGGTGGCGGGTCTCCTCACCGTCCTCGTTCCCGGAATCGGCACCGGGGGTGATATCAACCGCCTCGACAGCGGCGTCGTCCAGCAGGTCGAGGACTGTACGGCGACCGAGATCATCCGCTTCTTCGGGCGTATCGGTGTCAATGGTCGCTGCGCGCGTTCGAAGCGTAGCCGCCGCGGCCGCCGGACTCGAGGCTAGGGCGCGCAACAACGCGAGGGCTGACCACCATTGGACGCGCTGGCGGTGCCTGGCCCCGTCATTTTCACGGACGGTTTCTCTCGCATACTCCAAAACGCGTGCGAAGAGCCGGCGGTAATCGTCGTGAAGCTTGTAGCCCTCTTCCTTCTCCTCGCGTTCCGGAAAGGGAGTGTCTGACTTCAGGTAATGACGAATGTCTCCTCGACGGCGTTGCACCAGATGGGCGGCCAAACCTCGCCGAACACTCTCCTGGTGCTTGCCGCTGAGATCCTCGGGCAGGTCCCGGAAGCCCTGATCGAGGAGGCCGAGCAACGACCTGAACGATTGCTCGTTCCCCGAATGCGGCGTCGCTGTTACCAAAATAAGGTGGCGGGTTTTTTCCGATGCGGCCAGCCCCGAAATGAGCTGATGCCTTTGATGCCGACCTCCGCGGCCTTCGCCGCTGTACGAGCACGTGTGTGCTTCATCGACAATCACGAGTTCCGGACAGGCGCGAAGAAAGTCTCCCCGGCGGCGGTCGCTCTTGATGAAATCAATAGATACGACGACGAATGGGTAAATATCGAAGAGAGATTCGCCGACGCGGCAGTGCTTTTCAAGGCGCGTCACGGTGCCCGGCAGGACCAGTTCGGCGTCAATGTGAAATTTGTCGCGCATTTCCGACTGCCATTGTTCGGCGAGCTGGGGCGGACAGAGGACGGCGATGCGCTGGATCTCGCCCCGGTCGAGAAGCTCGCGGGCAATCAGACAAGCCTCGACGGTCTTTCCGATTCCGACGTCGTCGGCGATGAGGAGACGAACCGGATCAAGCTTTAGCGCCATCAACAGCGGCACTAATTGGTAGGGGCGAGGTTCGATACCCAAACGGGCGAACGAGCGGAAAGGCCCTGCGCTTGCGCGAAAGCCCAGGCGCACTGCATCGTGCAGCAGGCGACATGAACGGTGGTCACCCAGCCGTTTGGGGTTAGGAAGCGCGAACGACGCGGATTCAACCGCTTCAAGAGGAAGGTAGACGCCAGCGATTTCTTCGTCAGTTCCGCCCAAAGGACGGAGAACTAGGAGTTCATCTTCGGATTCGGGCAGAACCACCCACTCCCGGCCGCGAGCCCTCACGAGAGATCCCACGGCAAAGCTCACGAGATTCTCCCGAAAACATGGGGATAGCGGCTGACGATTTCAGTCCAGTTGTCTTCGTGCCCGAAGCGAATGACGGTGTAGCCAAAATCCTCCATACATTCCGTCTGAAGGCGGTCCCGTTCCTGGCGGTCAGCGAAGCTGTGGTGCGGGCCGTCGATATAGATCGCCGTCAGCGAGTCTTCATAGAGGAAATCAGGCCGTGTGGTACAGCTTTCGATCAAATGCTGGGCTTTGCTGGGAAGCCGCAGATTTTGCTGCTCGATGAATCTCAGCCAGCTTCGTTCCAAATCGCTGTCCGCAAGACGAGTCAGCTCGACGATGTGATCCTTTCGCGGCTGGTGAGCGGGGGATGCGCTCACGCGGGAATCAGCCAGGCTTAGCAGGAGGTCGCGAATGAGCTGGCGATCAAGCAGCTTGTGATCGCCTTGGTTGCCGTAGCTCATGAGGCAGTCGTAGCACGCGGCTTCGCAGTCCTCCTTGGCGCCGGGCGCTCGCCTTTTGTCATCGCCGGTCTCCGGGTCGAAATGGCAGATTTCCAACGCCGTCTTGGCGATGCCCGGAATCGCCGCTGAATCGTCGAGAAGATTTCGCAGTACGCCAGCGCCGCCTTCGGCGGATTCGTAGAAGAGCAAAACGCGGCGGTTGCTGGCGTGCGGCAGAGGCTCGGCGGCTAGTTCACTGTCTTCGAGTTGAAAGCGAATCTGGATTGCCGTTTTCAACGCTGCGCCCAACGATGCCATGACAGCTTCGGAGAGATTGCTCGTAGGTTCCAGCATGAGACAATTCCGGCGGTCTTCCACGAAAGGGATGACGCGTGTTACGCGCGAGGAAAGCGGATCACCCTCATCCTCGTCATTGGCAATTTCGTTCGTCGCCCAGTAGCCGCGTTCGGTGTCCAGCAAGAAGCCGAATAGGTTCTTTTGCTTTCGCCGTCGCCACCCGAGGTTGATGCGCCAGATGGTCGCGGCCGAGCCATAGTCGAGCCGGGCCAGCGACTCGCCGCCGCGTTCAATTGCTCCGACCCGGTGCGTCGGACGCCCGGCGTTTTCGGTAAAACGAACAGCGGTTCGCAGTTCGAATCCGAGACGCAAACGCTCTTCCTCATCCGAGTTGATCCGATCGGTGCGTTTGGTTGTCACGTTCTGCAGCCGAAACAGAGGCTGCATAGGCTGGCCCAGAGGGTTCTTGCACCGCTCACACAAGTCGACGCCCTCACCGAGGGAAACGGTGTGGAGGTATCCGCAGGTCTCGCACTGCTTGGCCTTGCGAGTCGCAAGTTCCTGGTTCTCGCCGACCGGCAGAATCACCCGGTTGATGCGATAGCGCGAACCTTCGTGATAAACCACGGCCCGTGGCCCGAATTCAGAAATCGCGAGGAACCGCGGGCGCGATAAGTACTCTTCTCGATTCTTGGTTTGGCGGCGGCCGGGAATGAAGGCTGACAACGGCAGGCGCGGGAAACTGTAGCCCGGCAAAAAGCCCTCGCTGGCAAAATAGCGATAGCTGTAGAAGTCCGACTGGACTACATTTTCGGCTTCCGTCAGCAGCCGCACCTGATCCTCAGCCTCACGGCGCAGACGTTCAGCCTGCCGCTTTTCTTCGGGGCTTCGAGTTGCATCGAGAATGATCTTGCTTTGAAGCCGTGCCTGTGTGTGCGCGGCAACATAGAGGTCCTTCCAGCGGCGGCACGCTTCACGGAAATTAAGCCCGACCTGCGCCAGCGTGGCATCGAGCCAACGATCAAGATCCCCATCGGTGAAAACGAGGTCGTCGCCGCAATTGGTCAATACTGCCTTGGCCCGCGCCTTCGCCTTCAGCCGCGCCGACTCCGAAGTGAGCGCATCTTCGACACTGGGCAGTACTTCCAGCGAGGGATCGTCGCCGGCAAGGTCAAGCACGTCCTTAAGGGTTCGGCCAAGATGAAGCCGGCTCTCCGCTAGCCAGATCGCGTACACATGGGCTCGGACCAGGTCCTCGTTTGAGAGGTCAAGCCGGGGCGGCGTCACCGCTCCGGCCACCATCAGATTGGGCCGCTTGAAGAAGTACTGATCGTGGGAACTCCCGGTTGAGCAATATGAAAATACCAGGGCCGGCTGACCGCTTCGCCCAGCTCGACCACTCCGCTGGGCGTAATTGGCCGGCGTCGGCGGGATGTTCCTCAAATTGACTGCGTTCAGCTCGCGGATATCCACGCCGAGCTCCATGGTCGGGCTGCAGTACAGCACTGGTAATTTTGCCTCGGCGAAGCGCAGTTCGCGGTCGATCCTTAGATCGACGGGCACCTGCGCAGTGTGTTCGCGTGCTTCAAGGCCCACGGCTGTCTGCGCGACTCGTTTGTAGAAATCCACGAAGAAGGGATTGGTTCGGCCACCGGTGGCGGGCATGTTCGGCACCCGTATCGGATCATGGAATGCCTTGGTGCCATCACCTGCGTTCCACATGAGCGCCGACGCTGCAAGCTGATATCCCCCGACGTCTTCTGCATTGCGCGGTTCAACGACCTGCTTGACGATGCCGGCAATCTGCAGCTTGTTCAGGAGCTGTCGGATGATGGTTTCCGTTTCTGAAAGCGAGAGGCGTCCGAAATTCGAAAACGTCGTGCTTCGGCGGAGGAATTGGCCGAAACCGCTGCGCGCCGACAGATATAGATACCCGCCATAGTCGTCTTGCTCGCCGGACTGGCGCGGGAAAAGAACTGAGGCGTGTTCCAGCTGCTCGCTCTCGTCAATCGCCCACGGCTCGCGAAGGTGCTGGCTGCTTTGTTGGCGAATGCGCTCTTGGTACGGCGAGTCGAGATAATCCACCTGAATTGCGAGCTCGCGGCGCATATGGTCCAGCAATACCTTTGCGATCCATTGACGTGTATCGGGTGACGCTCCCCCCAGCGCTGCGTGACAGTCCGTCCAGTCGGCCTGTGACGCGCACAGCTCCTCCAGAGATTGATAGTGAATCTCCAGTAGTCCGCACTGCTCCAGATTTGGCAGCGTGATTCGCCAGCCGCGCTTCAGGTCGCGATACAGGCGATAGCCGAGGACCGTTCTGAATGCACTCTGCGTATCCTTGAGGGCCTGAAACCGCACCGCAGGGTCTTTCGCATACAGTTCGATTGGTAGTTCCAGTGCCTGGAAGACCCTCTCGGGCAGTTCGTCGTGAGCGACTCCCGTCTGGCCAGCCTTCATGACAGCTTTGTAAAGCGCCGCTCTTAACAGGCCAACTTCGATGAAATCGTTGAAATGCCCCGCCTGGAGAGACGCGTCCTGGCGATTATCCGTAAAGCTGAGAAGCTTGCGAGCGCGATCATGGAGCGAGGTTTCGCTCTTGAGACCCCGGATCGCCGACAAGCTGAGAATCGTGGTTGCAGTCGATCGGCCTTCCGAACTCAGCGATGCCAGTTTGGCGAAATCAGATTTCTGGCGAGCGCCGTACGCGACGCCGCAACAAAGACAAAAACGAAACGGCGCCCCGATGAAGTTGACCTCGATCCCGCCGGCAAACTCGGTTCCGTCGGCGGCTATGCGGAGCACCTCGGGAGCGTTCGCCTTCTGACTCTTCTTGATCCTGCGCTGGCCACGGTGCTCTTCGACCCAGTCCTCTGGCAGCCGATCCAGGATCTCGTCGAGGGTGGCCGGCCATGGATTGGTTGTGCTCAGGTAAAGGTAGCCCGGCTCAACATCGTCCGTACCCTCCTGATCCTGAGCCTCACGTGGCTCGAAGGCGCGGTTACCGGGACTTCTGGCATTCATCGCTTTGACGCAGTAGTATTCCTGGCCGCATTCGCGGCAGAACACCAGGGGCAGGAGAACCCGGTCGCGATCGCCGGGAACATACTGCTGTCCATTGACTGTGACGAACCGTCCCTCTTCGCTTTCGAGCGTGGCGTAGACGGTATCGCCTTTGCTTATGAATTGGTGAAGGCGGAACGCGAAGGGCGGGAACCCATTCTCGGGATTCTTTCCAGTCGAATAGGAGCCGAGGAGCTGCTTCTCAAGAACCTTTGCGCAGCGTTCGGGCGAGAGCCCAGTTTCACCGGCGAGTATTTCCGCTGCACCGTTGGGGCCGGTCAGGCTCCTCGGCACGGCTCGAATAAGGCGGCCCGTTCCGGCCTCCAATGTCAGGCCGAGTCTATGTTCAATCCAGGACGAGAGCGGATCGTCGACGAACTGCTCGTATTGAGACGGCAAGGCGGCATCGGATTCCACACGTCGGCGCATGACAGTTAAGAAGCCCGGATCGCCCAGGGGCACCGGCTTTGTCGCGGGCCGCAGCGTTTCGCCAATCACATCGTCCGGGAGCACGGTGGCTCCGAAGAACTTACTTGCGATAGCGGCAACCTCGCGCCGCTGCTGCTCGAAGTTGCCACCGCTTGCCATCGTTGCCGAAGTGCCTACGTACTGAAGCGAATCGCTTCCCGCACGGTCGCGAAGCCTGCGGATCAGCAAGGCCACATCGGCGCCTTGCCGGCCTCTGTAGGTGTGGAGTTCATCCATCACCAAGAAGCGGAGGCCCCGAGCAGCTTCGACTAATTGCCTTTCGTCTGGCCGCGTCAGGATGAGCTCTGCCATCACATAGTTGGTGATCAGGATATCCGGCGGGTTTGCGATGATCGCCTTGCGTTGCTCGTCCTTCTCCTGGCCCGTATATTGCGCGAATTTCACCGGCGGTCGGCCCTCGGAATACCCGTAGTGCAGGAACTTCTTGAGTTCGCCAAACTGGCTGTTGGCGAGTGCATTCATGGGGTAGATGATCAACGCCTGAATGCCGCCTCCTGAACCCCGGCGCAGGATCTGGTTGACGATGGGAACGATATAAGACAGGCTCTTGCCGGATGCCGTACCGGTCGTAAGCACGTAGTTGCGGCCGCGCACGGCGCATCGAATCGCGTCGGATTGATGGCGGTACAGATGAAGGGGCCTTCCGGAATTGTTTCCGCCGGGTTCCTTGTCTTTCCGGAATATCCTGCCGCATTCCTCATGGAGAATACCCTCTGCGACCAAACTGTCCACGGAATCACCTGGCTCGAAAGCCGGATTCAGTTGAATCAGCGGATCGGGCCACAGCAGGCCGGAGTCCAGCTCCGCCTGAACCGTTTGGTCGATCTGCCGGTCACGAATGTTTATGAAGCTTCGGACGTAGGTCGAGTAGTCGTTGATCAGTTGCCGCCGAATGTCGAAAGCGTCCATAACGTTAGCCCAGGCGAACGGAATCCCGTGGGCTTGAACCGGGTGGATCGAGGCATGTACCCGGTAAAGCCGTTTTGATCGCCACACTGTACTTTAATGCATCTCATCGTTGCATCGCACAGATCACCATCGGTGCTTCGGGCAGATGGAGCTTGCAAACGTGTTGTGCCGTTACGCTGAAATGAGCGAGACCGTTGGCGCATGCTTCGGTAAGCACGAGGCCAGCACCGCCGACCGCCCGGCTGCCCAGATGCACGACGTGCCAGTCGTTCGCAAACCCGTCTGTGATGGAATACTCGCACATCGGCGAAACAAATACGCGGTTGGCAAACGGGTAGTGTTGCAAGTTTCGCAATGGAACAAGAGTTCGAAGAGAAGGCGTCGTTCCCCGGAACCTTAGGCTGCCACATCGAAGAGTTCGTTGACGAACCGATTCTGACGCTGGATGTCATGCCCGCTCAGCCACCGGACTTGGCCCTTCCGGATTATGCTCATCGCCTCATAGCCCTGAATTGTTCGTCGCACAGCCTGGAATTCACGAAACCCTTGCTTAGCGTTCACTCGCCGTTTGATCGCGCGATGGTCTTGCTCGATGATGTTGTTCAGATACTGGACGGGTCGGTGGCGGCACCGGCTGTGGAGCGTCCCTTCCTTCTTTATGTCTGCGATGGCCGAGCCGTAAATCGGCGCCAGATCCGTGTTGATGACGCGGGGTTGAGGATGAGATAGATCGCGCAGCGCGTTGCGAAACAGCCGTTTGGCGGCATCGGCGTCACGCAATGCGGACAATAGGAAATCGATGGTGGCACCTGCCGAATCGATCGCTCGGTACAGGTAGCACCAGCG
>Ga0210406_10004989_pt1 | contig 14018 bp, 7 predicted proteins | sample IncBWC30MmetaG_FD_155454 | JGI IMG/M metagenome (GOLD analysis project Ga0210406, IMG submission 155454) | Forest soil microbial communities from Barre Woods Harvard Forest LTER site, Petersham, Massachusetts, United States - Inc-BW-C-30-M | ecosystem: Environmental > Terrestrial > Soil >... | reverse complement strand
CCAGTTTGCGATTATAACTTTCGGCCCAGAGATGTTCGTCGGTGGCGGCGCGGATGAGCTGCACGTTGACGTGTACGGCATTGGCAATTCTCTGAACGCTGCCCTCGAGCAAGTTGGCGACTCCCAGCTGTTTGCCCACGTCGCGCAAGTTATCCGGCGCGCTCTTATATTTTTGCGTCGATGTCCGCGAAATCACTTTCAGAGCCGCGATCTTCGAAAGCCTCGTCAGGATTTCGTCCTGAATTCCCTCCGCGAAATATGCATTCGCTTTGTCGTCGCTCAGATTGTCGAACGGCAGCACCGCGATCGATTTATTCGAAATGTCATTGGGCGCCGCTGTTTTATTTGCGGACGTGTAACGGCCCACGAAAAACAACGCCACTGCAATCACGCCGCAGATCACGACGATGTAGATCCAAGCACGCTTTTTCCGTCCCGTTACCGGCATCGCATCCGCCACCTCCGTCCGCTTGATCCCTTGCGGCGTCGTTTCAAATGCCCACGCGATCACGAGAGCAATCGGAAAGCCGATGACAATCGCAAGCACGACCAGCCGAATGCCCCAGTTCGGAATTTCGAAGAAAGGAAAGACCTGGGTAGCTACTTGAACGAGTAGCCAGCCGACGACGGCATAAGCGACCGCAACTTTGTAAACGTTGCGCCGCTTCAGCTCGGCAAAGAAGTTGCCAGATTTCATTTTTTCATTCCCTGGCGCTCGGTTTCAAAAGTTAGGAATAAGTAAAATCATCGAAGTTTGCATCCCAAGGATTGGTCACTCTCCCGAAACCTTTCGGAGTCGCGCCAGTCCGCCGGTGCGGACTGCGTTACCGCCTACCCAAGCGTCTCCCGCTCGCGCGTGTTCACGGCTTTGCCCTTTCCCATATGGCCCATTTATGAGCAAGAATGGGCAAGCGGCTTGAAAATCTGCACGGTCTGATCAAGGTCATAAATAAAGAGACCATTATGTCACAACATCCAACTGAATCGAAGCGTCTTCTCTCGCACATCATCGCCGAGTGGGCTTGCACGCTGAAATACGAACATCTTTCCCCGGCAGCGATTCAAGCGGCCAAATTGTTTTGGTTCGACTCCATCGGCTGCGCTCTGGGCGGCAGTCAACAGGATGACGCCAAGATTTTGCTGAAGCACTATCGCGCAATGTCCGCCACGGCGGACTCGTCCGGTGGCCCCGCATGCGGGGGCAGAACCACCGCGTTCGTGTCCGGCTTTAAGACCAATCCAGTCGATGCGGCGTTTCTGAATGGCCACATGATTCGGGCCATGGATTACAACGATATTTACTGGAAGGCCGATCCATGCCATCCGAGCGACCTCATCGCTGCGCCGCTCGCACTCTGTGAAAGCGAGGGTCTGGGTGGCAAAGATTTGATTCTCGCCACGATCATCGCCTACGAAATTGAAATGCGTCTTTGCGAAATTGGGCGCCCTGGTGTTCGCGAATACGGTTGGCATCATGCGACGTTGAGCGCCTTCGCGGCGCCGGTCGCAGCGGGCCGAGTACTGAATCTCGCTCCCGATCAAATGGTATCGGCGATGGGGATCAGCGCGTCGCGAACATTTTGTCCGGGCGCGGTGACGGCGGGCAAGTTGACCAACATGAAGAACACGGTCGATCCATGGGCAGGGCGAATGGGCGCCGAGAGCGCGCTGCTTGCTCGCGACGGATTTTCCGGTCCCGAACACATCATCGATGGCAAAGAAGGCTTGTTCGCCGTGTTCCATCATGTGCAATACAAGGGACAACCGGCCACATTCGACGGCGAGGCGTTGGTTGCGGACCTTCCTAACTCAAGCAATTCGCATTATCGCATTCTTGATTGCGGCATGAAGAGTTTCCCGATCGAAGCGCTCAGCCATGCGCCACTCACTGCGATGATGAAGACGGTGAAGGAACACAGCATCAAGGCCGACGACGTGAAGGAAATCAAAGTGGAGGTGATTGCTCGCGCCGCGGATATCCTGGGCGATCCGCACAAGTATCGTCCGGACTCGAAAGAGACCGCTGATCACTCCCTGCCCTATTGCATGGCGGTCGGACTCGTTGACGGCATGGTGACGCCGCTGCAATTCAGAGAAGAACGCGTGCTCGATAAGTCGCTCATTCCGATCATGGACAAGGTGAAAGTGGTCGCCAACCAAGAGTTCGAAGCGCTCTTTCCCAAATTCCAGCCCAGTCGCGTGACCATCACCACCAACAGCGGCGAATCACACTCCACCCGCGTTGATGTTCCCAAGGGCGATCCGCGCGATCCAATGACCGAGGAAGAAATCGCGGTAAAATTCAAGGCGCTCGGCGGCGACGTCATCGGAAAGGATCAATGCAAGAAGTTGCAAAGCTTCATCATGAACGTTGATCGAGCAGACAAGCTTGATGGACTCTTCGAGCTGACCACGGCGGGCGACAGCGTTCACCTGTAGGGGAAGCTGTTAGCTTCCCTTCCCAAATGATCGGGACGCTAACAGCGTCCCATACGGAATTTATGCGCCTTCGGCGCCTTTCTTAACATCGCGCTCGGAGAGCACGATCCACCTTCTAGGCGTTCACGCCGCGATTGCGCAAATTCGGGTTCGTGGGTTAAACCACAAGGTAATGCATATCGAAACACTCCCGCGTTTTCTGCTCGCGCAATTGCCGACGCCGATCGAAAAGCTCGAACGGCTCTCCCGCGAACTCGGCGCGCCTGAACTGTTGATCAAGCGCGATGATCAAACAGGTCTTGCGCTGGGTGGAAACAAGACGCGCAAGCTTGAATTTCTCGTCGGACAGGCGCTGGAGCAAGGCGCGGACACATTGGTCACGGCGGGAGCAGCGCAATCGAATCACTGTCGCCAGACCGCGGCGGCGGCGGCGAAGGCGGGATTGAAATGTGAACTGATCCTCGCCCGCAGGGAACCGGAATTGCCGAATGGCAACCTGCTGCTCGATGAATTGCTGGGAGCGAAGTGTCGTTGGACTGAGCGTTCGCAGCTTCGCGTAGAATTGAGCAAACTGCCCGAAGAACTTCGCGCGCAGGGACAGAAACCTTATGTGATCGGGATCGGCGGGTCCAATGGCGTCGGAGCAACGGGCTATGTGCTGGCGATGATGGAACTGGCGGAGCAATTGCGCGCGACCCAGCAGCGCGTAGATCACATCGTGTTCGCTTCAAGCTCCGGCGGGACACAGGCGGGCCTGGTGCTGGGCGCGCGAGTCGCGCCGTTCGGAGGCCAATTGCACGGAGTGTCCGTCGACAAAGATGGTTTAGAGCGTGAGGCTTACGAAGAAGAAGTCGGGCAGATTGCCAACGAGTGCGCGCAATACATCGGCTCGGACGTGCGATTGGCCGGGCAAGACATCAAAGTCGTTTACGGCTACACCGGCGAAGGTTATGGCATCGTGAGAAATCTAGAGCGCGAGGCTATTCGATTGATGGCGCGATGCGAAGGAATCTTTCTCGATCCGGTTTATACGGGGCGCGCATTCGGCGCATTGGTGGATTTGATTCGTAAAGGCGGGTTCAAGCGCGGCGAAACCGTTTTGTTCTGGCACACCGGCGGTGCACCGGCGCTTTTCGCGTACGCGAAGGAACTGACCTGACCAGTTTTGACTGTAGGGAAGCTGTTCGCCAATGGACAACCCGCCTTTGAGCGGGGTCAGCTTCCCAACTATAAAAACGGGACGCTGACAGCGTCCCCTACAAAATTTATGCGCCTTCAGAGCCATTCTTATCCAGACGCGGAGTGTGGCGCGCTCTTCGACGTGCTCGTCTCCGTAACATCGACTCCTCACGCTCCCCTCTCCCCTTCACAAGGGGAGAGGAAACAGGTGAGGGGTCTTAATATTTCCTTCTACGCGTTCGCACTGCCGGCATCGTCAGTGCCGAACTGGATTCCCTGAGCCAACGGCAGTTCGGTCGAAAAATTGATCGTGTTCGTTTGCCGGCGCATATAACTCTTCCAGGAATCGCTTCCGCTCTCGCGCCCACCGCCGGTCTCTTTCTCGCCGCCAAAAGCTCCGCCAATCTCCGCGCCGCTCGTCCCGGTGTTGACGTTTGCGATGCCGCAATCACTCCCGGCCGCGCTCAGGAATTTCTCCGCTTCGCGCATGTCGTTCGTGAAAACGGCGGAGGTCAGACCCTGTGGCACACCGTTGTTGATCGCGATCGCTTCGTCGAAGTCGCCGTAGGTCATCAAATACAGCAGGGGCCCGAAGGTTTCATGACACACGATCTCAAAATCCGGCTTGGCGTTCGCCAAACACGGCGCCATATAACATCCGCCTGGATATTGCGGCCCTTCCAGCCGTTCGCCGCCGTAAAGGAGTTCGCCGCCTTCATCTTTCAATCGCTGAATCGAATGCTGCACCATGTCGACCGCGTTCCTGTCGATCAAGGGGCCCATCAATGTTTTCTTTTCCAGCGGACTGCCAATCGGCACACTCTTGTAAGCCGCCAACAATTTTTTGCGGACTTTATCCGCGACCGACTCATGCATGATCACGCGACGCGTAGAGGTGCAACGTTGCCCGGCGGTGCCAACGGCGCCGAAGAAAATCGATTGTGCCGCCATGTTGAGATCCGCGCTTGGCGCGACGATGAGCGCATTATTACCGCCCAGTTCCATAATCGTTCGACCAAGACGGCCGTGGACTGCTCTAGCGACGTTTACGCCCATCTTCACCGAGCCTGTGGCCGAGACCAACGGAATCCGCTTATCATCGGCTAGTTTTTGGCCAACCGTTTTACGATCACCGATCAGCAATGAAAAAATTGCCGGATCGGCGCCGGTCTCGCGACAAACCCGCTCTGCAATCTTCGTTACTGCGATTGCGCTCAGCGGAGTTTTCTCCGACGGCTTCCAAACTGTGGCGTCACCACAAACAGCCGCCAGCGCTGCGTTCCACGACCAGACTGCGACCGGAAAATTAAAAGCGCTGATCACGGCGACGACTCCGAGTGGATGCCATTGCTCCATCAGCCGATGATTCGGCCGTTCCGATTGAATCGTCAGGCCGTAAAGCATGCGCGATTGACCGACGGCGAGATCGCAGATGTCGATCATCTCCTGAACTTCACCCTCGCCTTCCGCGACGATCTTGCCCGATTCCAGCGTGACGAGCTGGCCAAGCTCATGTTTCGCGTCGCGCAGCGCGTTGCCCAAACGTCGAACTGTTTCCCCTCGCACCGGCCCAGGTGTGACGCGCCATTTCAAAAACGCCTCCTGCGCGCGTGAGATTGTTTTTTCATAATCCTCATCGGATGCAGTGCGAACGCTGGCCAAGCGCCGGCCATCAATGGGCGAGATCTTGTCGATCTTTGCACTCCCGCGGCCGCGGGACCATTCACCGGAGAAGGCGCCAGGATTTTCGTCGGCGATGCCGAGCTTCTCGAGAACCGATTGCATCACAAAGTGGCACAGGCGACCCGCCTGTGGGGTGAGCAGGCGTCCTCGCCTGCGATTGCTAACGAAACGGCAGGCGAGACGCCCGCCTGCCCCATAGACAAGATGTCTGTGCTACGATCTCCGGCGATGCCAAAGTTATCAAAAACTGTTTGCATGTTACTTGCGCCGTTGCCGGCAATATTTGCGCATCAACTCCATCGCTTCGTCGAGAACATCCGCTCTGGTGTCGAGCGCGGGACGGAAGCGAATCGATTGTTCACCGGAGCGAAGCGTGAGCACGCCAAGATCGAAAAGGCCTTTCCACATTTCTTCGCGCGTTTTCGGATCGGGGAGATCAAATGCAAGAAATAATCCGCGACCGCGCGCACCGGTAATCATCGGCGCTTCGGCTTGCAGTTCTCGAAGTCGCTTCAAGAAATGCGCGCCCACTTTCCCGGCGTTCTCGACCAGATGTTCCTCCTCGATGATGCGCATGAAATGCGTCGAGCGCACCATGTCGGTGAAGTTTCCGCCCCAGGTTGAATTCAACCGGCTCGGCAATCGAAACGCGTTGTCCTTCACTTCATCAAGCCGCGGGCCAGCCATGACTCCGCAAACCTGCGCCTTTTTTCCAAAGGCAAGCAGATCGGGAACAACGCCGAAATGTTGGCAGCACCACGTGCGCCCTGTCACACCCATACCGCATTGCACTTCGTCGAAGATGAGAAGGATCTCATTCTCATCACAAATCTCCCGCATCTTCCTGAGCCATTCGCCGCGGAAATGATTGTCGCCGCCTTCACCCTGGATCGGCTCGATGATGATGGCGCAGATATCGATCTTGCGGTCATCAATGACTTTTCGGATTTCCGCCTCCGATTTCCTTTCGCGCGCGATCACGTCGGCTTCGCGCTTGGATTCCGGTAGCGAAAAATCAATGTGCGGACAGGAAACGCGGGGCCACTCAAACTTGGCAAACAAATCGGTCTTGCGCGGGTCGGTGTTTGTCAGACTCATGGTGTAACCAGTGCGGCCGTGAAAGGCGTGGCGGAAATGCAACACCTGGGTGCCGCGTTCCCCATGGCCGGCCGCCATGTTCTTGCGGACTTTCCAGTCCATCGCCGCCTTCAAACAATTTTCGACTGCGAGCGCACCACCCTCGATGAACAGGTAACGCTCCAGCGGCGGCAATCCCGCAACGCGTGAAAATGTTTCGACAAATTCGGCATAGGCTTCGGAATAGACATCCGAGTTTGCGATCTTCACTTTGGCCGCCCGCAGCAAATCGGATTTCACAGCGTCGCGATCGAAATAAGGATGATTGAACCCGACCGGCATCGAACCGAAAAAGCCGTAGAAATCGATCAAGCGGTGTCCCGTCGCCGCGTCATATAAATAGGAGCCGCGGCTCTTTTCCAAGTCGATGACGATCTTGAAACCGTCGAGCAGAATGTGCGGCTCGAGTGTCTTCAGAACGCTCGATGGCTTTATACTTTTTTGTTTTTCGCTCTTTGCAGCGCGGCTTCGAGATGAAGCCGCCTCCGTGAGCACGGGCGGCATACTCATTGTTGAGATTAGCCGTGACGAAAGGCTCGGTCAACCAAGGCTGTCGTATTTCAACTGCATCGTAGATTGAGAGGCGAACAATCGCGAGACTGCGAAGAAGCGATTGATGGTAGCAGCGTCGAGCCATCGAGAGCCTCTCCCGTGCGTCTTCACGTCGACCGAAGAGGCTCTTCGTGCGGATCAGTCAATCGCGGTGGCGTTAAAATTGATCTACAGAAAGGCGCGTTGCATGGATCGTGCCCATGTCCTCAGCGACGAGGTTTCCATTCGCGTCGAAGAACTTCTGATCATAAGTACCGTCGAAGCTATTGCCGTCGACGCTGACCGTATTTCGGTGCCTCAACTCGAACCGTACGCTCTCTGGGTGACCAGGAATACCACCGGGTGTCCATCCCACGTGGAAGAGCTTGACGCTCCTGCCTTCTGTGTGTTCCCAAGTCCCCATACATACCCCCGGGGTAAAGTTGGGGGTTTCGATTTCTAGTCCGTCACTGTGCCACTGAGCGTAGGTTTCAAATGGTGGACCCACGTTACTGGTGTAATGCTCATGCCATAAACCTGCGATTGGCGGGTCTGCTTTCGCCGCCGGCGAAAGCGCGAGGCAGCCAAGCATCACCAGAATTGCTGTGAATATAATGTTTCGTTTTTTCATATTTAATTTTCTTCGTTGTTTTGGCTTTCTTTGACTCCTCATCGTGAAAAGTCAGTTCTGCCTTTCACTGATGTACTGCGCGAGATTTGGCTAACTGTTACGCGGAAAATGGAGAAGAAAACCAAGGCAGCGAAGCATCCATCCAGATCGCGCACGCAGAAAAACAGTCTTTGTTTTCTTCGTTGCCTTTTGTCAAAGCCGTCTGGCGAAATCATTACGGCGCGACCCCAAAACAAATCCGCCCGCCGATTTTTCACCAGCGGGCGGAAACTTGTTTAACGTTTCGAGCGTTGGTTTAGACCGCGATCCAGAAGGCCGACCAGATCATTGGGGCCAGGGCTGTCGTCCGACGGCTGGCTGGCGGCAAGGACACTGAAAGCAGTCAGTTCGAAGCTCGGCCGAGCCGATGACCTAAACACACTCACAAGCCTAAACGCGCGCCCACTAGTTCAGCCCATACACTTCGACTACGGCGACGCCAATCGTATCTTTCTTGCCGCGCACGATCGCTGTGTAGTTCCCCGGTTCGAGCGTCTGCACGATGGCCGATTCAGCGTCATTGGTGGGCGCAAGTCCCGTCGCTTGGATTTGCGCTTGCTGTGTATCTTTCCAATTGTCGTTGGATGCGAGCAAAGTGCCGTTGCCGTCGTGTAATTCCAGCATCGGATCAGCCAAGGGGTTGGTGATTCCTTTTTGGGCCAGGGAGGGACCAATCGCGCGCACAAGCACTGTGTCAGAGCCTGGGCCGACCATAATCAAGCCCCCGATCATGACGTTGTCGCCTGTCTGCACCAGCGCTCGCGTCGAGATGTTGCCCAACTTGGAGCCAGCGGCCGGATCCAGATCGTAGCCTTCCACCAGCGCGATGCCGGTCCCGTTGCTGACCCCACGCACGATGGCGGTGTAAGCCCCCGGACTCAAGCTCATCAGGATTGCTGACTCGAGGTTGTTAGTTGGCGCCAACCCGCTGTTCATGATCTCTTGCTTGTTTGGCGCATCCATCCAGTTGTCGTTGGAAGCGATCAGGGCGCCGGTGTGATCGTGCAGCTCCAGCGTCGGATTTTGCAGCGGGTGAGTAATGCCATGATTGATCAGCGAAGGGCCAATTGCACGCAGAATTACTCTCTTCTGTCCGCTGCCGGTAATGATAAATCCACCGATCATGGCGTTGTCGCCCGTGTGACCAAAAGCCCGCGTGGAGATGTTCTGGAGCCGACCCGAACTGGATGTTGGAGTAGGCTGGAAGGCGAGAGAAGGACCCCCTCCGGAGGCAAACGTGCTTCGCACTCCGCTGGGAGTAAACTTAAGAATGTTGCCGCTGAGCCAATCAGTGACAAACAGATTGCCCGCGCTGTCAAAAGCCAGACCGCCACCTAGAGCTATTTGATCCCGCGGCCAGGAGAGAAAGGTGCTTCGGTTTCCACTCGGAGTAACTTTATAGATCGCAGTGCCGAGACCATCTATGTCGCCTGTATCCGCCACCCAAAGATTGCCCGCGTTGTCAAAAGCCAGACTCGACGGGCCAGTAAACCCAGAAGCAAAGGTGCTTCGCACTCCCCCCGGAGTGAATTTGTAGACCTTAGCTACGCCCTGGGTGACGGCGTCGAAGTCAGCCGACACAAACAGGTTGCCTACCCTGTCAAAGGCCAGACCTGAACAGGTACTCAACCCGGAGGCAAAGGTGCTTCGCGCTCCTTGCGGAGTAAATTTGTAGATCGTGCCATCGCCATCATCTGCGACAAACAGATTGCCCGCGCTGTCACGGGCCAGACCACTTGGATAACTCAATCCAGAGGCAAATATGCTTCGCACTCCGGCCGGAGTAAATTTGTATATGGTACCACTCGTCATGCTGTTGCTATCGACGGTGACATCCGCCACAAACAAATTACCCGTCCTGTCAAAAGCCAGACTCGATGGGCCAGTAAGCCCGGAAGCAAAGGTGCTTCGCACTCCGTTCGAAGTGAATTCATAGATGTTGCCGTCCGCCACAAACAGATTCTGCGCGGATGCGCTGGAGCAGATCATAATGACCGCTCCCAAACACCGGATCCTGCTGAACAGGTGACCAGCTACGCCAAGGGCAGCTTTAAATTTTGTTTTCGGTTCTTTGTTTTTCATGGTTCTACCCCTCTTTCACTATGTACTGCGCGAAATTTCCCCGGTTGTTACGCGGAAAAACGTAGAAAAGTTGCGAGCCGCGAATTACGCAGATTAGGAGCGTAGAGGCAGCCGTGTCGGCTGCGTTGCATCAGATGCGGGCGATACGCCCGCCGCTAGAGCATCACTTTGGCACGAGGCAATTTAGCGTCAACGATTGCCGCCGATTGCCTTTTTAGAAGCGCTTCTTTAGCGCCACGTACCAGATGCGGCCTCTGATATTGGCTTGCCACGGGTCGTAGCCGTTGGGGTTAGCAGCCGTGTTCACGCCTTTAATAAACGGCGGATCCTGATCGAGCACATTGTTCATGCCAAGCGTTATGGTGGTGTTATTGAGCCACGCGCGCCAGCCAGATGAACTGTATTCCGTGGTGCAAACCGGAGTGACGTTCTTGTCCTCGCGGTCTGTCACCCCGGCGTTCTTACTCGCGTCCTTGTCATAACCGGGAACTCGCTCCGTGACGGACTGCGGCCGGTGAAACGTGTAGTTCAGCACTAGATCAAGCGTTGTCCATTCACGGATTCTGCGAGACTCGTCTTGATCCAGATACTGACCAACGTAGTGAACGACAAGACCGGTATCGAGTCCGCCGAGATCGTAGAACACGCTCGCGTACCAGTGGTTTCTTGGGTACGAGCCATATCTCGGTCCTATGACGCGCCCAGTAAAATTATCCGTAAAATGTCCCAATGTGGGATCCTTCACCACAAATCGATCCAGGTAGTTGCCGTTAAAGTTGAAGGTCAACGTCCCGAAGTTACCATGGTCGAAGATAGACGTATCCAACTGATAGCTAGCCGCGTAATCGAGACCTTCGGTCTGAATCAGAGCCAAGTTTTGAATACGAGTGTCTACGCTCAGGACCGCGCCGGTAACCGGATCGCGCTGGATCAGGTCCGAATATATACCACCTATGGGAGCGCCGTTAGGCAGGGTCCCCGTACGAGTGACCCAGTTCCTAGCCACAATGCCGTCGGGATCGTTGTTAAAACCAGAGCGGGTGGCACCGCGCAAATCTATGTGGTAGAAGTCGGCGCTGACCGTTAGCCCCTTGATAAATTTCGGACTCCAAACGCCACCATAGGTCCATTCATATGCTATTTCCGGTTTCAAGTTCGGATTGCCGCCGATCGTTTCTTTGATCACAGCGTCCGGCGATGTCAACCCAGCTGGATCGTCTATGAGCCCGAAGAGCTGTGCTCGCGAGGTATACAGCTCGGCAAGGGATGGAGCGTGATAAGCTTCGCTATACGTTCCGCGCAGGGTCAGCGATGAATCGATTGGCTGCCAGCGGAAGAAGAACTTGGGCTTTTCAGTGGAACCAAAATCGCTGTAGTGATCAAATCTCTCCTGGTACCCTAACTCCAGGCTGTGGAGACCATACCAGTTCCAACTAGGGCTCGTGATCGGGACACGAACCTCCCAGTAGAGAGACCAGACATCTCGGCTCCCATTAGTCGGAAGGAAATTAGGCGTCGGTGACTCAAATATGAGAGGAACGACCGCGCCAGTTACCTGGCGCGAAACCGTTAGGGCGTCAGGCTGATCCTTTTCGTGCTCAGTCCGGTGTTCGCCGCCGACCGCAAAAGAGAGCGGTCCAGCGGGCAGCGGAAAGAGGTCGCCCGTCACCTTCAAGTCTTCGAGTGTTAGCGTAGCTTTGCCGGAGCGATGAATCGTTGTGAAAACTTTATCAATCACAGCGGGCGAGTTCTGATTAAGGCCGAAAGGGTTGAAGGCCGTTGCAGGGTTGGTATCGAGTAACGTCGCGCGCAACGCATTGTTGTTCACGACTCCGCCCAGGCGCTCTTCGCGATCGTCCTCGCTATAGCGGAACCCGCTTTCCCACTGCCAGGTCTTGAAGTAATCGCCGAACTCACCCAAATTACCTCTGAGACCCGCAGTACCCACATAATTATCCGTTGTAATCTTGTCGGTGCGCAATCCTGGCTCCAAGCCGGCGTAATGCACGCCGGTGGTAAATCCGGTACCCGGGGGTGCAGCGCTGACCTTGGTGTCAGGGTGGTTTGGGTCGAATCCTCCCGGTGATATATAATCCGCGACTGTGAATGGATTGAACGGATTCTGAATCGGCACGCTGATGCCTTCGGTGCTTATCCCGGATGGATGAGTTGCGTCCGTGAAGATGTCTGGCGTAAACGGCGTCGGCGCCCACGCGCCGTCCCAGAATCCGCGGACGTACCTGAAATCACCAAAAAGCTCAAGGTACTGGTCGTAAATTTTACGGTCAAAAGAGCCGTAGATGTATTGACGATCCACTGGATCCATTGCCGGCGTGAGAGCGTTTTCATTAAACAGTTGTTGGCCCCGCGGCAGACTAAGCCGCGGCACGTATTGCGGATCGCTTTCCACATTTGGAAACGCGTGTGCCGCAGGTGACCGCGCGCCGCCATTAAGCTGTGGCTGGTAAACAAAGTCCGCGACCCGTCCTGGGAAGTCGTCCGATCGAAAGTCCAAACCACCCAAGGGAGTAAAGTCAGCGTTTGAGGAAATGCCGCGGTCACGGCTGAAGATGGCGTCGCGATCGTACCACTCAGCGTAAACAACAATATCGGTCTTGTTGTCACCGACGCCGCCGAGCAGGTAGGCTAACCGTTCAGCCTGATCGTTGGAGGCGCCGAGATTGGTGTTGCCATAGCTAAAGTAAGCCTCGGCATGATTTTGAAACTTGTGAATCAACGAAACGTTAACTACTCCACCGACCGCATCACTGCCGTAAACGGCGGACGCGCCGTCCAGCAGGACGTCGATGTGATCAATCAACCCGATCGGGAACGAGTTGAAGTCCACGGTAGGAGTAAGGAAATGGTTGGCGCCGACCTTATAACCGGCAAAACCGTCCGTTGCGAGGCGCCGTCCGTCCTGCAACACGAGCGTCTCCCTGGGACCGAGACCACGCAGATTGATGTCTGTTCGGCCATCACCGATGGTGGTGAGATTGTCATTGACCGATTGTCCGTTAACCGCAGGGATTACCCGAAGAAGGTCAGTGGCACTGCGGACCCCGAGCTGGGAGATTTGATCCCTGTGCAAGACATAAACCGGCTGTGCCCCAACTTCTTCAGCGGTAGGAATATTTGATCCCGTTACGACAACCCCGGGAGTTGTCACTTCAACCTCGAAGGTTGTATCAACAGGTTGACCGTTTGGCTCCGGCGTGGGTGTGATACCCTGCGCAAACGCTCCAAAAATTGGACAAAGAGCCAGGAGCCATCTCGTAAGTGTTGCAGCCACATGGGCACCAGCCGCGATAGACAGCCTGTAGTGTTTGGAGCTGTCGTTAGGGGCCAGGGGCCGCATTCGGGTAGGAGGCCCGCTAGTTCACGGCGGGAAAGAGCGTTAAGAGTTCCGGCGGATTCGCCCGCGAATCTTGTAACTGGCCGTCAAAATATACCCTGACAATAAATCCGCCATATCGCCGTCCATCAGAGAACGCCATTTGAATTTTCGGACGCAGGTAAGTCGCTTCGAGAAACCTTGGGAGTGCTTCGGTCCAGCCGGCGGCAGAGGTAAGCCAATGATAACCGACTTGTGCAGTAGTTGGCATCATCTTGTTATCTTTCGTAAGATCGTAAAAAGAAACGATAACTTTCACAGCGTGACCATCTGGTGTCCCTGGTCGCGGCTTTATTCCAACTTTGAGGCCGAGATGACTCTGCGCATTCGGATCGGCTGTCTCTGATAGAGTCGTCTCGGTAATTTTTAAAATGGTGTCCTGCGAAGCGCCGATTCGCTGTAAGAGATGAGGAAAACGCCCGTCGGAATGGAGCGCACGAAATTCGGGAAGAAAGGCGACCCACTGTAGCACTCCCGAGTGCTCCTCGTAGGCGCGGTCCAGCCAGCGGAAAGCTTCTTCTTTGTCACCAAGCGTAGTCAGAACTGCGGCGATCAAAGGCGCCGAGACGTATCGCCTCTCCCGCGCTTGCAGAAGCTGAGCAAGGATATTTCGCGCCTCGGTCTCGCGGCCCATGCGCGTGTAGGTGATGGCAAGACCGCTACTGGGCAGATGCGTTGCCTCCTCGGCTTTCGTGTAGAGCGCAATCGCTTCAGGGAAATTGCCTTTCTCGCGATACGCGGCGGCCAGAACCGAATCCAGATAAAAGTAATTTGGATCGAGCTGAAGCGTCCGCTGACCTTCGACAACTGCATCGTCAACGCGGTCGTTAGCAAGATAGGCAGCAGTAGCAACGTAGCTGGTGATAGGTGACACCGGATCTAGTTTCTCAGCCTCGAGGATAA
>Ga0210406_10004987_pt1 | contig 14024 bp, 12 predicted proteins | sample IncBWC30MmetaG_FD_155454 | JGI IMG/M metagenome (GOLD analysis project Ga0210406, IMG submission 155454) | Forest soil microbial communities from Barre Woods Harvard Forest LTER site, Petersham, Massachusetts, United States - Inc-BW-C-30-M | ecosystem: Environmental > Terrestrial > Soil >... | reverse complement strand
AACCTTCGGACGCGTCAATGGTTGCTTCGGTTCGACCTTAAACGAGCGCTAGGCGATCAGCCGCGACGCAAAATCGGGTAACAGCCCCGCATTGCCGGCAAGGCGAAAATCGGCGCCGGCCAGCCCGGTGCGAACCAGCCAGTCGTCGAACTCGGGTGCCCGCTTCAGACCGAAGAGGTCGCGGACATAGAGCGCATCGTGGAACGAGGTCGACTGATAGTTCAGCATTACGTCATCGGCCCCCGGCACGCCCATGATGAAGGTCACGCCGGCGGCCGCGAGCAGGGTCAAGAGATTATCCATGTCGTCCTGGTCGGCCTCGGCGTGGTTGGTGTAACAGACGTCCACGCCGATCGGCAGGCCGAGCAGCTTGCCGCAGAAATGGTCCTCGAGGCCGGCGCGGATGATTTCCTTGCCGTCATAGAGATATTCCGGACCGATGAAACCGACCACGCTGTTGACGAGCAGCGGGTCGAAGGCGCGCGCGACCGCGTAAGCGCGCGCCTCGCAAGTCTGCTGATCGACACCATGGTGGGCATTGGCCGAAAGCGCGGAGCCCTGCCCGGTTTCGAAATACATCAGGTTTGCCCCGACGCTCCCCCGCCGCAATGACAGTCCGGCATCGCGGGCCTGCCGCAGCAGCGCCAGATCGACGCCAAAGCTGCGGTTGGCGGCTTCAGTTCCCGCAATCGATTGAAACACCAGATCGACCGGCGCGCCGTCGGCGATCAATCCGAGCGTCGTCGTCACATGGGTGAGAACGCAGCCCTGCGTCGGAATCTGCAGGCGGCCGATGATCTCATCGAGCAGACGCAGCAGCCGGCCGATCACGGCCGGATCGTCGCTTGCCGGATTGATGCCGATACAGGCATCGCCCGATCCCAACAGGATGCCGTCGAGGATCGAGGCGGTGATGCCCTTCAAGTCGTCGAAGGGGTGATTGGGCTGCAGCCGCACGCTCATCCGCCCGCGCAGCCCGATTGTGTTGCGAAAGCTAGTCGTTACCTCGCATTTCTTCGCGACCAGGATGAGATCCTGATTGCGCATCAGTTTCGAGACCGCCGCGGCCATTTCCGGCGTGATCCCGCGTGACGTTTTCTTCAGCGTTTCGGCCGTGGCGGCATCGGACAAAAGCCAGTCGCGGAATTCACCCATGGTCAGCGACGATATGGCGGCAAAGCCGGCGTCGTCGTGGGTATCGAGGATCAGGCGGGTGACCTCATCCTCCTCGTAGGGGATAACAGCCTCGTTGAGGAATTGCTTGAGCGGAACATCGGCCAGCGCCATCCGCGCCGCCACCATTTGCTCGGCGCTTTCGGCCGCAATTCCCGCCAGCCGATCGCCGGAGCGCGGCGGCGTCGCCTTGGCGAGGAGATCGCGCAGGTCGCCGAACGTGTGGGTGGTGGCATCGATGACGTGGCGATAGACCATGGTGGCTCCCGACCATCAGCGCCTCGATCGAGCGCCGGTCAAATACTAGCATCAGGGGGCCGCTCGCCTTGGGCTGCCACAACAATGCACCTGAAAGCGCCACCTTGATCGAAGCGCTGCCGCTTCAGCGCCAAGCTTCTCCCATAAGTTATTGGTGTCAATAACATATCTTGCGGCTATGGGCGGCCGCCAAACTCCCGCGCGTTAAGGGATTCTCCATTAAAATCCTGCATAATTTTTAGACGGCCGATCCTGCTGGCCGGCAGCTCCGAACGGTCGCATGACGTCATCATGAAATCCCAAAATCGCTATTCCATCGGTTCGATGGCGTCCAAACTTTCGCTCGCGACCAGGCTCTATTCGATATTCGCGCTGTTTGCGCTTCTGACGGCGGCGATGACCGCGCTGTCCGACTACAACACCCGCCAGAACGGGGAGCTCACGAAAGCCATCGAGATCGCCGGCCGCGCCGCGCTGAATGTCGAGCGCGTCAACTCGCTGGTCTATGCGGTCGTGATGGAATCCCGCGGCGTCTACATGTCGAGCGAAGCCGGCGCCGTGAAGAAGTTCGGCGACGGGCTGCTCAAGTTCAACGACCAGATCCTTGCCGTCGTCAAGAACTGGGAATCCATCGTCCAGGTCGACGATGCCGAACAATTCGCCACCTTCAAGAAACGCATCGAACAGTTCGTCGACTTCCGCAAGGAGCTGGTTCGCCGCGCGATCGAGGTCAGCCCCGCCGCAGGCCGCGAGTGGGGCGACAACGACGCCAATCGCGCCGTCCGTTCAGCCCTCAACCAAGACCTCGAGGCGCTCTCCAAGGTCTATGCCGAACGCGGCAAGCGGATCGCCCGGCAAGCCGACGTCAATCAGCAGCTGGCCTTCGTCCTGACGTGCATCGGCGGCTTCGTGCTGCTGCTGGTCGGCCTCGGCGTCGTCATCATCTCGCGTTCGATCGCGCGTCCGCTTTTCGCGATCACCACCACGATCAAGCAGGTCGCCGAGGGAGCCGAGAATGTCGAGGTTCCCTACAACGATCGTGCCGACGAGATCGGTGCGCTGGCCCGCGCAATCCGGATTTTCCAGGAAGCGATGGATCGCAACCGCAAGCTCAATTCCGAGGTCTCGAGCGAATCGAAAGCCCGTGAAGCGCGCGCCCGGCACATCGAAACCTCGGTCGAAGCGTTCCGCGTCGCGATCGGAGCCGTGCTACGCGCCGTCACCGACAATGCGTCGAACATGCGCAATACCGCGCAGTCCATTACCCGCGTGACGTCGCAAGCCGAGGGGCGCGCGGTCACCGCCGCCGGCGCGACCGAGCGGGCCTCCAGCAACGTATCGGCCGTCGCCGGCGCCGCCGAGGAACTGTCCGCCTCGGTGCAGGAAATCGGCCGGCAGGTTCGCCAGTCCGCCAGCGCCGTCGAGCAAACCGGTCTGCGGACCGAGAAATCGATCAACGAAATCGAAAGCCTCGCGGCCGCCACTCAGCGGATCGACGGCGTCCTCACCCTGATCCAGACGATCGCCGAGCAAACCAACTTGCTGGCGCTCAACGCGACGATCGAGGCCGCACGCGCCGGCGATGCCGGCCGCGGCTTTGCGGTGGTTGCGCACGAAGTCAAGGCGCTCGCCGGGCAGACCGCGAAGGCCACGGCCGAGATCGCCCAGAATGTCGGCCTGATCCAGGCGTCGACGCGCAACGCGGTCGATGCCGTGCGTGAAATCGGCGGCGCGGTGCGCGACATCAACGATGTCACGTCGAACATCGCCGGCGCCGTCGGGCAGCAGGATGCGGCGACCCGCGAGATATCGGTCAATGCGCAAGCGGCTGCCGAGGGCAACGCGACGCTGGTCGAGAACATCGCTTCGCTCCGCGATGCGATCGGCGAGACCAACACCGCCGCGGCGTCGGTGTTGGCGGCGTCCAGCGACCTGACTTCCACGGCCGACACCCTGTCGCGCGAGGTCGAGAAATTCTTCCACAATCTGGGCGCGGGCGCGGGCGAGGCGCGGAAGGTGGCGTAAGGCGCGCAATCGCCGTTTCTGGAAGCCGCTCGCCGAACGGAGATTGATTAGAGCCGTCGTCGCCCGCGAAAGCGGGCACCACGACCAGGGACCTCGGTGACCGCGTCGAGATCAGGATCCGTTGAGGATCTATGGATCACCGGTAAGGTTGACTTGTTAGGTTAAATCGCGATCCTGGTTGTATTGTTTTCATCCCTGCTCAAAATCTCGGTGTCTTTTGAGAGGGTTTTTTGTGGCCAAGAAAAGAATTTCGAACACCGACCTGATCTGGATTTTTCGGGAGAAGCTATCGGCGTTTTCGGACTGCCCTGGATCAATCAAAATTGCGATTATACCGAGCGGTGCCGGATGGACAGTCGTGATCGCCCACCGCGACCGAAAGGCACACCCCGATTGCGTCAAGCGCATCGAGCAGATGCAAAAGCAGCTTGGTGATCTCTACGTGCTGGCAGAAGATTGAGACCTGCACGGCGGCTCCTGGCGCACGCGGTCGCATGTCTTCAATCTGGACGGGCCCGGAGACAAACCGCTGGAGGGCTGGACCCCATGGTACGTGCCCCCGCTGGTTCCGGCGACTGCTGGAAATTCGATGGCAACACCGTGAACGCCCCATCGGCCTTGTCAGCCGGTACCATGAATACCGACTTAGGCCGCCTGGCATCTCGAAACCAAACCACGCGCCTTCAGTCGAAAAGCCTAGCACCTTTCTCTCGCAGTCCTTCTTCGGTCTGGCTCGTCATCACTGCCCGCAGGACCGCAAAAATGACGGCGGTCGACCAACCAAACAACAGCACGCCGTTCATCGCCGTCATTGGCCCGAGCAATCGCCAACGCGGTAACGGAGTCACGTCGCCGTAGCCGAGCGTTGTGTAGTTTACGAAGGCAAAATAGGTAAGGTCGGTACCAGGAGGTGCAACATCGACAATTGCGTATGCAAATGTCCAAACGACCACTTCGGCAATATGCGCCACCATCAAAACCGATACGGTCGCCGTCATGACGGCGACCAACTGAAACGTTCTATGCGACGTTACACGCTCGCTCGCGATGCGCGCCACCCACAATACGGCCGCCATCACAATCGCATGGATCGCAATGTTGCAAACACTAACGGCAATACTCACGAGAAGTTGGCGCGACATGCGGATCGCTCCAGCGATGCGGACCGTTACCGGTCCGACCAGACCAAAGTAAGAATAGGCCAGCTTCGAAATTTGGCTCAAGCTGTAAGTAGGACCTACTTCGGCGTTGGCCTGTTGATTCCCCCCGCCTTCCTGCATGGCGGGTGAGCCAGCCCTGCCATCATAAACAGCTTACGCATGAGCGCCACCGACCAGGAGGCCTCCATGGCCGAAATAGCATCATCATTCCGACCCGGCTCCATCCCCGGAAGCTCCGCCCCTCGTCGTGGGGCTCACCATCATCAGGCTTGGCTAAGGGGTGCGATCTTCGGCACTCAATACCTCAGATCCTCCATCAGAAAGACGACCTGACACCGGGCAGGACGCAATGGGCGACAAGCCGTTCCTGGGCAATTTTGTTGAAGCTTGCAGAACTGGGACGCGACGGGCTACGGTCAAGCACTGCTTCGGCGTCATCTGTGCAAGCTGAGAACTCCGACCGACCGGATTGTTACGGTTGCTTAAGATTGCAAGCGTCAAGGCCGCGTCGTGCAGCCGGGACTTAGAGAGAGAAGTGATGTCAAAATTTTTGGTTATTATTGTCTTGGTATTGTCAACAGCCTCGATAGCGGCGGCCGCCGAAGAGAAAATGGTCGTCGACATGAACAAGCTCACCTGCGGTGAACTCACAAAACTGGGTTTCCAGGATTTCGCGGGGGTAACGATGTGGCTGAGCGGCTATTACAATTCGAGCATCCGCAACACCGTCATCGACCTTTATGAATTTGCACGCGCTGCGAAGATGGTGAAGGACTATTGCAAGACCAACGAACGAGCCACCGTGATGTCGGCAGCCGAACGCGCGCTCGGGATAAAGATGCCAAGGTAACAGTCAAAACCGAAAGGCGAATTGCCGCCCGCCCCCATCCGCTTTTAACAGCGGACATCGCTCGCTGGCGCAGCGTTGTCCGGAACGTGCCCAGACCGAAATCGATCAGCTCGTCGGCGTTTGCAGCGGAATGACTTTTATTTCAAACGAACCGTAACCCCGCCCACTGCAGCCGACACTTCAGCGCCGACCTTTGGGCCGCTGAGCTGCAAGATCACGCCATTGGCATTTTGCAATTGAACGCCTCCAGCCCCAGCCGCAACCGCACCGCCGGCTCCGATCACGCTGTAAGTGCCTTCAATCGAAGCCGGCCCGTTCAGATTGATGGCCTGTCCGACCAGCTTGGTTGTCGAGGCTCCGATCGTGAAGCCGATGCTCATGCCCGATACGGTGAATGGATAGCGCTTGCCTCGGAAGATCAGCACGCCCTCGCCGCCGCCGACCCCGACGACGAACCCGCCTTTCGTGAAAATGACGGCGACCTGACCGGTTTCGGCTCGCGATGGCGTGCTAAAACCAGCTACGCCTGCGAGCAAAGCAACCAGGGCGACGTTAATGCCAAGCTTTTTCATGACTCTTTTCCTTTGAAGAGACGCAATGGGACACCGACCGCTTAGGCAGGAGCGAGCATGGCGAGTTACCTAAACAGGGCTGGCAGAATGCAGGATACGTTGCGTATTGGCAAGATGATCGGCCTTCGCGTTCCTGGAAGGCGGTGCCAGTAATATCACTAATTCGGCGGCCCGTTCAACGTGCCGTTCTACGGGTAAACGCGCTCCCAATCCAGAAAATCGATCTGGTCGAACGCGCGGCGCGGCTCATTGAGAAACAACACGAGCCGCAGGCCATCAGTCAGATAGGGGTCGCCGGTGAGATTTACTCGTGGATCGGGCATGGACGACACGCCCACGCCGCGTACAAAGCCAAAGCGTGAAACAGCCCCGGACAGGAACAAGTCCTGCATCAGATAGAAGCGGTCCTGATCCACTTCCGGGCTAATACGATGGGTCGTCAGATACCAGGATTGTGTGGTCAGCTTGATGCCGATGTCGCGGCTGATTTGGCCAACCCACACCTGAAGTCCGTCAATGGTGAACGGTGCCAGCCACAGCCGTAGATGATTGCGCAGGCTGACGGTGTCGCGCGCTTTCTGCAGCGCGACATCCTGCTGGCGCCCAAAAACATATAGCGGGCTGACCGGTGCGTTGAAATATTCGCTGCCAAACAAGAAGGCCCGAATAGTCCGGTAAATGCTGTGGAGGTCGAAGGGCTCGTCAAGCCTCCAGCCTCGCTCGATGAAGGCAAATAGCGCGTCAATGCCGCGCCCAACGACTACGATATTGAGCGGATCACCGTTGGTATTACCGGCCTTGTTGGTCGTGCAACAGCGCAACTGCGCCAGCTTTTCACGCAATGTCGCGAGATCGACGGCTTCGATTGTACCAGGCGGATAAATGCTTCCAAAGTCGATTTTTTGGATCGCGTATGAGAGGCCTCCGACCGGCAGCACGAACCTGAACCGAAGCATCTGCATATCGGTCTCGAACCCGACCTCAAGCAGCTTCAAACCGCCTTCACGGTGCGTGAAGACGAACCCGGCAGCGGTTCGTTTTTGCGGGATCACATCCGGCATCGGGGCGCGCGCTACTACCGCTGCGATCGATGCATTCGTACTGCCCCACCACCAGACGCGAAGTAACCGTTCGACTTCTGGGGCCGAGAAATAATTCGGGTCGGTGACAATCGGCAGAAAGCGCAGCCGCAAATCGCTGGCGTTATCTACGCTCAGCCAAACGACCTGGATGCCATGGTCAGCCAGTGATGCGCCGAAATATCGTTCACTTTCGTCGTCGGTCAGCACCGCAGCGCGAACGGTGACCGCGCCATCCTGGCGAACCTCGGCGCGGGACATAAAGGGCTGCTCCGCCGTCAGGTCAGGGCCAGCGCCGCTGGAACGATCGAACGCTGCGAACAGTGAAAGCAGCACCACAGTTATGAACGGCCCGCGCCAGTTCTTCATGATTTACCAATCCGATGCGGCCAATTTTAATGGGTTCGGCGTCATGGTGTCACCGGCGACGCACGATGTCATCACCTCAATTGTAGCGGGGGCCCGTTACAGGTGTGTCCGAAAATAACGCCCTCTCTGTCGCGCGCCTAAGAACGCCGAAAGCCGCAGCGATTGCTGGCATCGTCTTTTTCGGCAAATGTCAGTGCCTTGGACCTAAGATTGAGGCGGCAGCTTTGCGCTTGGGCGGTTGCCGCTCTACGCGCGGTTCTCGCTCAATTACGAAATAAAACTGCCGGTACCAAAGCATCACGATGCATAATACGCAGACGGCGAGATCGACGTCGCCACTCTGGTGATCGATGGCATCAGGGAAACATAGTCGCCGGTGACGCTACCGCTACCGGCGTTGATCGCAGTGAAGGATCAGGTCTGGTACGGCGTCAGCAACGCAATCAGCCCATCGTCGTCGCTGGACGACGTCTATCGTTTCTAACGTGCGCGAAGATCCGTTTCTTCCGGTGCAATTCGAATCCTAACTGCAAGGAGGGCGCGTCCATGCCTTTGGCAACACAGAGTACGACAATTGCACTCGCTATGGTCATGACATTTGTTGGGTCGCAAGTCAGGGCACAATCAGCAAACTCCACAGCGGCGGAGATTGCTGCGCTGAAGAAGCAGCTTCGGCTGATGGAGGAAAAGCTCGACGGGCTGCAAAAGCAAACCGCGGCCAAAACCGTTGCGGCGGCCAAAGCCAACGCTAAAACCGAAGCCAACGCCAAGGTCACAGCTGACGACGCAAATGGCGTCGTTTCTGTCAAGGCTCTGCCCCCACGGCCTGACGCCATCGTCAAAATGCCGAATAACCGGCCGACGATTTGCACCGCAGACGAACAGAATTGCATCGCGCTGACCAGCCGCCTGGATTTTGACGCCGGCGGTTACGACTATCGCCCGAACACTGCAAACACCAAGCCACAGCGCCTCGACGACGGCGTCAATGCTCGCCGCGCCCGAATCGGCGTGCTGGGTAAATTCCTGGGTGACTGGAATTACGTCCTCTTTTACGACTTCGCCGATTCTTCGGATGGGTTCGCGGGCACTGCAAGCGCAGGTGGCACGACGGTCGGTTTCCTTCCAGGTGGCGGCCTGTCGGGCATTGAGAGGGCCTATCTTAGCTACACCGGCGTCAAGCCCTTCGGTGGCCAGCTCGCGATCGAGGGCGGCTACATGAAAGTTCCCTACGCGCTCGACAAGGCCACGAGTTCGAACGACACCCTGTTTCTTGAAGGAGCCTCCTCGGAGGTGATCGCTGTCAATATTGCGGCGGGCAACAGGCGATCCGCCTTTGGAGCGCGGTGGTACAATGACATCTTCTGGGCCGGGGCCTATGCGACCGGGCCTACCACGGGCGCGATCCATTCGGCCTCCAGCGCCGACCCCAATGGCTCGACGGAGCAACTCGGCGCGACGGCCCGTGTCGCCGGTCAGGTCATCAGCGACAACGACTACTCCCTGCATCTCGGGGCCGATGCCGAATTTCTGATCAAGCCGCCGCACAACCTGGTCGACAACTCGTTCACTCTGAAATTGAGCGACCGACCGGAATTGCGCATCGATCCGGCGGAGATCATCGACACCGGCTCAATGATGGGTGTATCGGGAGCGCAGGTCTACAGCGCCGAAGCCGCAGCGACTTACGGGCCGTTGTTCTTCCAGGGGGAATATTTCTGGTACGACGTTGCACGCAACAATCTTCCCGGTTTGCCAAGTCTGAAATTCGATGGCGGTTACGCCCAAGCCAGTCTTGTACTGACAGGCGAAACCCACCCTTATATTCCGGCATATGCCGCCTATGGCGGCATCATCCCTGCAAATCCGTTCTCGCCATGGGGCGGCGGTTGGGGCGCGTGGGAGATTGCTGGCCGCGTCAGCACCGTCAGTCTGAACGATCAACTAGGGACTGCAAATGGCGTTGCGGGTGGGCGGCAGACAATCTACACCGCGGGTTTGAACTGGTACGTCAACAGCAACGTTCGTTTCATGTTTGATTACCTGCACGGCAGCATTGCCAAGCAGGTCAGCCCGACTAACACCGGGGATGCCGGCACCAAGTTCGACGCATTCGCGATGCGTACGCAGGTTGCCTTTTGAATCGCTGGTCGGCGAAGACAAAGCAGTGAGCGTCGCTTGCGGCTCCCCGGCCAATCGCGAGCGGCCTGCCAGCTAAACTGCGCCCAAACTATTTCGCATTTCGGTTCTTGCTCGCTCCTCTCAGAGAGGCCGCGGCTGAAGGCGGGTTAACGATGTCTGCTGCCAGCAAACAGGTGAGAAGATCAACGGCGAAGCTAACGTTCATGTGATCAGGCCGTTTGGCAGCCCTTTGCCTTTGCAATCACTGCACTTTCCAAGATTTGCCCGTCGCCCCTCCAGAATTTTGGGCGGCCCGATGGAATAGGACGGGCCCCCACACGTCACACCCCCAACAAACCACTTGTGGAGATCACAATGTATCGGCCATCGTTTCGCGGCGTCGCGACAGCGCTGTCGGGCAAGCTTCCAAGACCAGGTCTTGGCACCGCGTTCTTTGGCGCGCGCCTTCTTGTCGCGTTTGCCCTGCCGTCACACCTGCTTGCGCACGAAGTCCACCAGGCCGTGCCGCCGGCGACGGCCGCCGTCGTCGACGAGGCTCCGTTCTTGAAAGAGAACGAGGCCGCGATGATCAAGATGATGGACGACATGGCGATCAAGCCGACCGGCGATATCGACCGCGATTTTGTGGCGATGATGTCCCCTCATCATCAAGGCGCGATCGACATGGCGATCAGCGAGCTGCGCTACGGCAAGAACGAACAGCTGCGGCGCATCGCGCAGGAGATCATCGTCGACCAGATGCAGGAGATCGCGGCCATGAAGCTTGCGATTGGCGAAACCGTAACGAATTCCGCACCTGCTCCGACGCAACAACAGGCTTCGGCTGCAGTCGAGCATCACCACTCCGGCATGCATATGGACATGTCACGGGGAATGAAGAACTAGGAGCAAAACATGACGATATGGAAGAGCCTTCTCCTTGCAGGCACGATGCTTGCGACCTGTAGCAGTGCATGGGCAGGACAAGCGCCCGGTGCGCTATCCGCGCCTGATGTCCCGATCAGCCATCACGACCGCGTTTACGCAGCGGAGCAATTCTCAAACACCCTCTCGGTGACGGACCCGGTCGATAACAAGCTCCTCGGCGTGATCAAGCTGGGGGATGCGCAGCCGGCCAATTTCAGCCCGCTCTACAAGGGTCAGGTTCTCGTCCATGGCCTGGGTTATTCGCCTGATCATCGCACGCTTGCGGTGGTTTCGATCGGATCGAATTCGGTGACCTTCATCGACACCGCGACGAATGCCGTCAAGCATGTGACCTACGTCGGCCGCGCGCCGCATGAAGCGTTCTTCACGCCCGACGGGCGGGAGGTCTGGGTCACCGTACGCGGCGAGAACTACATCTCCGTGCTCGACGCCAAAACATTCGCAGAAAAGACCCGCATCGTCACGCCGAGTGGTCCGGGCATGCAGATCTTCTCGCCGGACGGCAAATACGGCTATATCTGCTCGTCCTTCAATCCAGAGACCGACGTCGTCTCCGTTGCCGATCACAAGATCATCGCGAAGGTCAAGCAGGAGAGCCCGTTCTGCCCGAACATTGCCGCGACGCCGGACGGAAACCAGGTGTGGTTCACGCTCAAGGACACTGGCAAGACACAGGTGTTCAACGCTAGGCCGCCATTCAATTTGATCAAGACGATCGACACCGGCCCGATCACCAACCACGTGAACTTCGCCCATACCGCAAAGGGGACGTTCGCCTATGTCACGATCGGTGGCTTGAACCAAGTCAAGGTGTTGCGCACCGACAATTTCTCGGAGGTCGCGACCATCCCAGTTGGGAATCTTCCGCACGGCGTGTGGCCGTCCGGCGACGGCTCGCGCATCTATGTCGGGCTCGAGAATGCCGACGCGCTCGCGGCAATCGACACGGCAACCAACACGGTGATCGCAAACATACCAATCGGACAGGCACCGCAGGCGATCGCCTATGTTCCGGGCGCAGCACCTGATCCCGACGATCGCCAGAACCTGCAGCCTCTCGGTGTCGCCGGTCAGGTCGCGCATCTCGCGCTCGCGACGAGAGACGAAAAGGACGCAAAGGCGCCAACCAGCGTCTCGCTGTTCGACCAAGGGCTGATTCAGGTGCTCCAGGCGTCGGTAACCGGGCTCGAGCCGAAGCAAAAATACGTGCTCGCGCTGGCGGATCACGTGGACGGAGGCGGCCCCTTGCAACCGCTGGCGGCCTTCATGACCAATCCGGCAGGATCGGCCATCGTCAATGCGACCGGCCCGATCCGGCAAATTGTCCGCGATCCCGCAACCTCGGAGCGGCGCTATCTGGTCATTGCCCCCGGAGATGCAACGACCTTAGGAGAGGCAGTACAGGTGCAAGCCCGTTGATGATAGATTGAGGCAAGCCGCAGGCGGAGCGCGCGATGAAAGACATGCTGCTGCAGGTCGAACCGCTGATACCCGCGCTCCGCCGCTATGCCCGCGCGCTGGTTCGCAATCGCGCGAATGCCGACGACCTCGTGCAGGATTGCCTGGAGCGCGCCGTCAGCCGCTGGTACCAGCGGCGCGACGGCGACGTCCGCGCCTGGCTCTTCACCATTCTGCATAACCTTGCGATCAATCAGTTCCGCCAATCGGCGTCGCGCGGCAGGCATGTCCCGATCGACGAGACCAATGAGGACAATTTCGGCGAAGCCGCCGCGCAGGAACAGAAGCTCATGTATCAGGATGTCCTGAACAAGCTCGCAAAACTCCCCGAAGACCAGCGGGCGGTGCTGCTGCTTGTTGCCGTCGAGGACCTTTCCTATGCGGATGCCGCAAAGGTGCTCAACATTCCCGTGGGTACAGTGATGTCACGGCTTTCCCGGGCCCGCGAAAGGCTGCAGCAGGAGATCGAAGGTGCTGCGGACGATACGCCGAAGAACGTCGTGCCAATACGGAGCGTGAAAAATGAACCACCGGCCGATCACGGAAGATGATCTCCACGCCTATGTGGATCGTGTCCTCGAACCGGAGCGGCAGGCGGAAGTCGCCGCCTATCTGGGCGACCATCCGGATATTGCCAAGCGCGTCGCCGCCTTCACCGATCAGCGTGGCCTGCTGCGTGCGGCGCTCGCGCCGATCGCTGAGGAACCGTTGCCGCCGGAGCTCAATCTGTCGCGAATCATCGAGAACCGCGCGCGACGGCCTTCGGTGGCCCGGTGGGCGATGGCGGCAATGCTCCTGTTGAGCATCGGCGGTCTCGGCGGCTGGGCCGTGCGCGGCGCGCTGCAGGCTTCGCCCGAAGGATTGGTCGCGCTCGCTCAGGAGGCCACCGCTTCGTACAACGTCTATGCACCGGACCGGGTCCGACCCGTCGAGGTTCGCGCGCCAGACAGAGCGCAGCTCGTGCAATGGGTCTCCGACCGGCTGCATCGGCCGGTGAAGGTGCCGGATCTGGCCGCGTCAGGTTACCGGCTGATGGGAGGGCGCCTGGTCGCTACCCAGCACGGCCCGGCGGCGATGTTCATGTATGACGATGATCACGGCAGTCGGCTTGTCGTGCTGACGCGCCCGATGAGCAGCGCGGACCAGAATGCGCCAATGACGTCCCAATCGCAGGGCGATGTCGGGGGCATCGCCTGGGCTGACAACGGCGTGGGCTACAGTCTGGTCGGCCACGCGGCTCCGGAATCCTTAAGGCCGATTGCGAACGAGGTTCGGAAGCAGGCGCGGGTGATCTGAACGCTGCGGTCGTTCCGCCTAACGCTCATCAAGACAAGACCTCGCCATGAACTCAACCGCGACTATGTTCAAGGGCTTTGCCCGACGACGGGCAAATCAGTTTGATCAATTCGCACCGATTCATCTCGCTCGTCCGGTCCTCAACGGCGCGAAATCGCCTGCGCCTAAAAGTCAATTTCGTGAGCGGATTCAAGCTGATTTGGGTTGCCAGTCCTGGCGCTAAATATTTCTCTTTACGAAAATCAGAAATTGTGGTACCTTCCGCACATCCCGCTCCCACAAGAGGGGCGTTGGCCATCGTCACGAACGTTGGGCGGGATGCGGTGGACGCGGCAGCGCGACGCGCGGAATTGATCGCAGGGCGGGCTTCGGCCGGTGAGTGGTCAGGGTCGCGCAAGACGAGCGGCGCTAGCTGTGGACGGCAAGACCGTGTGGTCCTGGCACCCGTTGCTGGTGTCAAGTCGGCGGAGGTGCGCAAAGCCCGACCGGGCTGGCAAACCTTAATCCGCCGGCGACGGTGACAAGACGAATTCGTCGCCGGGGAGAGCACGTTATAATATAAGCCGTTAAAACCAACGCGCAGGGAATGTCGGCTGATTGCGGCGTACCTGTAGTGACTACGCTCGTGTGCTTTTTACTTTTGCACGCGAGGCTGCGGGTGCGAGCTGCGCACCCGACATTCCCTGCGCCCTCTTGAATTCGGGGCGAACGATTC
>Ga0210406_10004986_pt1 | contig 14025 bp, 12 predicted proteins | sample IncBWC30MmetaG_FD_155454 | JGI IMG/M metagenome (GOLD analysis project Ga0210406, IMG submission 155454) | Forest soil microbial communities from Barre Woods Harvard Forest LTER site, Petersham, Massachusetts, United States - Inc-BW-C-30-M | ecosystem: Environmental > Terrestrial > Soil >... | reverse complement strand
ACAAAAACTTCGCGTGCTCGAATGGCTGAAGAAGCACCGCGTCGGCGTGACGCTGAATTTTGTCATTCACCGCCAGAATATCGAGGAGCTTGACGAAATGCTCGCGCTCGTGGAGGAGCACCGGCCAGGCTGCGTCGAGTTTGCGAGCGTTCAGTATTACGGCTGGGGCCTTGCAAACAGACAAGCGCTGCTGCCCGCGCGCCGCCAGCTGGAATTCTGCGTCGCAAAACTCAAGGAAGCCGAAGAACGCTTGAAAGGGAAAACGCGTGTCGTCTTCGTCGTCCCCGATTACTACGCGAAATTTCCGAAACCCTGCGTTGGCGGTTGGGGGCGCAAGCTAATGCTAGTCTCACCGAATGGAGACGTACTGCCTTGCCATGCGGCAGGCGTTATTCCGGGAATGCAGTTCGAAAACGTGAAGGAAAAGCCGCTGCGCGAAATCTGGGAAAGCTCGCCGGCATTCCAGAAATTTCGCGGAGAAGAATGGATGCAGAAACCCTGCAAATCCTGCGACCGCCGCCACCAGGATTTTGGCGGCTGCCGCTGCCAGGCTATGTTGCTGGCGGGCGACGCAGCCGCAACGGATCCCGTCTGCTCGCTGGCGCCGACGCGCGGCAAAGTGGATGCGATCCTCGCCGCGGTGAATCAGCCCACGCCAGCGATCCTCGAAGAAAAGCCAACGTATCTCTACCGCCCGAATCCATCGTGAGGCGCACCCTTTTGAGTGCGACAGCGAAGCTGCCGCTTTTACGGTGTGAACCCCTACACCAAATCACAATTTAGCTGCCACACCTTAAGCTGCAAAAGCGGGAGCTCCGCTCCCACACGCAAAAAATCCTACCCACCAACCGTTGCTCCCACCGGTGCTCTTCCCACACGCGCCGCCACGCGCCAGATGAAAAACAAACTGCCTGCGAGGACGAGCGAACCAAAGAGCAGCACCGTATTCGGCGTCCCGATCCGTTTGGCCACGCCGCCGGCAAGCAACGCGCCGATCGGCTGCACGCCCATGAACATGGTGGCGTAAACCGCCATCAGCCGGCTGCGCAATTCGTCAGGCGCGCGCTGCTGGATGATGGTATTGGTTGCGGCCATCTGCGAGGTGGCGGCGAATCCCACGATAAAAAGGACAGTCGCACAAAGCCAGAACATCGTGGCGTGCGACATGATGATCAACCCGACGGCGCACACCGTGCAAGTTGCGGCGATCCAGCGCGCCAGGCCGGTGTAGTTCGTCCGCGCCGCAAATTGCAGCGCGCCCAGAAATGCCCCAACACCCGCGGTGCTCATGAGCAGGCTGAATGTTCCTGGTCCGCCGTGGAGAATATCGTGCGCATAAATCGGCAGAAACACCGCATATTGCAGGCCGAAAAGACTCAGCATGCAAAGCATGACCAATGCCGAGCGTATGGGAACATCGTGCATCGCAAATTTGAAGCCCTGCACGAAACTCCGCACCGGCGATTCGTCCGGCGGCTTTTTAGCTGTGGGTTCGACCTGCATCATCAGCAGCGCCACGAGAACGGCCACAAAACTGACGCCGTTCAGGAAAAAGCACCAGCCTTCACCAAGCAGAACGATGGCGAAACCGGCGATCGCCGGTCCCACCACGCGCGCTCCGTTGAAAATCGAAGAGTTGAGCGCGATGGCGTTAGGCAGGTCTTCCTTCCCCACCATGTGCACAAAAAAGGATTGTCGAATGGGAACGTCGAACGCGTTGACGATGCCGGCGAGGAACGCGATCACGATCAGGTGCCACTCGCGGATCAGATGTGTGAGCGTGAGGGCCGCCAACACGAACGCCAGAATCATGGATAGCGATTGTGTCACGATCACACCGCGATGCCGGTTGTAGCGGTCGCCCACATAGCCGCCCATCCATGCCAGCAGCAGCATCGGCACCTGGCTCGCGAAGCCGAACACACCCAGCACTGCCACCGAACCGGTCAGTTTGTAAACGAGCCACTGTTGCGCCGTGGTTTGCATCCACGTGCCAATCAGCGAAGTGAGCTGTCCAATGATGAAAAGCTGAAAATTGCGGTGCTTCAGGGCGCGAAATCGTGTCGACAACTCTGGAATCGGAGTCTCCCTATCTGTTGGATGCACTGAAGCGCGACTAGTCACGATGCCGCGAGAGGGAGGCGCTTGTCAACGTAACACTGGTTAAACTGCGCGGAAAAAATTCCACGGGCGCAACAATCAAGAGTTGGTGTAGTGGCTTACTCGTTGGGAGGATCGGGCGCGCCAACGTGCGTGTGGCTCAGGTCCTGCAGCGTGGAGCGCTCTTCGTCGCTTAGCCCACGCGTGAAATTCGGGTCGTTCAGGCGCTGGTTGCGGGCAGACTCGGGCATATTCTGCAATACGCTCAGCTTTTGTTTCATCACTTGCTGGCGATCCCAGGGCATCTGGCGCCACCGGGGCAAGACATCGTTCTTGATGTGGTCGCGCTGTCCCGGCGTCAGGTTGCGCCAGGTATTTTCTTTCTGACGTAGGTCCGCCCGCTGTGACGCCGGCATGTTATCCCACTGATTGAACTGCTGGCGAATCCTGCTCTGCTTGTCCGGCGAGAGGTTCTGAAACGCCTTGCTGTTCTGGAGCACGCGTTCGCGCTGCTGCGGAGACAAGTCGCGCATCTGGTCCACCCAGGGACGCGCCGCGCCCACACCGAGTTGCTGGCGCGGAGTGGGAGCATAGTTGGCTCCCGCACCATTCCGCACACCGTTGCGGTTATTCGTTCCGTTATTGAAATTGTTGTTCGGACCCTGGTTCGGATGCGGCGGATTATAAGGAGTCCGATTCGGGTTGGCCGGGGGACGATTCTGGTTGTTTGGGTGAGGGGGGGACTGATGTACTGGAGGCGCGGGCTGCGGCGGGCGGTTGGCGTGTGAATTCTGCGCGGCGCAGAAAGCGGGCACGAAGACACACGCAGCGAGCGCGAAAATCTTCACACCGGCCTGGAGTTTCCTGCAACGCATTTCTTCTCTGCTCTCCGCCTTCCCTGCTACTGCTTCTTACATCTGCTGCGGTTGCCGCTGCGAATCAGAAGCGTCTTCCGATTGCACAGGAGACGGCAAATCCCTCAGCGGCTCAAAATTCTGCAACACATCATGATCTTCCAACACTGGCAAATCCTGCATCATGGCCTGGTCATCGTTCGGAATACTCGGCGCGATCGGCGTGCCGGTGCGGTAGCCAAGCCAGAGCGCCATCAACAGCAGCATGGACGCGGCAAACGCAATGCGCGGCGAAACGCGCATCCACTCCCACCAACTGGCTTTGGGCTGCGGCTCAGCAGCGACCCGTGCGTGCACGCGGGTGTCGAACTCCGGCGAAGGCTCGATGAGTGGAAGTTCATCAAGCAGCCCGGCCACCGCGCTGAATTCATTCACGCGCAAACAGCATGGCGCGCATTCGGCCAGGTGCTTCTCCACCTCCAGCCGCTCGCTTTCTTTCAGCCGCCCACCCACATATCCGAGGATGCGGCTCTCCATTCGTTCACAACTCATGTCTTCCTGCCTTCCCTGCCCTTATTGCCTTGCTCGCTGCGCAACGAGCGGGGCTAATTCCACTCGCAGCGCTTCATACGCCCGGAAGAGCAGCGATTTCAGCGCGCTTTCCGAACAGTTGAGAATCTTCGCAATCTCCCCATAATCCAGTTCTTCATACTTGTGCAGAAGCACCGCGGCTCTTTGCTTTTCCGGCAACTTGTCGATCGCGTGCCGGATCATTTTTCGCCGCGCGTCTTCCACAAGATGCTGCTCGATATTCGGATGCTTCTCTGGAACATCCATCGTCCTCTCATCGCCGTCTTCCGCGTCCACCGACACCGGCGCGTCGATCGAAACTTCCAACTTCTGGTACCGGTTGTCCCTGACGGAGTTCAGCGCGAGGTTTGTTGCGATGCGAAACAGCCAGGTGGTGAACTTCGCGCTCGGTACGTAATCCGCCCGGGCCCGGTACACCCGCAGGAACACTTCTTGCGCCAGGTCTTCCGCCTGCTCGCGGTTACGCACCATGCGAAACAGGAAGTTGACGAGTGGCGTGCGATAGCGCTGCAGCAGGAGCTCAAACGAGTTCCCGTCGCCGGCTTTCACATCCAACATCAGTTGGACGTCGGTCCTAACCATAGCCGCCACACTTTACCAAACACTTTTGTTCTCAAAAAGTTGCAGTTGAAGAGGGGGGAGCCGAGAAGGCAAGGGGCGGGGGGTGGGCCAAATTAGAGATTAAACAAGAGCTTTAGAATCAACATGGTGGCTACACCTACAAAAACCAGCAAAGCCATGCGCCAATTCGGTTCTTTATTGACCTCGGGGAGCAGATCCGTGGCCGCGACGTAAAGCGTCACCCCTCCAGAAAGCGGCAGGGCGTATTTCAATTGCCCTTGGAGTTGGCTGGTAAGTAGAACCCCGGCCAAGGTGGCCGCGCCTAGGAGGCCCGCCGCGCGAACTGCGTTGCGCTTGCTTTGACTCCGGGCCATCACCACGGAGGCGACTGTGAATCCTTCGGGAAGTTTGTGGAGAAACACGGCGACGAAAATGAGGATGCCCAGCCAAGTGGAAACCAGGAAGCCGGAAGCGATAGCCACGCCGTCAAAAAAAGTGTGAATGGCGAGGCCCAGGAAAATGGCGCTTTGGGCGTGGCCGTGTTGCATCTCCTCAATATGGGTTTCTTCGCCAAAGTGAAAATGCGGGGCAATGGTGTGCTCGAAGAGGTGAACAATAAAGAATCCGGCGAGCACATAGAGAAGCGCGCTTTCGCCCCCCAGGTGGACGGATTCCGGAATCACTTCCACAAGAGCGACCGAGAGCATATAACCTGCTCCCAGGGCAAGAAAATATTGCAGGTAGCGGCGTGGCCACTCGCGATAGACCACGAAATATCCGCCAAGCAAGTTGCCGCCCGCGGCTATCAAGCCGAGCAGTGCGGCAAGCGCGACGCGAAATGACAGTTCGTGGATCATGGGGAGTTGGAAGTTAATAGTTATTAGTTATTAGTTTTTAGTCTTAAGTTCAAAGAGCAGACCAGCGCCACGGTCGGTCTCCGCTAAATAACCACTCGTTACCAAATCTGATTTTCAGAAAACTTAGAACTGAAAACTAAAAACTGTGAACTAACTCATCCACTATGGCGGAAGAGGATAACATCCCCCTCCTGCACAATGTACTCTTTCCCCTCAAGCCGCACCTGAGCCTTTTCCTTGGCGGCAGCGATGCTTCCCGCGGCAAGCAGGTCTGCGCAGCGGACCACCTCCGCGCGGATAAAACCTTTTTCGATGTCGCTGTGAATCTCGCCGGCAGCTTTCACGGCATTGGAGCCTTTGCGGATGGTCCACGCGCGAACCTCAGGTTCGCCCGCCGTGAAATACTGAATTAGCCCCATCAGATCGTAGGTCGCGCGGATCAGACGATTGAGCCCGGGTTCTTTCAAACCATAAGAAGCAAGCAGTTCCCCGGCTTCTTTCTCTTCCATCTCCGCGAGTTCGGCTTCCAGGCGGCCGCAAACTGCAACGACGGCGGTGTTGGGACGGCCCTGGAGAGCGGCGAGTTTGTGCTTCTCGACGGCCTTGTCGAGGTCCGCGGCTTCGTCGTCGCCCAGATTCAGGACATAAAGCATCGGGCGCTGAGAGAGAAAGAGAAATCCGCCGATAGGCCTGCGCTCCTCGGAAGTAAGTTCGAGCTCGCGCAGTGGCTTTTCGGCTTCGAGATGCGCCTTGCATTTTTCGAGCACATTTTTCTCAAGCTCCAGCAGCGGGTCTTTCTTTTTCTTAAGGTCCTTCTCAACTCGCTCGAGCCGTTTCGATATCTGGTCGTGGTCGGAAAGGATGAGTTCGAGATCCAAATTTGTAGCGTCGCGCAGCGGATCGATACTTCCCTCCGAGTGCGGAACGCTGGGATCGTCGAACACTCGAATAACGTGGGCAATGGCGTCGACGTCGCGAAGCGTGGCAAGGCTTTCACGCATGCGCTCTTTCTGCACGCCCGGCAAATCCACGTATTGCACTGTGGCGTAGGTAATTTTCTTGGGGTTGTAGAGTTTGGCCAGTTCAAGCAGCCGCGGCTCCGGCACCTTGGCCACGCCGACGTGGGCGGTCTGCCCGCCTTTGGCGTCAATGTGCGCTTTTGTGAGGATACGAAAGAGCGTGGTTTTTCCGACCTGCGGCAGTCCGATAATTCCTGTTTGCATAAACTACGAATTTTAGCACACCCGGCGCCTCATTCCCGGCCCCGGAGGTTTTGCTTACCAACGCGATTTCTCCGTGCTATGTTTTTTCGCCGACTATGACCATCAACACTCCACCAAATAATCTTGCATTTGAACTTGACGAGGCCGTGCGACACCTTTCGGATCGCGACGAAACGCTGCGGGAACTGATTGCGGAAACCGTGCCTTTTCAGATTGACGTTGCGGACGCCCAATCGCCCTACGAGGTGCTAATGGAATCGATTGTGTATCAATCGATTTCGGGCAAGGCGGCGGCAACGATATTCGCGCGAATCAAGGCGCTGGGCTCCGACGGGCGCGCCCCGTCACCAGAGCAGATGCTGAAAATTCCCTCGACGAAGCTCAGGAAAGCTGGATTGTCCGGCGCCAAGGTTCTGGCGATGAAGCACCTGGCCCAAAAGACGCTTGCGGGGATCGTGCCGACGCACGATGACGCGTTGAAGCTGTCGGATGAGGAATTAGTTGAACGGCTCGTTTCCGTGCGCGGCATCGGAGCCTGGACTGTGGAAATGTTTCTGATTTTCCGGCTAGGACGCCCGGACGTGCTGCCGATCCACGACCTGGGCGTGAAAAAGGGCTGGTCAGTCGCCTACGGCAAGAAGCACATGCCGAAGCCGAAAGAGCTGTTGGAATTTGGGGAGCGCTGGCGGCCGTACCGGACAGTCGCAAGCTGGTACATGTGGCGCGCCTTCGAACGCGCCGGATACAAGGTGACTAACAAGATTCGTCCGAGACCTGTGAAGAAGAAGAAAAATCGCAAGGCAAGCGGGAAGAAAGAAAGACGCAAACGTAAACAGCGATAACAACTCATTCCTTTTTCAAGTCGTGATCCCTTTTCAGGGTTTTGCGGCTTCGCGGACCAGCAGATACATGCCGGCGAGGCCCAACAGCAGAACGGCGCCTTCGAAAGCAACCGAGCGATGGTGCAGGCGATTAAATTCCATCCGCCGCGGATCCGTTTCCGGGGTGTTTTGTACCGATACCATTTCCCTCTTGAGCGCTTCCATGCGGCTGCTCACGGTAAATTGCGACGCGGCGGTAAGCAGCACCATCAACACGACGCAGAGAGCGGCAGCACTAGTGAAGCTGCCAAAATCGTGAGTGCGGGCCAGTCGAGCGGCCAGGAAGACCACTCCCAGAAAAATCCCCGCAAAGTGCACCCGCGTCAGCGCAAAACCCACCATCATTCCCGCGGCATCACGATTGCCCAGGGTGGTAAACGCTCCCGGAGCCACCACAAAACTGAGGAACGCATCCGCCCCCAGCCACAGGCTCAAACTTAGAAACTCAATCGTACGGAAAAAGGCTGTCATCAATGATTTCCATTAAACTATTCGGGAGCGAAGAATGGTGGGCGATAAAGGATTTGAACCTTTGACCTCTCGCGTGTGAGGCGAGCGCTCTAACCGCTGAGCTAATCGCCCGTCTATTAACGGGTACCCTTTGCAGGCAAACATTGTTGCAATTGGCCGCACCGCTTCAGCAACAACGCTCATCTATTTAAGCAGGAACACCTGGGGTTTTCAACCGATGCCGATCGCCACCTCTCACGTGGTCTCACAACTGCAGCGCTCCATTGGCCGCGCAATTTTCGGGAAGGAAGACGTCATCCAACTCTCCCTGATCACGCTGTTGGCGCGCGGCCACCTGCTGATTGAAGACGTCCCCGGCACGGGAAAAACCACGCTGGCGCAGGCGCTTGCGAAATCGTTTCATTGCTCGTTTCAGCGCATTCAATTCACCTCGGACCTGCTGCCCAGCGACGTTCTGGGGGTTAGCGTCTACAATCCCGAAACCCGCGAATTTGAATTCCGTCAGGGGCCGATATTCGCGAACGTAGTGCTTGCAGACGAAATCAATCGCACCACCCCGCGAACGCAATCCGCACTGCTGGAAGCGATGAACGAAGCCCAGGTGACCGTGGATGGGCGCACGCTGGCGCTGCCTCAGCCATTCCTGGTGATCGCAACGCAAAATCCCGTGGAGCACCACGGCACCTATCCCCTACCCGAATCGCAGCTCGACCGTTTTCTGATGCGCATCAAGATGGGATATCCCTCGCACGAAACGGAGAAAGAAATTCTGCGCAACCGCGCGGCGGACGACCCCATTGAAACGCTGGAACCGGTTGCCGACGTCGCCGATGTGATGACCATGCAGCAGGCGGTCACCCGGGTTAAGGTGGATTCAAGCCTCCACGACTACGCGTTGGAGATTGTGAACCGCACCCGCAAGTCCGATCAGTTGGCACTCGGAGTGAGCCCACGCGGCACCTTGATGCTGCAACGCGCGGCACAGGCGCGGGCGTTTTTGGAAGGGCGCGACTTCTGCCTGCCCGACGATTTCAAGCAACTTGCCGTGGCCGTTTTTTCGCACCGCGTAGTGGCCAGCGCGCGCCACGCTTCTCTGCAAAAGAAATCGGAAACCACGGAGAACGTGTTGCGAGAAATCGTAGAGTCGGTGCGCGTGCCGCTCTAAAGGGATTCCGGCGGTCGGTGGCCTCTAATCTTGAGAATCATGGAAATGTCATCGATCACCTCCACGGTTAACGCTCTCCTCGCCAAATCCGATCGCCCGGCAGTGCGCGCTTTTTTCCTTTCCATGGCCGCGCTGACGATTGCGTTGATTCTGGCCCTTTATTCCGGAGCTGCGGCGCAGCTCGGCAATCTTTTTCTGGCCAGCGCTTCGGCGCTCAGTGCGCTCGTGGTCGCCGGATGGGTGGCAGTTACGCTGGTACCCACGCTGGCAAAACGCACGCCGCTCCGCTGGATCGGCTACCGCATGGAGTACCGCATCACGCGGGATGGGTGGATTTACATTCTTGGAATCGTGCTGGTGGCGCTGGCGGCGATCAACACCGGCAACAATTTATTGTTTCTGATTCTGGCCAGCCTGATCGCCAGCATTCTGATGTCCGGAATATTGTCGTCCATCACCCTGGCCGGCGTGGAATTGAAGCTGCATCTTCCGGAGCATATTTTCGCCGGCCAGTCCGTGCGCGCTTCCGTGGAATTGCGCAACGAAAAACTGACCCTGCCGTCTTTCTCTTTGCGCGTCGAGGCGGCCAAAACAAAAAATCAGCCTGCCGCGGCAATGCTCGACACCCCGGTCTACTTTCCGTACCTTCCGCGCCAGCAAGCCGTGAAACAAAATGTTCCGCTGCTTTTTCTCCAGCGCGGCGTCTACCGGCAGGAAGCTTTCAAAATCGTAACGCGCTTCCCATTTGGATTCCTACAGAAAGCTCGGCGGATGGATTTGGCCACCGAGGCGCTGGTGTATCCCGCGGTTGCCGCGTCGTCGGAATTCCTCGAGGTTCTGCCCGGGCTTCAGGGCGCGATGGAAAGCAACGCCAAGGGACGCGGGCAGGACCTCTACGCGCTACGCGGCTATCTGCCGAACGACAGCGCGCGCCACGTGCACTGGAAAGCCTCCGCGCGGTTCGGCGCCCTGATGGTGCGTGAGTTCGCGCGGGAAGATGATTGCCGCGTCCTTCTGGTGTTTGATCCGCAAAGTCCCGCAGCTGTTGCGGCATCGCCAACAAGCGAGAAAGAAAGCTTCGAGCGAGCGGTAACCTTCTGCGCGGCACTGGCCTGGAATTTTCACGAACGCAACGCCCTGCTGGAATTTCGCAGCGCGGAAGCCTCCACGCCGCCCGCGCCGGCGTCGGAAAATATTTTCGCGATTCTGCGGCACCTGGCGCTGGTCCAGCCGATGGCGCCAGATTCGCGGCCGGAGCTGCTGAATCAACTCGCGGCGGATCCTAACTCATTCAAGATCATTGTCACCTCGCAGCCGCGCGGCTCGATCCCCGCCGAATTGTGGAACACCTCCTACATCGTCTTCGCAAGCGATCTCTCAGCCTAAGCATCCCGTCCCCCGTAGCGGTCACCTTCAGGCTTGCCCTGACAGAGGAAGGGTGGCCAATCATTCTTTCGAAGCCGTCGTCTCGCACAGCGCTCCCCCACAATTCCACGAATCCTGTGCGAAACTTGATCGGTTATGCTTACTGGCGCGCCGCTCTCTCGCTTCCGGAAAAACCTGCTCGCCTGGTTCGTTGAATTTCGGCGCGACCTGCCCTGGCGGCGGACGCGCGATCCTTATCGCATCTGGCTCTCGGAAATCATGTTGCAGCAGACGCGCGTCGCAGCCGCGATTCCCTATTACCTGCGTTTCCTGGAGCGGTTTCCCAGCGTCGAAGCGCTCGCCCAAGCTCCGCAGGAAGAAGTGCTCCGTTTATGGTCGGGACTCGGTTACTACTCGAGAGCGCGCAACCTGCAAAAAGCGGCGCAAGAAATCGTAGCGAAGCACAACGGCGTCTTCCCAAGCCAGCCAGCGGAAGCGCTGGCGTTGCCAGGCATCGGCCCCTACACGGCGGCCGCAATCCTCAGCATCGCCTACCAGAAGAAACTTGCGGTGTTGGACGGAAATGTTGCCCGCGTCATGGCGCGACTGAATGCAATTCGCGGCGATCTGCGCGCGAACGGTACCTGGCAAAAGCTGCAGAAATCCGCCGACCATTTGCTCGACGGGCAATCCCCGGGCGACTGGAATCAAGCAATGATGGAATTGGGGGCGACTCTCTGCACGCCGCGCTCGCCGCAATGCCTACTCTGCCCAGTCAGCGAGTTTTGCGAAGCGCGCAAGAAAGGCCTGACGGACGAAATCCCTGCGAAGCGCACCAAACGCAGCACGGTAGAAATCATCCTCGCATCACTGGTGCTGGTGGATAGGCATGGAAAGACGTTGCTGCTTGCGCCACCGAAACCCGCCAGGAAAACTACCGCGGCCGATGACGTTCACACGCTTGTTTCGCGAATGTGGCATTTCCCAACGGTCGCGGTGCGGCAAGGTCAGGCGGCCGAGCTGCTAAGGAAATTCGCGGAAGAGTCGTTCTTCGGCGGTCGAAAATTTCGGGCAGAACTGTTTCCCCTGAAAAAAGTGCGCCATGCGGTTACGTATCGCTCGATCACGATTTTTCCATTCCGTGCGGAGGTGGAGAAATTCCCGCGAGTCTCCGGGGCAAAGGCTCTTCCCTTGGCAGACCTATCCACGGTGGCCATTTCCAATCTCACCCGCAAAGTGGCGCGCGCCGCCCTCGCGCAGAACTAAGTTCTTCTCTTTATCCTTACGCGCCCGTTAAATCGCGCGCTTCCTTCGGGATGCTATCCTGAAGACTCAACCGATGGCTTCCTCCATCACCACCCCGGCGCAGCCACTTCCCGCGGAGCAATTCTTCCGCGCGTCAATTTTTTTTCTGGTGCTGACGGCATCGCTCACGCTGGTAAGCACCGGGAAACTCGACCTCGCGACCACTTTGCTGGCGCCGTTCGCGATTCTCTACAAAGGATTCCGGTGGTGGCGCGGCCATGGCCCCGAGTTGAAACAGGCCACGGCAACGCGGCTGGTCCTCGCATACCTCTTCCTCTTCCCGATTGATGCGCTTTTCATTTCGCGCAATCTGGCCAGCGGTACTTCAAACAGCGCTCTTTACGCGGCATTGCTCGCGGCGGTGCATTTCCTTCTGTTTGTCACCGTGTTGCGGCTATACAGCGCCGCAACCGATCGCGACGCCGTCTTCCTGGCGATGCTGTCGTTTGCCGCAATCCTCGCCTCCGCCGTTTTCACGGTGGACACCAATTTCTTTTTCCTGTTTGTCGTTTACCTGTTATTCGGGGTGGCCACTTTTTTAGCCCTGGAAATCCGCCGCGGAGCGATTGGCGCGGTCTTTCCGCTGTCGCACGCCGACTCCTCGCGCGAACGCAAGTTCTACCGCGCGATGTCCCTCGCTGCACTGAGTGTCGCGGCCGGCGCGGTCTTCTTCGGCTCTATGCTGTTTTTCTTCTTCCCGCGGTTCAGCGCCGGCTATTTCGCCCGCACCGGTTTCCAGCCTTCCTTGATGACTGGATTCACCGACAACGTGGAGCTCGGGCGTATCGGCGAAATCAAGCAAGACTCCTCGGTGGTGATGCGGGTGCAAACCGGAACTCCGGTGAACTATCCGATGTTGCGCTGGCGCGGGATAGCGCTTTCGACGTTCGACGGCAGACGCTGGTACTCACGGGAAAAGGGGCGTGAACTGCATGACGCGCAGCTGGACGGCTGGATTCCGCTCGGTTCGCAACTGGATGTGAAGGTGCCCGTCGTCTCGCCATTGCGTTTCATTGTTCTGCTTCAGCCGCTGGCGAGCGACGTCTTGTTTGCGCCCGCGCAAGTGATGGAATTGCGCGGGAATTTCTCCAATGATGCCGGCACCTACTATGGAACAGCGCGCCGCAGCGCGTTGGCGACGGATTCCGCGGGAGCCGTATACAACCCCGCCCGCAATTACTCGCAGGTTCGTTATGAAGGAGTTTCCCTGCTTCCAGAGTCGCGGCCGCTGAAAGCGCGGACGGCGGGCACGGAATACCCTGAGGACATCCAAGAACTTTACCTGCAACTCCCCGATAAACTTGATGCTCGCATCCCGCAGTTGGCCCGGAAAATCACGGCGACGGCCGACAATCCCTACGACAAATCGGTTGTCCTCGAAAGTTACCTCCGCCGGAATTTCGGATACACGCTCAACCTCGCCGGAAAACCCGGCGCGGATCCGCTGGCGCAATTCCTGTTTGTTACCAAGGCCGGGCATTGCGAATATTTCGCCTCCGCGATGGCGGTGATGCTCAGGACGCTGGGGATTCCTTCGCGCGAAGTGAATGGCTTCCTGCCCGGCGAGTTCAACGACATCGCGGGAGACTACATCGTCCGCGCAAGCGACGCGCACAGCTGGGTGGAGGCATATTTTCCGGGAAGCGGCTGGATCACGTTCGACCCCACGCCCCCGGCCAGCGGCTCAGAGAGTGGGTTGTTTTCACGGCTCAATCTCTACCTGGATTGGATGCAGTTGAACTGGAACGAATGGGTGATCAACTACGACTTCGCGCATCAGTTAGTAATGGCAAAAAACGTCCGGCAAAACTCGACGGACTATTCGGAATCCTTCAGGCGCTGGTTCCGGCGCACGCAGGAGCGCGGAATGACCGGTCTCACGGAGTGGCAGCGCCACCACTCGTATCTCAGCCTGCTATTTCCTGTGGCGCTGGTGTTTCTGCTGGTCGTCCTCCGATTCGACTGGATTCGCTCCGGCCTCCGCTGGCTGACCCTGGCCCTGCAGATGAGGCAGCCGACCACCCTGAGAAATAATCCGCAGCTTGCCTCCCGCTTGTACACGGAGATGCTGCGGGTGCTCGAAAAACGCGGCTACACGCGACCAGAAACGCAAACACCGGGGGAGTTCGCGGCCACCCTTTCCTTGCAGCCGAGCCTGAGTTCCGCAGTGGGCGAATTCACTTCCCTTTACACAGAAGCCCGCTTTGGCGGAGCAGTCTGCGACGCCTTTCGCCTGCGGGCGCTCCTCGAGCAGATTCGTTCCTCTACGTAGCGGCCACCTTCAGGTGGCCCTGCTTGCTGTCGCAGTGGCCGCGGTACAAGGCCAACAGCTCCAATCAAGGACCAACCCCCCAGATTCCGTCCCATGCAGCCGAACATGCTAAAATTATAGGATTGGCGTAAAGGCGCCACTCCCACTGTATGCGTAAAGTTGGTTTTATTTCGCTCGGATGCCCCAAAAACCTCGTGGACAGCGAGGTCATGATGGGCATTCTCGCGCGTGAGGGCTACGAACTGACGCCGCGTGCCGATGACGCCGAAATCCTGGTGGTCAACACCTGCAGCTTCATCGAACCAGCGCAAAAAGAATCCGTGGATGCAATCCTCGAAATGGCGGAGCACAAGAAGTTCGGCTCGGCGAAAAAACTCATC
>Ga0210406_10004985_pt1 | contig 14029 bp, 7 predicted proteins | sample IncBWC30MmetaG_FD_155454 | JGI IMG/M metagenome (GOLD analysis project Ga0210406, IMG submission 155454) | Forest soil microbial communities from Barre Woods Harvard Forest LTER site, Petersham, Massachusetts, United States - Inc-BW-C-30-M | ecosystem: Environmental > Terrestrial > Soil >... | reverse complement strand
CGACAAGAATTGATGGACTAAGCTCTGATTGGCGCCGGGCGTTCGCGCAATGCCCTTGTCCCAGTCATTCCCTACGCCAAAGACCCACGAGGCGTTTCGCGTGCTAACCAAGCTTGCCGTGGGAGCGCCGCTTGCCGCATTTCCAGTCCCAGGCGACCCGACTACCCCCGACCCGTTCACCCCTGACGTATCCACCCCCGTGAAGGTGACCACCGTCATCGAGGCGATCTGGCTGCTCGACAAAGTAGCGCTAACGGAGACATTTGTGAGTGGAGTAGATGCGAACGTGCGCCAGATTTCTGATGTTCCCCTCTGTTCATTGGTGCGTTCAACCAATGCCCAGGTCAGTCCCGCACCTGTCATGCTGCTAACCGTGGTGTTTGTACCGGAATTCGGAGCATCCGTCGCAACAAAAGCAAGCAGCAGTTCGTTGCTGGACTTTGTCGAGAACGTTGGACTGACAATGGTGGTGCTGCAAGTCGATTTATCTGTGAAAACAATCGCATCGGTAGCGACAACCCCCGCGGTCGACGCGGCGGAGGTAAAGTTGATTCCCGTGAGGTTGACATTGTTCACTGTCACGTTCTGGCTGACTGGAGTAAAAGTGAATCCAGGGTTCGTAGGAGTCACGTTGAAGCTGCCATTGCTCACGTTGTTAAAGCTGTATGCTCCCGCGCCGCTGGCAGTAGTGGTCGCAACGGTCGTGGTCCCGCTGCTCAGCGTCACAGTAGCTCCATTTCCTCCTGCACCGCTGATCGTCCCCGAGATGCTTGCCACCGTGCCGAAGTTGATACCCGATACGCTCGTCCCGCTCACCGTCACCGGCAGGCTCGGCGGCGTGAAGGTGAAGCCAGCGTTTGTAGGGGTCACGGTATAACTGCCATTGCTCACGTTGTTGAAGCTGTAGGCTCCCGCACCGCTAGCCGTGGTGGTGGCAATGGTCGTGCCTCCGCTGCTCAGCGTCACCGACGCGCCATTCCCTCCCGCACCGCTGATCGTCCCCGAGATGCTCCAGGAACTCCCTGTCCCACCGCTAGCTGAGGCAATGGTCGCCATCAAGGCAAGCCATGTTCCACTCGTTTGCGTAAAGGTGGCGGCGATGGGTCCAGCCGACGATTGAACCTGATATTCATCCAGGTCGCCGTTAACCAGCGACATGCCTGTGAAACCGCCACCGGCGCCTGCCGTGTTGAACAGGAACGTGTAGCCGAAGATCAACTCTCCATTCAGCGCCGTAGTCTTGGAGCCACTCGATGCAGTGGTACCCGTCCCAGTAGCCGAAGCCGTCTGATCCACGGGGAAACTCGTGGCCAATCCGGTCCATTCCGAAATATGAATTTCCAGCGCGTCTGCCGTTGAGGGAGTCAATGTGACCGTATTTGAACCGCCCTTGCAATTCGGCACGTACCAGATGTAAGCGGTGACGTCTTGATTGCTATCTGTGACTGGACCCATCGCCGGAATATACGTATTCCCAGCCGTGTCCGATGGTTATGGTGCTGGCTGGCCGCGCCGCAGAACCGCTGACTATCAAAAAATACGAGCTTGTTATTCGACGGAAAAGCCGCCGATATTTGGGAACCCGTCGCCTCGTTGCCATTAACATTCTTCTGCAGCAACTGAATCCCGCCAGACGTCGTTATGCCCGTAAAAACCGGGATAGTCACATTGGCTCCGCTCACTGTCACCGCCGAATTCGGAGGATTGAACGTAAACCCAGTCTCGCTCGGCGTAACGGTATAAGCTCCGTTAGCGAGGCTGCTGAAGGTGAACGTAGTGCCCGAAGCCGCAATGGTAGTCGTGGCAACGGTTGTGCCATTCTGCGACAACGTGACCGTTGCTCCACTGCCGCTGGCCGCCGGGTTGATGCTCCCGGAAATGGTGTAGGTCGAAGCCGCCGTTGCGGTAAAAATAGGGACCGTCACAGGGTTGGCGCTGACAGTGACACTTTGACTCGGAGGACTGAATGTGAATCCGATCTCGCTCGGGGTCACAGTATACGTTCCGCTCGCGACGTTGATGAAGGAATAGGTCGAGCCTGAAGCCGGCACCATCGTCGTGGCGACGGTCGTCTCATTCTGCGACAACGTAACCGTTGCTCCACTGCTACTCGCTGCCGGACTGATCGTGCCCGAAATGCTGCCAGTTGTTCCGCCGCCTGCAGCAGCCATGATTTCGACAATACTCAAGTTGTAGCGGTCTCCGGTTGGGGCTATATCGTTGATTGTGACGGCTGTCCCACTCAAAGCAGTCGGACTGGTCTCCATTCGAACCCAGTAGGTATCACCGACAGGCGCCAGGTATTGACCCACCAAATTTTGCCCGGTCCCGGGGGTCCTGGCGATTGCGTTATCCCAATCATTACCGACCCCTACCACGAAAGAACCATTGCCCTGGGTAACGAGCGTGGACGTAGGAGCCCCGGAGTTAGCGTTCCCGTTTCCAACAGCGCCAATGCTTCCTGCACCATTTGTTCCCGAGGTATTGACGCCACTGAAAGTCATGACGCTGATAAAAGAAGCGACCTTCTGGGATAAAGTCGCAGTCACCGTAACACCGCTCAGAACCGACGGTGCAAACGCACGCCAGATCTCTGCGGTGCCCGTTTGAACATTCGTTCGCTTGACTAGTACCCAGGTCAGAGAGGCCCCAGTGATTTGAGTTACGGTCGTGTTGGGTTAACCATTGCTGTTTGCTGCAACGAAGGCGAGGAGCAGCTCATTTCCCGATGATGTTGAAAAAGCAGACGTGCTGACGCTATTCGTCGCCGAGCCTTGCCCTTTGGAGGTCGAAACGTCGATGCCGATTGCTCCCCACACCGTGGAGGTTACAATCAGACTAACGGTAACCACCAGAAGCGCTGGTCTACGACAGCTGCGTGTTTTTAACATGCTCAATGTCCTCGTAGGTTAGAACGATGAAGGTATCTTGGTGCGGAATTTGCTTTTGGACAGCGAATAGTTAGGGAACTTATGACAAGAACGGTCTTGGGAAGTCTCCAGGCAACTTCATCGAGCCCTTGGCTACGTAACGAAACTCCTAATGCGCACGTGCCTTGCGAGCGGAATCGACACGAACCGTGCCCATCATTCCCCCGTCCGAGTGTTGAGCGATATGGCAATGGAACGGAAATGTTCCCACGATCTGCGGATCCCGGAAATCCATGCGGACGGTTACGCTTGGGTATTGTCGAAAACCATCCCAGGCCGGCAAATTGACGGTGTCCCGTAGAGTAGCTTCTTGCCAACCAATTCCTCGTGATCCGACGACAAGAAAGTGCAATTGATGAACGTGAAAGACATGCGATTCTTGTGAACGGTTTTCAATGACCCAGTCCTCAACCTCCCCCTGATGCACGACGATGTTCGGCTCCGCACTATGAGGATCAAAGACAGCAGGAGAACGCCCTTCCTCTGTAATGAAGAACAGAGTGGGGCTTTTGGGATCCCCCGGATTCACCACCTTTTCGGAAAAATAGAGTTTTCTCCTCCGAGCCGGGCGCACTGATGATAAAGGCGGAGCGATTGATTCAAGGTTGCGAACAGAAGCAGACTCAATGTAGCCCGGGGTTGAAGCGTCGATCGAGGCTATTAGACTAGCGAGAGGTCGGGGGGGGTCTACATCGTCCAGACCGAGGCGCAACGCGGGCTGGTTGCTGTCCTTACTGACCACAGGCCCATTGTCGTCACCTGCTCCCCGGTAGACGCGACTCGTCTGGAGGACGCCAGACACCCCGCTCGGGGGTCCTGTAACGATAAACTCCGCGCGTGCAGCCGGAGGAAGAAAAATGTCTGAATCTTGTGGCGCGTAATCCTTCGCGCCCAGTTCGCCGTAGTGAAGTGGAACACCGTCAAGCGCGACCATGTCCACGTTTTGCCGCTTGCCCTCATACAGAAGGCTCAATTCAAGGTAGGTATCAGCGGAGGCATTCAACACCCGCCAGAACTGGCGCTGCAGCGGCTTCATCTTGATCACAGCGGGCGGGTACTTCGGATAAGGGATCGGAATAAAGTTGATTGAGAGTTGCTTCGTTGGCCGGTTTGGATCAGCCTTCTCAGAATCAGAAGGATCCGGCATCTTTTCGTCACGGATGACGAACACACGTTCGGGAAGCCCTGCAACGCGCGGAACCACCTGCCCCATTCCTGCCACGATCAACGCACCAGACGCGCCTCCCAGGAGTTGCTCTTCAGTAAAACCGTGTACGTGTGGGTGGTACCAGTAAAGACCCGGAGGCTGATTCTTCGGGATTTGCATGCGGTAGTCAAACGGCGGGTCTCCTGGTTGAATCAGGGTCTTGATCGTCTCATCTTGGTGGCAAACCGGAGGAACAGCAAGGCCGTGAAAATGGAGATTGGTGGAGGCCGGAGACATGGCTCCGCCGCTACAAGGACTATTTTCCGCATGAGGGTTCTTAGCCCTCGTCGAAATTGAACCCGATGAAGGGTTCGACCGGGGCAGCGAGATTTCGTTTTTCAGCTTAAGGATAAGAGCCTCGCCCGGTTGAACACGTAGGGTCGGCGCCTGATTCCCCTGGTCATCAATGTAACAATATCGAACCTGTGCCACGGCCGCGGGCGAGTTGGAGGCAGACGAGCCTGAAGCGGACGAATCCGAGGCCGGCCGACTCCGATTCGCATCGGTTGAAGTGTGTATGGTTAACGTGAGCTTTAACGAGCCATTCTCGCTTCTACGATCGCGAGGCTCGACAACCGTGCTGCCCGCAGGCTCACGCGAACAAAGTTCTTGATTTTTGTGGGTAACCGTCTTCCGAGGAGCCGTTTGCGCCCAACCGGAAACACAATGCGTGGAGACGATCGTGGCGGAAAGAAACAAACGCCAAAGACTTGAGCACGCCCTCGTATTCTTGTTGCGGTCGCTACGGCGAGCGTGCATTTCACTAGTGTAAATCGTTCCAGTCTCCTGATTTTTGGACCGATTCTATTCGGTCCTAAGTCTAGCGGGCTGCTGAAAAACTACTGCTAATCCACAACGAACTATGGTACGAGAAAGCATGCGCGGAACTGATGAGCAGCAGAGTCATATGTTCAGCTATTTGTCTCCCGAAAAACGCGTGCCCAAGGATCACCCAATTGCGTGACATCCGGACTATGGTTGACCAAGTGCTGGCCCAGCTGTCGCGACGGTTTGACGGCATGTACGCTTCTGGAGGACGGCCGTCGATTCCGCCGGAGAAGTTGCAGCGGGCGCAGTTGCTGCAGATACTGTACACCATCCGCAGCGAGCGTTTGCTGATGGAAGCGATTGACTACAACCTGCTGTTCCGTTGGTTTGTGGGCCTGAATGCGGATGACGAGGTGTGGGATCCGACCACGTTCACCAAGAATCGTGATCGGTTGCTGCAAGCCGACGTGGCCAAGGAGTTCTTGGCGCGAGTGGTGGCGCAAGCGGGTGCTCAAGGTCTGACGTCGGATGAACATTTCAGCGTGGACGGGACATTGATGGAAGCTTGGGCGGGAGCGAAGACCTTTCAAGCCAAGGAGGGGAAACCCGGGCCTCCGCCGGATGATCTGGGCAACCCGACGGTAGACTTTCACGGCGAGCAGCGGCCCAACGATACCCACGAATCGAAGACAGATCCCGAGGCGTAATTGGCGCAAGGGGCCGGGCAAGGAGTCGAAGTTGAGTTACAGCGGGAATTTGTTGGTGGAGAACCGCAACGGGCTGATCGTGGCCGCGGAAGTGTTCCAGGCCAATGGCACGGCAGAACGCGACGCGGCGTTGGTCATGCTGGAGAAGTTGCCGGGTACGCAGCCGGTAACAGTGGGCGGAGACAAGGGATTCGACACCCAGGGATTTGTGGCCGAGTGCCGGAATATCAACGTGGCGCCGCATGTGGCGCAAAACCACAAACCCACAAACGGCCTGGCGGTAGCGCGATCGATGGACGCACGATGCGGCACCCGGGCTTTGCTTCGGCTGGCTGAAGACGATTGCGCTGATGCGCAAGCTGCGGCACTAGACAAATTGTGACAGTAATGTCTTACGCACTCGGAGGAGAGCCAACGTGAGCCGCGCCAGAATCCAGTTCGTATGCTAGTTTACCATCCACCTTGCTAGCATAGGCAAGGACGCCACGTCCGGATCCTTCCCCTTCAATATGCCACGTGTTTCCACTCGCCACCAGCCGCATTCTGCTCCGTGCCCGCCACCATCGGTCTACTTCTGAAGGAAGAGCGACCCACGTGTTGGTTTTTGACTTTAACTCTCGCAGATGCCCGAGCAAATGCTTGTACAACGAATTGAGGCGGTCATGAATCACATAGTCCGGATGAACGATAAAGCTGATCAATCCGTTTTTATCGAGAATCAACCTAGTCTGTTCCTTCCACAAGTCGATAGTATGTTCACGCAAGAGATGACAAAGCGTGTAGTCTTGGGTCGTCGTTACCGGAAGTTCTAGAATGTCGCCAATAAAATACGGCATTACGGTGCAGCAGCCCCCAGGCTGCGGATCCATGTGCCCAGTGTTGGGAATTGACATATCAAAGGAAAATTTCAGGGCGTCATACCAATCGGGATTTCTGTAAAGGACAGCGGCTCGGAATCCCTTCGCGCCGTACTGGGCACCATACTTATTGATGAGATGAGCACGCCGCAAGAATTCATTTCGATTGTCAAAGAGGCGCCCGTCATGATTCAAGTCCTGAATTCCGATCTCAAAGCCCCGGTCGCGGATGGACGCCAGGTAATCCGGCGCTACTGTATAGGAACCTTCGGGAACGACGTTGAAGGACGCTTTGATCCCGAAGTCATCGTCGATATCCATTAGCTGTGGGCAATAGTTTCTTCCTGCTTCAGTCTCTATATCGTGGGTCATGACAACGCAGCCGACGTGACCCTCCGGCCAGAACCAAATGAAGGGAATCCGGCTTGTGCCGGATGTCTCTAGCAATAGCATGAGAAGCCTTTCGCACAAGAGCTCCACCGTCCGATCAACTGGCCAGCCCGGAAATGCCCGCTTTCTCCATCCCCTAAGATTTAATCGTTGAATATGCTTGCTCGCTGCGCGGGGCAGAATGGGACGAACAGCGTAATAGGCTTTTCTGGCGACGGTACGAAGCCGGGACTCTTGTCCCACATAACGCTCCAGACGGAGATTCTGGATCACTTGCGCGGCATCAAATGGTAGGCAAATTCCAGAGTCCGTTAGAAGAACGTTTTGCGAGACATCATAAAGACCAGGCTTTGCCCGGGGCAGGAGATAGCCAGCCGCAGAGTGTCCGTAGCAAATTATGTCATGGCCAAACGTGAAAAAACCGCAACTGGCCGATAGGGGGGCTCCGAGGCTCAGCTTTACAAATGCGTCGGGGCACCTGTAGCGCTCGTACAGTGCCTGCGCAAGTCCGTCCATTTGCAGGTTCGATGATGCGCCGGAGGGCTCCGATTCAACTCTGCTCGTCATATGTGCCACACTTAACTATCCGAAATGCTTGTATAAGAGTCCTCCTCCGGCCGCAAGGAGACGCGCAGGGACGCAAGACACGACTCTCTTTCCAATACGGGTTGAGCCATGCCGCAGTAAAGAGCGGCGTGATACTGGCGGGTTACGAAAGTAAGAGATCGGGGAACGGTTCGCACCCAGCCGGTCTTTGAATAGGATGAGTCCATGATCTTGCTGATCGGATCGGCCAAGATCGAATTCGCTAAGCCGTTGTCTACTGGCTTGCTCGATGACACGCCAAAACAGCATTTGCATTCCACCCAGATTGAAAAATCGTTGGTCAGCACCACCGTATTTGTACACGAGAGTATTCTTGAGCTGCAGCGTAAGAATACTGGCTACCGGAATGCCAGAGCTGGAAGCAACCCAGATACTGAGCTGGTCGCCCATGCAGCGGACCAGATTTAAAAACCATGTTCGCGGCTGGGGCGGCAGATAGTGGCGGCGCCTGGTCAACACAAGGAGTTTGTAGAACTGACCGAGCAACCGCTCCGAGACACCGCTTTCGCAGACAAGCCCCTCCCGCTCGGCCCGCTTTATCTTCCTTTGCGTCGAACTTTTGTGAAAACTGCGAAAGATTTCGGCCCCGTGAGGCCGAAGATCCAATTTGTGCAAAAAAAATGTTTCAGAACCCTCGAACCCCTCTAAGGCCGGCTCCGAAACAATAGGTCTCAACTCAATGTAATCCCAGCCGCGCTCTTCGCGCTCACGGCGCAATGCTTCGGAGATCTCTATAAAGTGCTCCCAGTTATCCACCAGCGGATCACAATGATCTGAAAACGGGAGAGAAACCGCCCTGTTGCCTGTCAGCCAACTGCGGATCCGACAGAAGGCCCAGCCGTTCGCGAGCGGCGATGCAGGCGACGAAGTGGTATATACCACGGGTTCGTATCCGTACGTGCATCGCAGAGCCTCAAGCCAACCACGGGTATGAAATACCGAAGCTCGAGGACTTGCAAGCAAGAATTCGGGCCACCGGGGATCACGTAGGGGATCAATCTCATAAACTCCCATTGTTAACTCGGGACGGAGGCGACGGCTACCACAGCACTTCTCTTATCTGCAAGCTCGTCTCTTTACAAAAGTGTAGAACAACAATCTCCACTCTGTCGCTAGCGCTTAAAAGTTCAAGGCGTACGCACTTCTAAGGTACTGAGGTTGTATCTATCGGTCGACGGTGCGGTGTCATTGAGCGTTACGTTTGTTCCACTCAATGGAGTCGTGGCGGTCTGCATCTGCACCCAATATGTGTCACCTGTCGAAGTCAGGATCTGATGCACAACCGTTTGCCCCGCGCCTGGCGTACGGTTGATCGCACTGTCATAGTCATTGCCAACCCCCAGCACCCAGGAGTTGTTCCTCGTCGTTACTAGAGAAGCGGTCGGGGCACCCTTGCTGGAATTACCTGTTCCCGTAGCCCCTATGGCGTTGGGACCGCCTGCGCCAGAGGTGGTGTCCACCCCGGTGAAGCTCATCAACGTAATTGAGGATACTACGCTTTGCGAAACGGTTGCGGTTACCGTGACATTGGTCAGCGCCGTACTGGCAAATGCCGCCCAGATTTCGGCGTCGCCGCTCTGGACGTTCGTGCGTTTCACCAGTGCCCAGTTCAAACCGCCCCCTGCTACGCCAGCCACAGTTGTATTGGCACCGCTGAGGTAGTCCGTGGTGATGAAGGCAACGGCCAGTTCGTTCCCTGCCTTTGTAGAGAATGCAGGGCTACTGATAGTTGTTTTCGCTGTTGTGCCATCTGTTGAGACATTCGCGTCGATCGCCAAGCCTGTGCTGCCGCTCGATGTCGCCGTGAAATTCAGTGACGACACACTCCCGTTATTCACGGTCACATTCTGGCTGATCGGATTGAACGTGAAGCCGGACTTCGCCGGAGTAACAGTGTATGCTCCGTTTGCCAGTCCGCTGAAACTATAGTTACCGGAGCTGTCGGCCATCGACGATGCGCTCGCCGTCCCGCTCAGCGCCACGTTTGCATTCGCACCATTGGCGGAAACGTTGCCCGAGATGCTCCACGTCTGCCCAATCGCGGTGAAATTCACCGCGGGTGTATTGCCGTTGTTGACGGTGATGGTCTGCGAAGTTGGGCTGAACGTGAATCCGGGCTTAGAAGGTGTGACCGTATATGATCCATTCGGCAGGCCGGCGAAGGAATAATTGCCGCTGCTGTCGGCAGTTGCACTGGCGCTACCAGCTCCGCTGAGTGTGAGCAGGGTTCCGCTTCCCGAAGCCGAGGGACTCACCGTTCCTGAGATCGTGAAAGATGTGGCCGGAAGAGAAAATGCTCCGATGACGCCGCCTCCACTAAAACTCGTCCACGAACCCGCATAAACCTTGCCACCGGCCACGATCGGAGCGGCAAACGTTGCAACGGACCCGTAGTTCGTCCCGCTGTGCCAGAGCTCCGTTCCCGTGTTCGCGTTATAAGCGTGAATCACGCCCGTGTTTCCCTGCCCCACGAAGACGATGCCATTCGCAATCGTCGGCGTAGAGTTTGGGGAATCGTTCCCGCCCAGCGGATTGCTCCATGCGACTTGCAGAGTGCAACTGGCGGTTACGTTCATGGCGACGAGACCCGCAGCCACTCCAGTTACGCCTGGTCCCGCAGTGGTCACGTAAAGCATATTTGTTGCGGCGAAATAGACGGGTGTGCCACCTATACCGCCGCTGCCTAGCGAATCAGCTGCAGCGTTGAGAGTGAGGATTTGCAACGGTTGGCCGCTAGCCATGAGATCCGCAGACCGGAAAAGGTACAAGTTGCCGTTCTTGTTGCCAACCGCGAGCATCTGCGAGCATCCTGCTGGCTGGAAGATGAGCGGCGTAGAAGCAAAGTCCAAATCACACGGCACACCGGTGCAATTGTAGCTAGAAGGTTGGGTCGCCTGGTAATATCCCAGCAATCCTACGTTGTTATTCAACGCCAGTATGCTGTCCGAATAGCGCGTGTATCCTTCAGTCCCGCCGGTTGAAACATTTGAGTCGTCGGCGGACGCGGCGTAGATGTTCCCGTTCGCGAGGTCAGCGGAGACACCGCCGTAGCCCCAGATCCCGCCGCCCCCGTTGGGGGCCGCGATGGAGGGCACGACCACAAAGTCGCCAGCCAATGTCGGAGCTGCAGAGACATTCACTTGATAGACCTGACCTCTCCAGGGGGCCACATCTCCACCATTACTCGCCGAGGGGATGTACACAGAGTTGCCAACTTTATTCAGACCGCCCCAAACTTTGTTGGTTATAGGATTGGTAATCATGGTCAGTGGCGTGTACAGGTCGGTACCGTCTGCCAGCGCTAATGTATGGAAGTTGCCGTCGGTTGAAACCGTGTAAATACGCCCAGCGACACGGTCAATCACCGGCGGTGCTTCTATACCGAAGCCATCGGGCAGCCCCCATGTATTAGGAGTAGGCGCTCCAAAGTTGCGCTTCCAGATCTGGCTGCCATTGCTGGCATCGAGGAGGTAGAGTGAATTTCCTCCGGTTCCTACCAAAAGGACGTCGCGTGTTTGCCCACCGACGGTGATGGAATGTATGTACAGCGGCTGGGCGGTCACAGAGCCATCCACCACTGTGCTCCACGATAAGCCTAGGGTGCCGACGTTAGCGGTCGAAAGCACTGTTTCGTCAGCCGCAATGCCGGTACGGGCCTCATCATGTTCCACCATCAGCCAATCGGTTGGCATGACAACTTTCAAGGTCACGGTGATCGTGGCCGGCGATCCTGAGCTTCCCGCAGACGTAACTGTTACGTGCCCGGTGTAGGTACCCAGCGCTAAGCCACTGGTCAGTGCCGAGAGTTGCAGAGTCTGGGGCGCCGATCCGCTCGGGGGTGTTACGGTCAGCCAGATACTGTCGCTTGCCGCCGTAAAGGTCAGGGTGCTGCCACCAGCGTTGGTGACATTGACGGACACTGCAGTAGGATTTGGGCCGCCCACGTTACCAGAGAAGAATACTCCCGTCTGGCTGAGAGTTAGAACCGGCTGGAGCACGCTGAAATTCACTCCCGAAACGCTGCTCCCGCTAATTGTAACAGCCTGGCTAGTCGGGCTGAATGCTGTGCCGTTCTTCGAAGGCGTGACAGTATACGACCCGTTGCCTAGTCCAGTGAAGGTGTAATTGCCCGATCCATCGGTCACAGTGGACGCAGTTATCGTCCCACTCAGCGACATTGTGACACCAGCCTGGGCCGGCGTGACGTTTCCAGAAATGCCGAACGCCCCCGGAGCGGACAAGACCTCAACTGCCGCGAGGTTCCATCGATCCGTTGTGGGAGCTGTGTCAGAAATGCTGACGCTAGTCCCGCTGAGCGGAGTTGTGCTGGTCTGCATCTGCACCCAGTAGGTATCCCCGGCTGAGGTTAGGTACTGGTGGACCAGGCTCTGTCCGGTTGACGGGGTGCGGCCGATCGCGTTATCGAAATCATTGCCAATACCCAAGACCCACGAATTGTTGCGCGTAGTGGTGAGGGAGATAGAGGGTGCTCCGGTCGCGGCACTCTTGCTCGCGGTTGCTCCGATGGCCCCTGAGACATCGGCCCCAGTGAAACTCATAACCGCGATACTACTGACCACACTCTGTGAGAGCGACGCGGTGACAGTCGCGTTCGTCAAAGCAGTTGTGGCGAAAGCTCGCCAAATTTCCGAGCCACCGCTCTGCCCGTTGGAACGAACAGCCAAAGTCCAAGTGAGTCCCGCACCAATAACATTCGTGACAGTAGTGTTCGTGCCCCCCAGGTAGTCCGTAGCAACAAATGCCAGCAGGAGTTCATTGCTGCTAGCTGTAGAGAACAATGAAGACGAAATCGAACTGCTGGCACCCGTGCCGTCCGTCGAGACTTTGGCGTCGATGGCAAGGTTCGTGGTAGCGAGTACCTGAGCAGTGAAGTTCAGGCCCGTAATATTCCCACCGGACACGGTGGTGTTCTGCGAAGTAGGATTAAACGTATACCCTGCCTTGCTAGGAATCACGGTGTAGGTACCATTGCCGAGGCCAGTGAAGCTGTAATTGCCAGAAGCGTCGGCAGTGACGGTTGATCTCGCCGCACCGCTGAGAGCAACACTCGCGTTTGCGCCGTTCGCAGAAAGATTGCCCGAGATGCCGAAGTTCTGCGCGGTGGCCGTGAAATTGACAGCAGGCATGTTCCCGCCACTGACAGTCACTGTCTGTGAAGTCGGCGTGAAACCGAAGCCCAGTTTGCCGGGGGTAATAGTGTATGTCCCATTCACCAGTCCATTGAAGATGTAATTACCTGAGCTGTCAGCGGTTGTGGTCGCGGAACCAGCTCCGCTGAGGGTTATGGTTGCGCCGCTTCCAGTCGCGGATGGTGTGATGCTTCCCGAGATTGAGAATGTCGGATTCGCGCTGAAATTCACATTACCCATGCTCGAGGTGGAAAGGGTCACCGACTGGCTGGCCGGCGAAAAGGCGTAACCGGCTTTGCTCGGAGTTACCGTGTAAGAACCTGCGATGAGTCCGGCAAACGCGTAGTTTCCGGAACCGTCGGCAGTGATTGTTTGAGCCATAGCCCCGCTCAGAGTCACGGTCGCGTTCGAGCCGTTCGCCGACAGGGTGCCCGAGATAGCGTAGGGACCAACGACCGGGGGCCGCACCTCCACGATGGCCAGATTGAAGCTATCCGTGGAGGGCGCTGTGTCGTTGATCGTTACACTTGTTCCACTCGTCGGCGTGGGCACATTCTGACGCTGCGACCACAATGTGTCACCCGTGGGGGTGAGGTCCTGGTCAATGAGGGTTTGGTTTGAGCCCACGGTTCTGGCAATTGCGTTGAGGTAATCGTCGCCAACTCCAAGCACCCAGGAGTTGTTGCGTGTTGTCGTCAGGGAAGCTGTCGGTGCGGCCTTACCAGAAGAGTTGCTAGCGGTATTTCCAATGGCACCCGACCCATTCGTACCAGAGGTGTCAACTCCAGCGAACGTCATGATCGTGATGGAAGCGGCCGGCGAAGACGCGGAGAATGTCGCCGTCGCGGTCACATTGGAGAGGACGGAGGGTGCAAATGTGCGCCAAATTTCGGAGGTGCCACCTTGTGCGTTCGTACGCACTACCAGATTCCAAGTCAGACCGCCTCCCGCGACCCCGGTGACAGTGAGGTTCGGCTGCAGTGCATCGCTCGAGATCAATGCGAGGACGAGTTCATTACTGACTTGTGTGGAAAAGGCTCCACTGGTTAACGTGCTTGAAGAGGTACTCTGATGTGTAGATACGTCTGCGTCAACGTTCACAATTCCTGGCGCCGGTGGAAAGACAGGGTTTACGGTTAGTGTGGCAGTGGCTGAGCTAGCATAGGTAGCGGTAATGGTTACAATATTGGAGATTCCGACCGCATTCGTGGAAACATTGAAGGTGCCTTGGTTACTGCCGGCAGGAATAAGCACCGAACTCGGCACCGTTGCCGTTTGCGGATTACTACTCGTAAGTGTGACGGCTGTCCCACCCGTTCCAGCAGGCGCGCTAAGGGTTACAGCGCCTTGCGCGGTGCCACCGCCAAACACCGTCGAGGGAGCTAATGCAACACTAGATACGCCCACCAGGTTA
>Ga0210406_10004983_pt1 | contig 14029 bp, 8 predicted proteins | sample IncBWC30MmetaG_FD_155454 | JGI IMG/M metagenome (GOLD analysis project Ga0210406, IMG submission 155454) | Forest soil microbial communities from Barre Woods Harvard Forest LTER site, Petersham, Massachusetts, United States - Inc-BW-C-30-M | ecosystem: Environmental > Terrestrial > Soil >... | reverse complement strand
TGATTTTCTTCTGTACACCATTTGCATGCTGCCTAGCCGAAGCGACAGGAACCGCGAGTATCCATAGAATCGCGACGCCTAATTGAAGGGAGCGTTTCATTTGGCCTCTTTGTTTACCAACCTGCCTCGCCTCGAACATTGCGCAGCCTTTGTGCCGACTGCATAAATTTGAAGAACCGGGATTGTACATGAACGGGACCGCGCAATCGCATCGGGAAAATGTCGCTTTCGAAACAATCGTTCCGGGGAACTTTGTGGCGCTGTGGCATAATTGAAGCTTGGCTAATACGAAATTGCCATGTCGCCTTCGTGGTGAGCGGCCAAACCAGCGAAGATTGTGAAACTTACAAAGAGAATTCGACGCAAGTCTCTGGCGGCCCATCGCAGGCTGCGGTCTATTCGTATGATTGCGAAGGGACTTATTTCGACGCGCCACCCGTTGCTGGTTCACATCATACCCACGCGGCGTTGCAATCTCGCCTGCACCTACTGCAACGAGTTTGACGATGTTTCGAGTCCGGTTCCGACGGAGGAAATGTTCCGTAGAATCGACCGGCTCGGCGAAATGGGGACCGGAGTAATTACCATCAGTGGCGGCGAACCCTTGCTCCATCCCGATCTGGACGCCATCATTGCCAGGATTCGCAAGAATGGAATCATTGCCGGACTGATTACGAACGGCTATTTGCTAGTCGCGGATCGCATCGAGCGTTTGAATCGTGCTGGCCTCGAGTACTTGCAAATCAGCATCGACAACGTGATGCCGGACGATGTCTCGAAGAAAAGTCTGAAGGTGCTCGACCAAAAACTCGCACTGCTAGCCGAACATGCTGACTTTCACATCAACATCAATTCCGTGCTGGGCAGCGGGGTATGCAGTCCGGAAGATGCGTTGCGAGTGGCACATCGCGCGATCGATTTGGGATTCACCTCTACTGTGGGCATCATCCATGACGGAAACGGCCAGCTCCAGCCTTTGGGCGAGAGGGATCAACAAGTTTTCGAAGAGATAATGTCGTTAGGGAAGAAGTCGTTCTCTCGCCTGAACTATTTCCAACACAATATCGCGAAGGGACGCGAGAACAACTGGCGCTGCCGGGCCGGTTCTCGCTATCTCTATATCTGCGAGGACGGCTTGGTACATTACTGCTCGCAACAGCGGGGATACCCGGGCATTCCACTCGAGAATTACTCAGACGAGCAGCGACAGCGAGAATTTCTAACAAAGAAAGGCTGTGCCCCTCGTTGCACAGTTTCGTGCGTGCACCAGATCGCAGTAGTCGACTTCTGGCGCGGGCCACAAACAATAGACGCAGCTCCACCGTCGGCGCCAGAGGCGCTCGTTCAATTAACCGGTTCGACGAGCCAAAACTAGAGCAAATCTGACGTATTTCAGGCTTTCCGTTCTTCCGACACCTCTTCACATTCTTGCCAAAGCTTCCCTGCTGGTTGTTTGAACAACTGCGGCAGATTGCGAAAAGTTTCCTGTTGCAAACGTTAGGGGTGTGGATTACAAGTCCTCCATTACCGGTTCAATTCAGGCTCCGTTCAGGAATCAGCGGATCTCCTGTGTCTATCACGACAAGCGCGTCAACAAGTGCACATCCGCGATCCAATTTCAGCGCGACAAATTCCGGGAGGATATAGCGATGCGCTTTGGGAAATCCGCATTCATGGTGCTGTTGCTCGCGGGTCTATTTCTGTCGACCTCCAGCCGTATCGAGGCACAGGTGAATACGGTCAATTTGTCGGGTACGGTTTTTGACCCGCAGCAACTTATCGTCAAAGACGCCAAGATCACGCTGAGAAATACCGCGAACGGCGCCGAGCGAGAGGCGACTAGCGACTCGAACGGGCGTTACGAGATTATCGGAATCCCCCCTGGAATTTACTCGCTGACAGTACAGGCGCCGGGCTTCGCAGCGATGAAAGACGAATCCCTGAAACTCGCTCTCGGCACGACTCCCGAATATAACCCTCACTTACAGATCAAGACTACGAACGAAACCATCAGCGTGGTGGCCTCGCCGGATCTCGTTGAGACGACAAAGACTGACGTCTCCACTACGATTAGCCAGACCCAGATCGACAATCTTCCAATCAATGGGCGCAACTACATCAATTTCACGCTCTTGAATTCACAAGCGGCACGAGACGACACACCTTCGATCGGAGCGGCGCCCACCAGCGGACTTAATTTCGGAGGCCAGCGCGCCCGATCAAACGAGGTCTCAGTAGACGGTGCGGATGCCGTGGACAATTCCGTCAACGGGGTGCGGGCAACCGTATCGCAAGAGGCCGTACAGGAATTTCAGGTAATTACGAGCAACTACATGCCGGAATACGGGCGCGCGATGGGAGGCGTCGTTAACATCGTAACCAAGTCCGGATCAAACCAGGTCCACGGCGATGTCTTCGGATTTCTGCGCAATGGTGCACTTCAAGCGCGCGACCCATTTTCGGTGAAGGTTATTCCCAGTGCCACTACCGGCTTTGAGGCCATTCCGGTGAAGCAATCGTATACACGCGTTCAAGGCGGGGCGACCATCGGAGGACCGATACAAAAGGATAAGACCTTTTACTTTTTCAGCTACGAAATTACGCGACGGCAGGAAACAGGGTTTTCCAGCATCGGTCAGGACAATTTCGGCCTAGAAAGCATTTCTGCACCAGCCCCCTGCTTCCCGGGGCAAACATCGGGCTTAGTGACCCCCGATCAGGCCAAGTTCATCGCCGCGAATCCAACAGTATTGGGCGCACAGTATTTCTGCGCCGCTTCGTTAGGCGCACAGACCGCCATATTCGGAAATACAGGCGTCTTGCCTCCACCCCTTAATATCTTCCCATCAAGCAATGCGACTGTGCCGGTCTCCTACGTTGGGCTTGCTTCCACTGTCGGAAATTTCCCGACCTCCGAGGGCACCAGCCTCTGGTCGTTGAGGCTCGATCACATCTGGAATCCAAAAAACAGCTCGTTTATTCGAGCCAGCGTTTCTCCGTCCACGATTACCGGAATTGAGGTGAACGCGGAGAACCAGAACTTCGGGCAGAACGCAGGGTCGCGCACCTCAGAGCAGCAAACCCGTGACCTTGCTATCGTCGGGCAGCACACCACTTCGATCAGCAGCAATCTGTTCAACGAATTCCGCTTTCAATACGCGCGCCGAGGCCTGCACTACGGATTCTCTCCCCTTCCGGGTGGAGATTTGCCTGCCGTGAATATCACGGGATTCGCGTTCTTCGGGAGAGAGCCTTTTTCCACTGAGGATCGCATTGAACGGCGTTTTCAGTGGACTGACAATCTCACGTGGATTAAGGGCGCGCATACTTTAAAGTTTGGCGCGGATACGAATTTAGTTCAGCTGAGATCTTCGAAATCACAGATCTTCACATTGAACTATGGCGGTGTTTACTCGTTCGGTGGGCTCGGCGCCGGGTCCATCAGCGATGCCTTCGCCGCAGCCGGCGCTCCTGGGTTCTCTGCTGTTCAGGCTTACGGTTTCGGGTTGCCAACCTCGTTTATCCAAGGAATTGGTCAATCGGACCGGCCCTTCAACGTCAAGACTCTCGGAGTTTTTGCGCAGGACAGCTGGAAGATAAACCGCAAGCTTACTCTAAACTACGGACTGCGTTATGACATTGAATGGATGCCAATTTTCAAACCCACAACAGCTTTGAATGCCGCTGGGGAGAAGGCTTTCGGCGTTGTCGAGGGAATTCCTACGGATACGAACAACGTCGCGCCCAGGATCGGCGTCGCCTGGGACCCGTGGGGCAACGGCAAAACCGTGATTCGCGCGGGATATGGGTTCTTCTACGACCACCCGGCGTTGGCTCTCGCCTTTCTTGCAACTGCCGAGGACGGTGCTACTTCAGCGCTTCTGGAAACCGCTGGAGGCGCGCCCTGCTCCGGGGCAAGCTGTTTCGCGGACTTGAATCCCTTCGCGCTCAACGCGACAAATATTTTTCAGGGTTTGCTGACCAGCACCGGCGGCGCGCTTACCGGTTGCACTCCAATCCCGCCCGCTCTTCCGTTCGTCATGTGCTATCAGCCGGATCAGCAGAGATTCAATCCGTTTCAAGCGAATTCCATTTTTACGAATCAGAATTTCATAACAGCAGGATTCCCCCTGACGTTGCTGCCATTCACGATTCCAGTTACGAAGAATTTTCAGTATGCGCTCGCGCAGCAGGCCAACCTGACGATAGAGCGCGAGATAACTAAGGACTGGAAGATCAGCCTCGGATACAACTACACCCACGGCACGCATCTCGACCGCACCATTAACCTAAGCGTCGCCGAGCCGCGTCTGCTTACGAGCAATGACCACAATGCCATTCTGGCTGGCCTCGTCACACCCGGCACGAATCCCCAAGGCATCCAAGTTCCGGGTACAGCGGACATCAACACCGCATGCCCGGGCGCAATTCCCGCTGTGAACACGGCCGGAGGCGGGAGCATTGCCTTTGGCACGCCAGCTGGTCCACTCGCGCCGAGCATTTTGGGTTTCGGTTTTACGGGCCCCAATTGCGGCGGGACTCCCGTCGGCTTCATTGGCAGTGCCGCTGTTTTTAATTTCTTCCGGCCTTCGGGACCGAACCCGTCGTTTGGGCCTTTGGTTCCTGGCGGATACAACACGCTCGTCGCTCTCGCTGGCGCTGCCGGGTTCCCAACCGGTTTTCCCGGTACCCAAATTCCGTGGAGCGACGTAAATCCGCAAACTTCAACGGGAAATTCGCTGTATAACGCGTTCACTCTCACGGTGACCAAGCGTTTCTCTCGTGGCATCGAACTGCTTTCCAGTTGGACGTACTCGCACACGATCGACGATTCCACGGACCTATCGACCTTGCTCAATCCACAGGACAACAGCTTTCCCAATCTCGACCGCGGCAATTCAGATTTCGATCAGCGGCATCGCTGGATCACCAGTGCTGTCTTCCAAAGCCCTTACCATCAGAGCGATTCAGGCTTCTGGAAGAAATTCTTGGCGAACTTTACTGTTTCGCCTGTCGTTGAGGTTGCATCGGGCAGACCCTATAACGTGCTGATCGGCTCGGATCCAAACCTTGATTTCGGTACCGCCACCAACCGTCCGTCATTTATCAAAACGAATTCACCTCCACCGGGATCGGTTAGCTCACCTTTCATCAAAGGCTTCGCATTTGTTCCTCCGGACCGATGTATCGGCAGCGACGGCACGCCTTTTTCGTTTCCCGATGTTCCGTCTCCATTCTTCGGCTGCACCGGCACGCTCGGGCGCAACGCGTTTGCGCGCCCTGGATTTTTCCAGATTGACTTGCGTATTTCGCGCACGATTCCGATCACGGAGCGCATCAACCTGCAAATCATCGCGGATGGATTCAACATGTTGAACCGCTTCAATGCGAGCGACGTCAACCCGCTCTGCGATCCGATTTCAGGGACGTGCTCGGCTGGACAGCCCACAGCGGCCTACGATCCGAGGACGTTTCAGTTCGCACTGAAAATTAACTTCTAGATTTCAGTTGGCGTGGGCCACAATCGCGCAGCCTTGCAACATACACGCATCGTGTTACCCTGACTCTTTGACGTTAACATTCAGGCTATTAAGAAAGGCGTTCCCATCATGAGTCCAGCCGTGTGGCTCATTTTTGGCATCCTCGCAATCGTGGTGGTCGTCGCGATATTGTGGTCCGCCACGCGACGTACAGACGTCCAGCTCTCCGCAGTCCGCCAGGAAATGCAGACTTCGCTCACAACCCAGTCACAAACCGTCCTAACGCAAATGAATAGTCTCATGCAATCAGTCACGCAGCAGCTCGGCCAGGTGAGACAAGAACTGCAAACCGGCGTCGCATCCTCCGGTCAACTCGCGAGCGCCGCTCAAGCATCGATGGCACAGCAACTACAAGCCTCGAACGAGGCCATTCGCAAGCTAAGTACACAGCTGGGGGAGGTGCAGCAAGCGGGACGCGATCTTTCGCAATCAGCGCAAACGCTCCACAACGTCCTCGGAGGCGCCAAAACTCGAGGCATCCTCGGTGAGGTCGCCCTTGAGCGGCTTCTCGAAGATGCCCTTCCCCGTAGCGCCTACGAAATGCAGTTTCGCTTCCCATCGACGGGCGCGATCGTCGACGCAATCGTTCGCACCGGCGAACATCTGCTTCCCATCGATTCCAAATTTCCGCTCGACGCATACCGCAGGCTCGCTGAGACAGGTGATGATGCGCGCCGCGAGTTCTGTACGGCAGTGCGTAAACACGCCGACTCGATCGCGGAAAAATACATTCTGCCCGACGAGCGCACCTTCGATTACGCCCTCATGTTCGTTCCATCGGAAGGCGTTTACTATGAACTCTTGATGAGCGAGGACTCGAGATTCGGACAGATGGACGGATACTGCCGCAGCAAGCACGTATTTCCCGTATCTCCGAATACGTTCTACGCTTGCCTGAGCGCCATCGCGAGTAATTTGCAAGGGCAGAAAATTGCCGAAAATGTCCGCCACCTGGTTGCCAGCCTAGAAGGGCTTAAGAAACAGTTCGAATCGTTCGGAGACGTGTACGACAAGCTCGGCAACCACCTGCGGCACGCTCAACAAAGTTACGAAGAAGCTGATAGCCGCCTCAGCCGCACTCGGAACACACTTGAACAAATGTCGCAGGGCGCGCTGCCAGAAGGAATTGCCAAGATCCTCGAACCTGCCTCAAGTGAGTAAATAAAATTAGATTGCCGCTTGCGCTGCTTCTAGTAGCACTCGGAAGTGGCCCGCGATCGTGGTGGAAATCATTTTTGCAAGGTCCAGTCGCACCTTTTCCCGATCCTTGGGATGCGTCGCAAGCTTGCCAGCTGCGTCATTCACGCGGTGCTGCAGTGCCTTCGGTGCGAGCGGGGCTGCGGCTCGAAGATATCGCACCGCTGCGGGAAGATCAGGTGACGGAATCAATCTTGCGCTAAAGGAATAATCGCCCGAACGAATCGCGCCAATCTGCACCTGCGCGACATTACGACTTCCGCCAGTCGTTCTCACTTCCTGCGTGTCTCCCTTTAGGAATTCCAGCACTCCAGGGGTTTCGTTTTGAATCGTTACGTTAAGCGGCACGTCTGAACCTTCCACATGCACGGTTAGCTCGCTTCTCTGCCCCGGCACCGGCGCAGTCTGAGGCGCTTCGAATTGGAGCGAGACGAGAGTAGTTGTGGCGTTTCGATCACTGCCAGACGAATTGACGGTCAATTTCGCAGCACCGGGTGTCGCTCTCGGGCTCGGGAGCACAACGAGGCATTCAGGCGAAGAAGCCACAACCAGAGCCCGGTCACCGTTCATCATCACGCGATTTGCATCCGCGTCGCCGCGAAATCCTGCGCCACAAATCGTGAAACGATCTTTCAGCGAAATCACAGCAGCTACCGCTAATTCTCCCTTCTCAGTCTGCGCATCGGGTACGGAACTTTCGTCTATCAGGGTAACCGCCGAAGCCCCAGACGCTTCGGCGAACAGAATGCCCGGCATTGCAGGGGCTGTGAAAGACACACGGCCTGTCGCGTCTGTCTTCAGACTCTGGCCCTCACCGATCACGACACTCACATTAGGCGCCAGCCGGCCATCTGCGCCAAGAATCGCTAGCGTCGCAGGATGCCCGGCGACCACTTTTGGCGGCAGAACGATCGTCACATACCATGTGGTCGAAGATGCTCTTTGAGCGTTTGCGGGAGAAAGCGTAGAGAGCAGACCGATAATAAGAAACGCGTAGAAAGCAATTCTACGGAGGGAAGCTGACATGCTCTTGGAGACTTTGGCTTGCCGGCAATCGCTGCGCATGAACCTCAAGACTAATGCGCCCCTCGTTCATACACTCGCGCCTCACGAAACAAGCGAAACAATTCGGAGTCGATTTCCTTCGCTCGAACGCAGTCGTCGAGAATCCCAAGCGCGCGATCAGTCGCGACGGCACGCTTGTAGGGTCGGTCCGCTGCCGTCAGCGCATCAAAAATATCGCATATCGTCATCATTTTGGTCGGCAGCGGAATTTGATCGCCTCGCAGCTTGTAGGGGTAACCGCTACCGTTCAATTTCTCGTGATGCGCGCGCGCGATCTCCGGAATTTTTTTCAGTTCGTTGGTCCAGGGAATCCGGCTCAGGAAATTATACGTATGTACCACATGTGATTCTATTTGCAGCCGCTCCGCTGCATTCAAGCTTCCCTTCGGAATCGAAAGAAGCCCTACTTCGTCCGCTTTCAAGTACGGCGCCTCCATGCCCTGCGGATCGAGAAACAGGTGCTTCGCGATTTCCTGCAGCCGTCGCGAATGCGAATGCTCCAACAGCGTTGGCTCGTTTGCTTCAATAATGAGTTCAACATACTCGGCGATCATTTTTTGCCGTTGTTCGAAATCTTCGCTAAGGCGCGCTATTTCCTGAAGAGCATCGCCTCGGTCGCGTTCAAGGTACACCTGAAGTTTTCGTCGCACATTGCTCGCTTCGAGTTCCTTGCGAATATAGTCAAAGCGCTGGCGTACCAGCTCCATCTGGAGCGGATAAAGCTTCTTTGCCTTGACGAGCACTTCCTCTCGCACTCCTACCTTGCCAAAATCATGCAACAGCGCCGCATAGCGAATCTCTTTCATCTGCTCGTAATCGAAATGGGTCGCGGCGTAAGGGCCGTTGGAAGCCGCATTCACGGCCTCCGCGAGTGCCTGCGTGTAGGTGGCGACGCGAAGGGAGTGGCCCGAAGTCGTCGGGTCGCGCTGTTCAATGGCCGTCACCGCCGCACTCACAAATCCCTCGAATAACGTCTCGATATCGTTGTAGAGCTTTCGATTCTCGTAGGCCACCGCTGCTTGCGACGCCAGCGAAAGGGCCAATCCCACGGATCGCTCGCGAAACAGTTGCACGTATTTCGCAACGTCGTCTGCGTTTTTGAGCCGCAGGGCCGGATCGCGTTTGGAATTGATTAGCTGCAACACCCCAATCACTTCGCCCTTCGCATTCTTCATCGGTAGAGAAAGGAGCGAGCGCGTGTGGTAGCCAGATTCACGGTCGTACCGGTCGTTAAATCGAAAAGGCAAGTCGGAAGGAATCTTGTAAGCATCCGCGAAATTCAGTACCTCGCCCCGCAAGGCGGTGTAACCTGCCATCGAATCTTCGGTCAGCGGCAGCGTGAACTCCTGGAACGGAAATTCAAAACTGTCGTTCTGGGTTAGCTTGAAGCGAAGATGTCGGCCATCGTGCGCATCTTCTTCCACAAGATAAAGCGAACCTGCATCAGCGCCCGTGATCTCCCGGGCTTTCTTGAGGATGAGGGTGAGCAGTACGCTGATGTTTCGCTGGGAGGAAAGCGCAACACCGATTTCATTCAGTTGCTCACGCTCGCGTTCCGCCACCTTCAGCAATTGGCGCGTGGCGCGTAGCTGACTCGCAAGCTTCTCGGCTTTCGAGCCCGTTTCACGGAGGAGTCTTTTCTTCGTGGGCATTCGTTTGAAAATCAGTTCCAGTGTTACTCCGAAGGCGGGTCACAGTATAGCGGAAGCGAAGCGGCGGAGCACGCGAGCGCACTCGTCGAACCGTATCGAGGTTCTTGTCTTGAATCCAACACGGCCGTTTGCTAGCCTTGCGCCGATCCGTTCCCTTTAATCCGTCACAGGTGGATTTACGGTAAGCATGGCGAACCGCGTCGGCCAACGACTCGTCAAGATTGTGCGGCAATGGCGGCGTCACAAGGGTTCGCTCGCCATCAGCCTGATTGTTACCCTTAGCGCCCTCGCGATCTACGCGGCCACTTTTTTGGGTGAACGCCCTACTCCGCTCTTCGACTCCATCTATCGACTGGAGTTGAGCAGTCTTGATTATCGCTTTCAAGTGCGAGGGCGGACAAACATCGACCCGCGCATCGTCATCGTTGATATAGACCAGCAGTCGCAGGAAGCTCTTGGTCACTGGCCTTTCCCGCGATTTTACTTCGCGCGCCTGCTCGATAATATTCGCGAAGATGGCGGCCGCGTCGTCGCATTCGACATCACTTTCAGCAAATCCGACGAAACCGCCAAACCACTCGACGAGCTTTCGTCACAGCTGACTGAGCAACAAAAGAAGGGCGCTTCACCGAATCCCGCGCTCTTAGCCCAAATCGAAGCACTTCGAAAAGAATACGACTACGATCAACAGTTCGCGGATGCGATCAAGCGATTCGGTGGGGTTGTGCTTGGAAACTATTTCCTTTACACGCAGACCGACCTGAAGGGTGTCACTCCCCAGGCACTCGCGAATTACGCGAATGCCCTGGCATTCTTTCCGTTCCCGCAGGTTCGTCCAGTGCCGTCGTTCCGGAATGCTGGTGACAAAGGAAGGGTCGATCTAGTTGATAAGTACGAGGATCTCGGACTTGTTCCCCGTGGCGCCGAAGCGAATAGCGACCTGCTCACCGGCGCAGTGGCTGCCGAGCTGGGCGGTACAGGCTATTTCAATTGTATTGTCGATGCGGATGGCGTCGTACGTCGCATCGCGCTCGCAACGCCTTTCGGCCTCGACCCAGACCGGGCCAATTGGGACATGTATGCTTCGATTGATGTGCAAGCGCTACGCCTTTATCTCGGACTTCCGAATCAGCAGACAATCCTGTGGTATTCCCGCAATGGCGTCGCATCGGTGGAGTTCGGCCCCAAATCAATTGTCCATCCCGATGACGTCAGCCGGCTGATGGTTAATTTTCATGGCCCGGCGCGCACATACCCTTACGTCTCATTTGCCGAAGGCGCACAGAAAAAATTCCCTCCAGGCACATTCAAAGACAAGATCGTTCTGGTCGGCGCCTCTGCCACTGGCATTGGTGACCTTCGCGTCACGCCGTTTGGTGGTCTCGATTTCCCAGGCGTTGAGATTCACGCCAACTTGATCGACAATATCCTCAATCGCCAATTCCTTAACCGCCGCGGAAAAGAAGCGCTAACGGATCTATTTTTCATTCTTCTATTCGGCATTCCTCTTGGATTTTGGCTTGCAGTTGTGCAACCACGCTGGATGGCATTCGGCTTCGCGCTGCTGCTACCGTTTGCGGCGATCGTCTACTTCGCGTTTTTGCACGGCTCGTGGCTGAATTTCATCGTTCCGGCGCTGTTTACGCTTGTTCCCAACGTCAGCCTGGTTGCGCTCTATCGCGTCTTGATTGAGGAACAGGAAAAGCGCAAAGTTCGCGGCGCCTTCCAGCAATACGTGAGCCCCGAAGTGATTCGGCGCTTGCTTGCGGACCCTGAACGCGTGAAACCTCGAAAGTCCGAGATCACCATCCTGTTCAGCGACGTGCGCGGCTTCACTTCCATCTCGGAATCGCTCGACGCTCAGGAACTAGCCGATTTGCTGAACGGCTACCTCACTGAAATGACGCGCATCATCTTCCGCAATCAGGGCACCCTCGATAAATACATCGGTGACGCGGTCATGGCGCTGTGGGGCGCTCCGTTCGACGAGCCGGATCACGCCACGCGGGCCTGCGAGGCAGCACTCAGTATGCTCGCGCGACTTGCCGAATTGCAGAAAGAGTGGCGCGCACAGGGCCGGCCAGTGATGGACATCGGCGTTGGAATTAACACGGGTGTCGCATCCGTGGGCAACATGGGCTCTTCCCTCCGCTATGGATACACAGCGATGGGCGACTCCGTCAACCTCGCTTCGCGCTTGGAAGGCCTCAATAAGGAATACGGCACGCGAATCATCATCAGCGACTCCACTTACAAAGTGTTGCGCAGCGATCGAGTCCTGGTGCGAGAACTCGACATGATCCGCGTGAAAGGCAAGCTTCTTCCCGTGACGATTTACGAGGTGCTCGACGCCGAAGCGCTCGGAGGTGAAGGCAAAGAACTCGTGGAGCTTTTTGCGCGCGGTCAGCAGGCCTACAAGCTGCGCGATTGGCGCGCCGCGGGACAAGCCTTCGAACAGGTTCTCGACCGCTGGCCCGACGATGGCCCCGCGCGCATATTTTTACGTCGGTGCGAAGAGTATCTGGCGGAAGAGCCGGAGGCTGATTGGGACGGCGTCTACGTGATGAAGCACAAGTAGCCGCGTTCAAAGAAAGAGAACGACCGCGCGCCGCAACCCTCACAAAGTAGGACCTAGTTGTCGAGTCGTACCACGAATGTCGTGAACTGCTCGGTGTTGTGCAGCTGATCGGCGAGCGATCGCGCTGCCTCTTCGCTTGGCAGCCGCCCGATACGCACGCGATAAAACGTGCCATTCGCTGATTCGAATGGCACGATGCTTACCGGCGGATATTGCGATTCGAGTTGCGCCTTCAACCTCGCGGCGTTCTCCTGCACCAGAAACGCTCCGACCTGGACTCCAAAATAGCCGACTGAGGGATTCGGTCCGGAAATCACCTCGAGTCGCACGTGAGCCGTTCCCGGTCCTACCATCTCGATAGCCTGAGCCGCAGAGAGCGATAAATCAATCACCCGGTTTGCGACAAACGGGCCGCGGTCGTTGATGCGCACTTCCGTTTGCCTTCCATTGGTCAGGTTCGTCACTCGAACCATCGCATTGAATGGCAGCGTGCGATGCGCCGCGGTGAATTCGTGCATGTCGTAAATTTCGCCGTTGGATGTGCGGCGCCCTTGAAACGGATAGCCGTACCATGATGCAACGCCTTCTTCAACCCATCCATTAGCTGGCGCCTGCTGCCCGTGTGCCGGCGGAGTAGGTGCCGTGGGCTGCGGGAACGGGACTTGCTGCGGTGTCGGAGTCGGCGCTGGAGGACTTTGTGTCTGTAGTGGTCTATGATTACAACCCGCAGCGGAAAGTAGAAGCGATACAAACGTGAGTGCCAAAAATGAGAACCGCTTAGCGCGACCGCTGCCGCGAGATTGATTCGATTCAGCGTCTGATTCCCTCCGCCCTTCCCGGAATTTCACGCGTTAACCCGATTCACTTGTTTCGTCTCATTTTCGGTATTATAGGAACGCACTCACTATGACACAAGGAAGCGTATCCTACTTGCATCACGCCTTCACCATGACTGGATCGGATTCGTGAACATCGGATTCATAAACAAATGAGCGGCTTTTTCGGCGGCGGAAAGCAGGGACGCCCGCAGCTCTGCCCTTCCTGCGGCACCTTGGTCGGCGCAAACGCCACACGCTGCCACCAATGCGGCGCCAACCTCACGTTCTCGATGGCCGCCGCCAGCCGTTCGCTCGGTAACCTGCTCCCCGCCACAGCCCCGGCCACTTACGGCATTCTCGGATTTAGCTGCCTGCTATACATCGTCAGCCTCCTCGCTACCATTCGCACAAACGGTCTACAGCCCCCGGGCGGTGGGGGAGTTTTTGCTCTCCTTGGTATAGGCGGCATCGACGGAAACGTGCTGCAAAGATTCGGCGCGTCGCTGCCTCTACCTTATGACGTCGCACAGCCGTGGCGCCTTGTCATGGCTGTATTTCTTCATGGCAGCTTGATGCACATCATCTTCAACATGTGGGTGCTCATGGATATTGGCCCTCAGATTGAAGAGCTTTATGGGTCAGCGCGATTTTTCTTCATTTATGTGCTAACTGGAATAGCCGGTTACATCTTGAGCAGTCTCAGAGGACACTTCAGCGTAGGCGGATCCGGCGCGTTGCTCGGATTGATCGGCGTGCTCCTCGCAATCACCACAGGCCGAAAAAGCGCGGGTATGCAAATGCTCCGCAGCCAGATTATTCGATGGCTCATTTACATCGCGATTTGGGGATTTCTGTTTCCCGGAATTGACAATTACGCCCATTTCGGCGGACTGGTCGCAGGATTCGGACTAGGGAAAATCATGGTGGATCGGCCGCCCGGCTCTCCGGAAGAACGCAATCGCGCAAACGCTCTAGGCTGGGCAACCGCACTGGTCGTAATCGCCAGCGTTGCGTTCATGATGAAAGGTCTCATTCAGAGCGGCGGTTAAAGTCCGACCCGATTCCAGTTGGCGAATCCCCTTCAAACACCGGCGTGAAGTTGCCGCGACACAACAATGCTGTAGTGCAATCCCGAAATGGCCAGAAAAACTGCCACCAGATAAGTACACGCGTGCCGCA
>Ga0210406_10004981_pt1 | contig 14033 bp, 13 predicted proteins | sample IncBWC30MmetaG_FD_155454 | JGI IMG/M metagenome (GOLD analysis project Ga0210406, IMG submission 155454) | Forest soil microbial communities from Barre Woods Harvard Forest LTER site, Petersham, Massachusetts, United States - Inc-BW-C-30-M | ecosystem: Environmental > Terrestrial > Soil >... | reverse complement strand
GAGGCCGCCGTCAAATGGGCCTACGACGAGATCGCCAAGGTGTACGTGTGAGGCCACGGCTCGATCCTGCATCAACAACGCGAATGCTTGTTGAGCAGATCGTCTGCTTGTGAGCTTTGTCGGCCAAGTCCTCAGGGAGTGCATCTATCGCCCGCGCCAAGAAATCCTGAACGGCAATTGGAAATTCCCAGGAGCGCAACCTTCGTCGTGAGCATGTCGCCTTCTGGCACGTTTGAGACATGCCGGCGGGCGCTGACGATGTCCGTTATGCGGGGAAGACCGGAAGCGACCGGCGCGTGGTCCGAACGACGCGATTGACCCGACTCGGACATCGGCGACCGCCGAAGATTTTCCGTTTGACAGTTCCGGGCGTCTTCAATTGCGTCTTTATCTTTGCAACGGCGGAGTTTAAGCTGCATTTCGGTTGGGGATATTTTTCATGCGCATCTGCTGGCGAGTGGTCGCTGTTGCGTTTATTTCCTTGTTAATTGCTTCAGTCACCCTCCTTGCTGATGAACCTGAGATCGACATGTTCGCGTCAATGGCTGGCAAGTGCAGCACGCTGAAAGTCGCGGAACGCGATTTCGTGTGCACATCCGTGGCCTTCTCCCACAGCCCCGGGGGTCGATCTGGTTTCACCGTCCCCCTGAACGATCCGAACGATGATACTCACATCATCACGTTTTCGGGTGAAAAAGCTAAGAGAGAGCAAGATAATCTGTACGAGCTATCGATCGACCAGATGATGTTAAAATCCAAGGACAGGCCCAAGGTCGATGGGCTGCCCTTACCGGCCGTCGAGCTATCGACTGGCACGTGTAAGCAGATTGGAAATTTCGCGACACAACAAGTGTCCAGCGTCTCTTGTATTGCCACCGATGGAAAGGGGACGAAATATGAACTCCAGTTCGAGTCGGATGGCTCACCTATCAGGGTGATGAGGATTAGAGCAGCTGATCCAGCTGAGGAAGAGCGCCGTGCCCAGGTGCTCGCGACACATATCGAGCAGCTCAAATGCCGACAAATGGCTAATGTTCAGGGTGTCTTGCCCAGAGACCTCACAGCCTTCATTCTTCGATGCATGGAAGAATAGCGGGCGAGGACAAGCGGTTGGTCACAATTGACCTTCTATACGAGTTCGAGTCCGGGGATCGAGAACCAATTTTCAACAACCTCTTCTCCGCCTAGCCAGAGTGACGCCTCTTCGGCATACGTATTGGGGTAAAGCCATGCGATCACCGTCAGCGCGTTGGGTCTTGCTTGGCTTCGCGGTAGTTATGTTGGCCGGCTACGCTCTAAATCGCGGGGTTTTGGTCGGATCTAGGATAGAAACTGCCCGGCTGAGCGACGACTATCCGGTGCCGTTCTATAAGAAACACTGCCGGTACTTGTTCTTCACCGGTGTCCAACAAGTATGGACAAGTTCCGAATCTAGTAGAGAAGAAGCGGAAAAAAGCTCTTGTGCTCCGCTGAAAAGTGAGCCCGTAGTTCACCGGCGGCATAAACCTTCCAATTCTTAGCCAAGATCATCGGCGTGCGAAAACCGATTCGTCAGCCAGCAAGATGACTTCTGCTTCTGGCAGATTTTGTTGCAGAAATCGGCATACAGCTGGGGCGGGACGGCTGATGCCATTTGTTGAAGCCATCGATCGTCACCCGCTGGATTGTGCGGGCGACTTACGCTCGACTTTACTGACGCTTGCAACGCTTACGCAACGCACGCAGGGGCGAGTGGTGGTGGCCGGGCGACCAACTTGGCAAGCCTGCGGAGGTTCTGCGCAATCGCTGCCAACGTGAACTCGAACTGGGCACCGCATGGCCCGCGCAATCGCAGCCGGCCGAGCCGCAGGATACGCTTCAAATGCGCAAACAGCATCTCGACACGTTTCCTGTCGCGGCCTGATTGCTTGAACGCCTCGGTCTTGGCCAGCGCCCCGAGCAACGTCACGAGCTTCCTCGTAGATGCTGCGCGGGATTTTGCGGACGGACGCCTTTGGACAGCATTGTGCCTTGAGCAGGCAACCGCGACAGTCACGCGCTTTTGCCCGATAGAGAAGTGTCTCCCCATCATTGACCAGCTTGCCCGTCGTCGTGAGGATCTTGTTCGCCGGGCAGATGTAAACGTTACGGTCTTTGTCGAACGTGAAGTCCTCCCGACTGAAGGTCCCATCCTCGCGTTTCGACTTGTCGATCACCGGGATGTGCGGAGCGATGTCCTTTTCTTTGACAAGCCAGTTGAGGTTCGCTCCTGAACCGTAGGCGGTATCGCCCGCGAGCCGCTCAGGCTTGATATCGAAGCGCTCCTGCGTCCGCTCAATCATCGTCTTCGACGCGCCGACCTCCGCCTGGCGGATGGCGCGCGACGCCTCGACATCCATGATGATGCCAACCTTCACATCGATCAGATAATTGTCGGAATATGCGAAAAATGCTGGTCCGCGCATCGCGCCGGTCCATTGGGCGGCCGGATCGGACGGCGAGACGAACTTCGGCGTCACTTTGGTGGCAGCGCCGAAAGCCGCGTCGTCGAGGGTTGCCATATACTCCTTCACGGCTTGGCTCGCGGTCTCAGGATTGCGCTCCTTAATCCACTCCGAGCCCGGGATCGACCGCTGCTTGTTGGCGTCCGCCACGATCAGGCTCGCATCGACCGCAAACTCCTTACCACCGACCAGCCCGGCCGAAATACATGCCTCAACGACACGCTCAAAGACCCGGCGGAAAATGTCGTTGTCACCGAACCGCTCATTGCGGGCCCGCGAAAACGCCGAATGGTCCGGAATCTTGTCTTCGATGCTCAAGCCGCAAAACCAGCGGTACGCCAGATTGACCTTGACCTCGCGACAGAGCAATCGCTCCGACCGCAGGCCGAAGGCGTAGCCGAGGATCAGCATCCGGATCATCAGAACCGGATCGATCGAGGGGCGGCCGAGCGCCGGATCCGGACGAACTGGACTGGACCGACGCACAGCGTCAGAAGCGTGCCGTGGCCGAGTATCTTGCTGGACTTGAGGCCGAGACGCAGGTCCAGGAAGGCGGCGACAGCCGCGGTGACGGTTCTGACGGGGAGCCGCCCGCAAAGCCCGATCGCAAGCCGCCGAAGGTGATCTCGCCATCCGATCCGTCGTCGGCGTGGACGGCGAAAGCCAACAAGCGCGTGCAGTTCGGGTATGGGCTCAACTATCTTATCGACGTTGAGCACGCGATCATCGTCGATGTCGAGCCGACGCCAGCACGCACCTATGATGAGGTGGCGTCAACCAAGACGATGCTCGAGCGCACCGAACGACGGCTCGATCTGAGGCCTGACTGGCTCGCAGCCGATACCGCCTATGGAACCGGCAAGCTGCTTGCGTGGCTGTTGGGCAAGAACATCACGCCGCATATCCCCGTGTGGGAAAGGTATCCATCGCCTGATGGCATGTTCTCCCGTAGCGACTTCACTTATGACGCGGAGCGGGATGTCTATGTCTGTCCCAATGGCAGGCTCTTGCGAACCTCGGGAACAGTCCATGATGGCCGCGTCAGGAACTACCTGTCACAACCTCAAGACTGCCGTGCCTGCACACTCAAGCAACGATGCACGCGCGCACCGTTCAAGAAGATCGCGCGCGATATCAACGAGGATGCACGCAATCATGCCCGTTCACTGAAGGGCACACCGGAGTTCGAGCGATCGAGCAATGCTCGCAAAAAAGTAGAGATGCGTTTTGCACACCTGAAGGTTCAGCATGGCTTCGAGCGAATGCGCCTTCGCGGTCTCACCGGCGCACGCGACGAGTTTCACCTCGCCGCCATTGTGCAGAACCTCAAGACGATGGCGCTGCGTCTACTCGGCCCGCCAACAGATCGAGTGTGTGCGTCGATTGCGTAAGAGGCTTGGTGTTCGCCGATCAGGCGGCAACGCCCAGCCTGGAATAGGCCGAAATCGCCCCCCAATACCAAAGCCAATTATGGCGAGGCTTTTTTCGACAGCATCGACCCATCTGAGACATGGCGCTTCCTAGCTTCGATTGCTGGCGGGGCAAGAGCACGGCCGGACCATGCCGATATTGTTGCAAAAGTCTTTTTGGGGTGACGAACGAAAATTCTTAGAACCGCTGATGCATCTTGCGTGCGGCGACGTGGGGGACCATATCGTTTCATCCAAAATCGACCACGGATCTTCTCAGCGGCGCTGAAAGCTAACGCAGTCGCGGAGACATCCAAAAATCAATTTTCGCGAGATTTTTGGGGCTGATCGATTTTCGACTTTTGCAACAGTATCTGCCATTAGCGGACAACGGGCCGGTGCGGGTTGGCGATTACTGCACGAGCCCACGGCGCGTTATGAAACCCTAGGCCTTGTGATGGACGGCTTGCAGGCCATAGACCGGCGTCGGGATGCCCTCGTAGCGCGCCTTCAACTGCAGGGAGAGGAACTGCGAGTAATGGCGCGACTGGTGCAGATTGCCGCCGTGGAACCATAGGCCCTCCTGCTGCGTCGGCTTCCACATGTTGCGCTGTTCGCCTTCCCATGGGCCGGGGTCCTTGGTCGTGTTGGAGCCGAGCCCCCAGACCTTGCCGACCTTTTCGGCCATTTCCCGGCTGACGAGATCGGCGACAAAGCCGTTCATCGAACTGTAGCCGGTCGCGTAGACGATCACGTCAGCCGGCAGTTCCTTGCCGTTGTCGAGCTTGACGCCGTTGGGCGTGATTTCCTCGACCTGGCCGGTCACCAGCTTGACCTTACCGTCGATGATGAGTTGCGAGGCGCCGACGTCGATGTAATAGCCGGAGCCGCGACGCAGGTACTTCATGAACAGCCCGGAATCGTCGTCGCCGAAGTCGAGCCGGAAACCAGCTTTCGTCAGCCCTGCATAAAAATCGGCGTCGTCCTTGCGGATCTTGTCGTAGACCGGCTTCTGCAACTGATTCAGGATCTGGTATGGCAACGAGGCGAAGATCAAATCAGCTTTCGCCGTCGTCATGCCGCCGCGGACGGCGCGCTCAGAGTAGAGATCGGCTATGGATTCCATCAGCGAATCCGAGCGCACTATATGGGTGGTCGAGCGCTGCACCATAGTCACGTCGACACCGGCCTCGTATAGCGCGGCGCAGATGTCATGCGCGGAATTGTTAGAGCCGATCACGACGACCTTCTTGCCCTTGTAGCGGTCGGGACCTGGATGGCGCGAGGAATGGTGCTGCTCACCCTTGAAGGTGTCCATGCCCTTGAATTGCGGCATGTTCGGCTTGGCGGACATGCCGGTCGCAAACACCAACTGTTTCGGCTTGAGCGTGATCTCTTTGCCACCACGTTCGACGACGACGTTCCATTCCTTTTTGGCGTCGTCCCAGCTCGCGTGTTTGGCCGTGGTGCCGGTCCAGTAGTTCAGCTCCATGACCTTGGTGTACATCTCCAGCCAGTCGCCGATCTTGTCCTTGGGCGAGAACACCGGCCAGTTCTTCGGGAAGTCGATGTAGGGCAAATGGTCGTACCAGACCGGGTCATGCAGGCAGAGCGATTTATAGCGGTTGCGCCAGGAATCGCCGGCGCGTTCGTTTTTCTCGAGGATGATGGTGGGTACGCCGAGCTGGCGCAACCGCGCACCGAGCGCGATGCCGCCCTGGCCGCCGCCGATGATGAGCACATAGGGCTGGGTCTCAATGCCGAGCTGCTCGGTTTCCTCGTCTCGCAATTCCTTCCAGCTTTTGGCGCCAGGATTGACGCCGTGCCGGGCTCCGAGCGGCCGGGTGTAGCCCGCCTTTTCTTCGTGATCCTTCAGTTCGACCAACGTTGTCAAAAGCGTCCAAATCTGGCCGTTCTGCAGGCGGATCAGACCGTGGCCGCGTGCGGCGCCAGTCTCGAACGAGATCCAGCATTCGGTAACGCCATCGGTTTCGATTGCGCTTTCCCCCTCGGCGATTTTCCAGTTGCGGGGCTTTACGCGCGCAAGGCAAGAGCTGAGCATCTCTCGCACTTGATCGCGGCCTTCCATGGTCTTGATGTTCCAGGTGAAGGCGACGAGATCGCGCCAGTAGCATTCCGGCGCGAACATCTCTACCGCGGCGTCGATATCGCCTGCCGCAAGTGCCGCATCAAATTTGTCAAGACAGCTTTGAATGCGCGCGTTGAGCGTGGTGTCGAGCATCATTTCCTCCCTGCGTCGTTTCTCAGTTTTTCTACGGATGTAGCAACCTTATCCCAACTATCGGATGAATCCAGACTTGCGCAGTCCGATTTTCCCGCAGGCTTTTTGCGCTCCTCAGCGCTCACTCACCAAGATACGGCCGCGTTGCGGCGCGGCCTGATCTGCTCAGTATGGTTAGGCAACGAGACGCTGACGAGCTGATCGAATGAACCGGACGACTACCGGTATTGGCACGAACCGGACCAGTCGGGCCGGTCTTGCGATGTCCGTTGATTTGGGTAGACCGGAAGTAGCGGGCGGGGCGTTAAACCGACGCGATGGGTAGAGATGTGGCGCGGTGGCGTTAGGTAGAACATATCTGTTGCCGCCCCTTTCGTCTGGCGTGCCTCAATGGTTCCACCATGGCTCCGTTTCCACATCCCGCTCATCGAACCGGACAGCTAGATTTCCTGCATCCGGCTCTCGGACAAGACTTCACGCTTTCGCGTGCAACGCCATCTGCCGCTTCTGAACATTTATTGGAGTTGATAGGTTTCCTCCAGGTCGTTCACCACGTATTGCGCCTGTCTTGACACGCAACAACACCGGAGCCGCGCCTGCCAACAAAGCCGTCTCCGCCACCCGCGTGACCGGCGTTGAATTGTGCCCCCCTCAGGGACACTAAAATGCCCCCTATAAGCGCGGCCCCGGTCGCAATGACGACCTTTAGTCAACCAAATCTTCGCCAAGTCTAAAAAGTGGATTTTCGCCGCATCGACCACGGTCCAGACCATTGTTTGAGTGAGGTTGTAGAATGGCGTTAGTCAAATCCGCTGCGATGGCGGTCGCTGTCATATTTGGTCTCACCTTGGCGGTTTTCTTTTGGTGGGAAGTAGCAGAACTGATCCGGCGGACTGGTTGGAGCGGCTTGGTTGAACAACGGTTGGCGCTCGCTTCGTTAGCTTTGGGCGAATGCGCAACATTTGTGGGCGGCGGCGCGCTCCTTGCTCTTTTGCGACACGGTATGGCGGGACGATCGAAGAAATCGCGTTTTGCCAACGGTTTCCTAGCTAACGTCGTAGTCTTCTTGACCTCAACCCGCCGTCCCCAAACCATCAACACGGGCGATGCTGCTCCTCGGCTTCGCTATCATTAGCTTCGTGGCCTATCGTCGGAAGTCGAAGCCAGCATTGATGGCTGCCTGGTACAACTTATCGTCAGTTTGAGTCTCCCTTAACGCTCTGGAGTAGTTGTCGCCGCGGAAGGAAAGTAGCCACGCCATTCGATTAGCGCGCGGGAGTTCGGCCCCGTCTTGATCGCAAGCTTGGTCCGGTCGGCAAGGGCGGGTCGAATTTGATGCGATGCGTAAAGGCGGGCAGCCCAACCAAATGCGCAAGACTTTGTTGGTCGGTTCGAAGCCAAAAAATGAGAACCGCAACCAAACTAATCTACTTGATCCTGATAGTAATTTTGTCTGAAACGAGCGGCGGGTTGAACGGATAATGCTTAGCATCGCCTAACACCAGTTGGAGAGTGTGTTTGCCGGGCGGCAGCTCGATACGCGTCTCCGTTTGACCCGCTCCGAAATGAAGATGGGTCTTGTCTTGTGGGATCGGTTCGTTGAGATCGAGAGGTTCATTCACATCAACTAGCAAATGATGATGACCGCTGTTCTGAAAATCGTCGCCCGCATGAGTAACGCCCATGTTGCGCAGACCGAAACGACACCAAAATCCGCCCTTGATCGTCGCCCCGTCCTGCGGCCACACGAAATAGAGAAGGGCATCTTTTGGCGCGGGCTTTCCTTGAGCGTGGGCAGTGCACGACACAGACGCCAGTGCCGCCGATAGCACGATGAGCTGGGCGATCCTCATGAACATGCTCCTCCGAAATTCTTAAGGAGAAAGAGCTACCCGAAATCCGTGAGTTGGATATCGAACGTTCGTGTCGTAACTGTCGCGGCTCGATGGTCGGACATACCGCGCGTCATTTTTCCAGGAGCCAGACCTGATAACGTGTGAGGAGCATTCGGCCTCGATCCACGGTGAAGCGTCCGCTGGAGCGCCCTGGTAATTTTTGTGCCAGCAGTCCTCGACCCACTGATCGACGCCGCCGCCCATCTCATACAACCCAAACGGATTTGGCTTAAAGCTCCCTACCTTGATCGGCTGCTCGGTGGCTACGATGTCGGTGCAATTCTTGCAATTGGCAATGCCAGGTTCAAACTGGTCGCCCCACCAGTACTTTGTTTGCGTTCCTCCGCGCGCAGCATATTCCCATTCGGCTTCGCTCGGGAGTCGGTATGCCTTTCGCGTCGCGCCTGCGAGCCAAGCGACAAACTGTTTGGCATCGCTCCAGCTCACGTTCGTGACGGGCGCATCATCCTTGCCGGTAGCCACGAAACCGCACGCCTTCGCAGCGACGCATTCGTTCCACTCGCGGATAGTCGTGGGGTACTTGCCGATCGCAAACGGCTTGATCGTGACCTGGCGAGTTGGCTTCTCTGTTATATCGTCGTTGCTCCCCATTATGAAACTACCGCCGCGAATTGGGGTCATCTCGGGCTCTCGGACCGCCGACACCGGCTGCGCAGTGGGCGTGGCCGAAGAAGCGGATTGAGGTTGCGGCATTGCTGGTTTGATAGCGGGAGCCCCTGAAGGGGCGGCTTGAGTTTGCGGCGCCGCTTGCGGGGTGGGAGGTACTGGGGCAGACGAAGGTAGAGGTAGCGGCGCAGCTTGTTTCGCGGCAGGTGCCTGCGATGAGGGCACGTTTGGAATCTCCACCGGAGGCGAAACCGGGGCTGACGCCTGCTTCTCGAGTTTGCCATACGGTTGCAGGAGCACGTACCAGAGCGCTCCACTGGCGATAGCGAGCAAAGTGAGACTCAGCAAAAAAATTAGAATATTCTCGCGTCGCCTGCGGTGCTCGAGAAACGCCGCCGGATCCGCAAACACTCGGTAAACTCTCACCGGTTCGGTGATGTTCTTAACCTTGCGATCTCCGAGCGCCTCGTACCCGCAAACCAGTTTGTGCTTTACCTGCTCATAAATGCCGCTTGAGATATAAATTTGGCCTGGATCGGCAATACCCTCAAGACGCGAAGCAATATTGACACCATCACCGTAAACGTCGTCTGCTTCGATAATAATATCGCCGAGATTAACACCAATCCGAAATTCGATCCAATGATGCTTCGGCAGCGATGCGTTGCGTCCAACCATGTTTTGCTGAATGACAATTCCGACTCTTACTGCTTCGACAGGGCTATCAAAGATAGCAATGAAGCCGTCGCCGGTAGTCTTGACGAGTCTTCCGTGGTGCTCCGCAATGCTGGGCTCAATGAGGTCTCGCTCGATCCGCTTGACGCGAGCGTGCGTCCCTTCTTCGTCGAGTTGCATTAGGCGGCTGTAGCCCGAGATATCGCCAGCGACAATCGCAGCAAGACGACGAGGTGTCGCCTCGCGTGGCCGCTCATTGCTCCGGCCGGATTTGATGTCACGAATTTCAGCCATGGCTCGGATTGCTTTTGCTAACTGCTAGCTGCAGCCTTCGGCACACAACATCCTGGAACGAAAACTTCAACGTTCGGAGGGTATCATATTGCCGGATTGCGACAAGGCAATTGAGGTCATCAAACGGGTCTGCACCTGATAGCTCAAACCGCGATGTTCGAATGTGAACCGCTTAACATCTCCGAATTCAGCGCGCCTGTAGCATAGCACCCCTGACGCCCGTTTCGGGTTAGCAGACGTTCGCAGAGCTTCCGCAGCACGTCGCTTTGCACAATAGCGGACATCGACTAAACATCTCGACGACCGTGCCCGCCAACGCTTTTTCAGGATTTACGCGCCAACCGCGACAGCAAGTTGACGTACCATTTTCAAATGGCGCCTGCCGAAATCCAACGCGAGAGCCATCGAGGGCGCAATCGTGTTCTCCCTTTTGCTTCTCGGCATTGGCTTGTCGCTCGCGCTCTACGGGAAATGGTTTTTCGGCTGCAACGAGCTGATCAGCGGCGGGACGCGCGAGTACGTTATGAGCAAGACGCAACCCGTTCGCGCCCAGCGGCAGATGTCGCTTAAGCAAGGAGCAAACCCTTCTGACGATCAGATTTCAAAATACTGCACGTGCGTCAGCATCCAGATCGCCGACAACACGACGTACAAACGCCTAGCGAGTGATTCGACCGCACCCGACGTGCGCACTCATTGGCTCTATCCTCGCACTTTACGCGGTGTTCTATTTCATGCTTATGCACCGAAAGGTGGCTTGAGAAACGCGCGTCAACCGAGAAGGCTGATTGCCGTCGCAGCATGAGCCGTTATTGTCTGCGAAGCCGAAGCTGTTCCGAAGGCCAGAACGTGTGCTCATTATGATTAGGGCGATACTCTTTGCCGTAACAGTACTTCTGTCTGCAATGACCGCTGCTGCTGCAGCGCAGCTTCGTATTGTCGCGATTGGCGCCAGTAATACGCAAGGCTGGTATGTGGGCAAACAGGGCGCATATCCGGCTAAGTTACAGGCCTTACTGAAAGCCAAGGGGATCGATGCGCAAGTCATCAATGCCGGCGTGCCATTCGACACCACCGGAGGCATGCTCAAACGTATTGATAGCGATGTACCAAGCGGAACCGACATCGTGATTTTGCAACCGGGGGCCAATGACCGGCGTTTCCTTGGGACGAAGGAACAGCGCACCGCCAACATTGCGACGATGGAGCGCCGGTTGCGAAACCGTTCGATCAAAGTGATCGTCTACGACGAGGAGATCCCCCTTCGCTACTACACCTTCGACTTCATCCACCTCACGGGCGAAGGCCACGCGATGATTGCTGCTACCTTGCTACCGCGGATCATGGCAACCATCAACCGGCGGCCCTAACGGCGGAACAAAGCCTTTATTGGAAAGGCCGTCAAGGTGATCGGCTATTCTCCTAGCGTGCTCGCATAAACAGACTCGCCCCCATGAGCGCCCTGCGCCGACGCACGCTATTGCGGCAGCTCGAGATAAGATGTCGATAACGGTCAGCGGATGGAGGGCAAACAACCCGACCCGCGTTCCCTTAATGACCTGGCCGATTCCCTATTGACAACCAATTGTGCCAGACGTTCGCTTGGTACCTATTGCAGTTATAGATCGACTGAAGGCCGGGCGTCGAGTAATTGCACGCAAAAATTCGCAGGTAGAACTATGGCAAGAACCACCGTCGCAAAGCGGCTGGTGTTTCATATCGGCGGTTACGATCCAACCATGCCACCTGCCGGTGCGCAACGACGGTTTGTGCGCGAAATGGGACGGTTCCAACGTACCTGGTCAGTGAAGGCCTTCATCGATGGTTTGCGTGATAGTACCGATCAGATAAAATGGAAAGTGACGACGACTGGTCCCAATTGGCAGGTCGAAACCGATTACCGTCTCGTTCGATGGGACGACGTAATTGAAACCTTTAAGCGTCGAACAACTGGATACCGTGTTCTGTTCGGCTTTATTGCCTTCCTGGATTTCATTCTGTCTGGCGCTTTCCGGGGTTACGTAAGAACTAATTGGCACTACGCAGTTTTCTTCCTGTATCCATTCGTTATGTTCGCCGCCCTCATCCTGGCCGCGTTTCTTATTAGCGTGCTTGCCCTCAAAATCGGCGGATCAATACCTGTCGCCATCGGCATCGGTCCCCTCGCACTCGCAGCGCTTCTGGTTGGTCCATGGGGCTGGCTGCACCTGGGCGACCTTTTCGACGACTGGATTTTCTCTCGCGAATATGTTCGGAGCGGTAGTTCGATCATCGAGCAAAGACTGGACAGATTGGCCGCTGAGATCGTTGCGGCAGCTAGCGACTCTGACGCAGACGAGGTTGTGATCATCGGACATAGCCTTGGCGCGGTAATCGGGGTTGATCTTCTTGATCGCGCGGCGAGGCAAGACCCCACCCTTAGTGCGCGCAAAATGCCGGTCATGTTCATCACGATCGGATCGTCGATACTCAAGGTCGGGTTGCACCGCGGGGCAACCCGCTTTCGCGAGGCGGTGGAGAGCGTCGCCCGAGCACCCGGTATTTTCTGGGCTGACTATCAGGCGCGGATTGACGTGTTGAATTTTTATGATACCAGGCCGATGGCCGAAATGGCGTTGCCGACAGAAATCGAGCCTGTCGTCAGGCTCGTAGAATTCAGTCGAATGCTTGAGCGCGCCATGTATCGACGCATCCGCCTTAATTTCTACCGGTTGCATTGCCAATTCATCAGCGGAAATGATAGGCGAGCAGCGTACGATTACTTCATGCTCGTATGCGGGCCTGTTTCAGCCCAATCTCAGACGCTCGCTCAAGACGGCGCCGTTTCGATGTTCGGGGACGATGGAGCCCTTATCAGCGTGCCGCCGTCAGCAGTGAGCCGCCGCAGCGGCTAATCAAAAAGTGACACCCACCCTTTCAAAGGTTGTGTTTGTTGTGTTGGTCATCGGGTGGTTCCTCATACGCTACGAATACGCGCGCCGTTCGCGCCGCGAAACGATTGTTTCGAGCGCCCGGGGTCCCCGCGAAACTGCGCTACTGCTCATATCTCTTACCGGTCTTGGTATTCTGCCGCTCATCTACGTGGCGACGGCAATTCCTCATTTCGCGGCGTACACTTTCCATCCCATCCCATCTTGGCTGGGAGTTTTCTTTGCGACAGCGGCTTTGGGCATGTTTCAACTAACGCATCGGGCGCTCGGCCGGAATTGGTCGATCAGTCTTGATGTGAGGGAAGGCCATCAACTTGTCACGGGCGGCATTTACCGGAGAATTCGACACCCCATGTATTCAGCGTTTTGGCTGTGGGCTATCGCTCAGGCATTGCTGCTGCCGAACTGGGTTGCCGGTGGCGCGGGCTTGGTCGGTTTTGGGACCTTGTTTTTCGGCCGCGTTGCCAGGGAAGAGCGAATGATGTTGGAAACCTTCGGCGACAGTTATCGCGCCTACATGGCGCGGACCGGCCGGATTTTCCCGTTGATCTTCTGAAGCAGGTTTGAAGTACATCTCGAGAGCTGCGGCATCTCGAAGAGAAGCGGCAACCCAATCCTCTAAACTGCGTGCTATTTCTGCAACATCCGTCAAAAAAGAGGACCGTGCGATCGCTGGTCTGGGCTCTGCTAATTGCCTCGTAATAACCGTTCGGGTTAGGTGTGAGTCTACTTGGGGTAAATGGGCAGCAGGAGACTACAATGTTGAAATTCGTGATCGTTGGGACTGCATCTTTGGCCTTGATGGGAACAGCCATTGCTGCGGACCTCCCTCATCCGCAGCCCGTTGTACAAACGGGGCCAGTTGGCAAATACCCGGTCGGTAAAACTCCAGTTGGCAAATACCCGATCGGCAAAGCCCCGGCGGTGGTAACCACCAAGGGTTAACCCGAAGATCCTCCGGGACTCATGCGTCTTCGGCCGTTTGCGACCGGAGGGGTTTGGCTCGCAAACTCGGGCAAACTGTAACATTGGCCAGTCTTGTGACATTGGCCATCTTAGGTTTATGAGGGTTTGAAGTTGGCAGGAACGAACCAGAAGCAGGCCGGTCTGCAAGCTTTTGTCGGGATCAGCATGTTTGCGGCCTCGGTTGGCTTGGGAATTGGCACTAGTAGCGCACAACAACTTGCGGCGCGCGCTGATCATCAGCAGCAACAGGACACTTCCGCCAAACCGTCGATGAAACCTGGCGTCACAACAGCTGCTGCTGCATCGACGGCCCCACTCTCCACATCGGACGTAAAGCCGGTTCGAAGGCCTCAGTCTGCGTCCAAAGGACCCTACTACGTGGATTTTCGTGCCCGCACCGCAGCATCCTACGGGCATGCCTTTGTCTGGTTCGGCAAGACAAGTGAAAAGCAGGTCGAAGTTGCCGGCCTGCACCCGGCAGGCGATACGATGCCCTACATATTGGGACATCT
>Ga0210406_10004980_pt1 | contig 14034 bp, 10 predicted proteins | sample IncBWC30MmetaG_FD_155454 | JGI IMG/M metagenome (GOLD analysis project Ga0210406, IMG submission 155454) | Forest soil microbial communities from Barre Woods Harvard Forest LTER site, Petersham, Massachusetts, United States - Inc-BW-C-30-M | ecosystem: Environmental > Terrestrial > Soil >... | reverse complement strand
CCTGTTGCTGCTCGAAGTCCAACTCGAAGGAAAACGGCGCATGAGCGCTAGCGAATTCTTGCGCGGGTTTTCGTTACCGGTTGGCAGTCAATTCGCCCGGTAGGGACGAGCTCTTGCTCGTCCGCGGGATCTAGGGGACCAACTGCCCAGCTGGACCCGGCTATTAACGCCGAAAATCACGGACGAGCAGGAGCTCGTCCCTACCGTTCTTGCTCGTCCTCGCTAGTTGTTAGGTTCAACTCCTTCAGGCGCCGATGAAGGGTGCGCCGACTGATTCCTAGCTTCTTGGCGGCCTCAGTGCGATTTCCGCGAGTTTCTTCTAATGCCCGCAGGATGAGGCGCATCTCGTTATTATGTATGTTCATTTGTCCGGCATTCTCATCAATGCCGCCTGAACCGGAGAACCGAGCTTCAGAGATCGTCAGCGGTAAATCTTGCAGAGTAATTTGAGGGCCAATTGCCAACGTTACCCCCGAATCAATGGCGCCTTTGAGTTCTCGGATGTTGCCGGGCCAGTCATAACGCAGCAACGCCTCCATCGCTTCAGGGGAAAGCGGCCGGAAGGTTTTATTATCACGTTGGCTGATCTCTTTCAGAAAGGCATTGGCCAAAAGCGGGATGTCTTCTTTTCTTTCTTTGAGCGGAGGAAGCCGGATCTGGACTACATTCAACCGATAATAGAGATCTTCTCTGAATTTCTTTTCGCTCACCAGGCCGGCGAGATCCCGGTTAGTAGCTGCTATCAACCGTATATCTGTCTTTATAGTTTGGTTACCACCGACACGTTCGAACACTCCGGGATCCAGGGCGCGCAAAAGCTTCACTTGCACGTTCCCATCGATCTCACCAATCTCGTCCAGGAACAGCGTACCGCCGGCGGCTTGCTCGATCCGCCCGATTCGCCGTTCACTGGCGCCGGTAAACGCGCCTTTTTCGTGGCCGAACAATTCGCTCTCCACCAGTTGAGGCGAGAATGCGGAACAATTGAAGGCGATAAATCGGGTTTTATTGCGATTGCTTAGATTGTGAATGGCTCGAGCAATCAATTCTTTGCCAGTGCCGCTTTCGCCCAGGACCAACACGGTGGCGCGGGTAGGAGCGACTTGGCGAATCGTGTCCAAAATACGATGCATGGCCGGCGATTCACCGATCAAATTTTCTAGTCCAAACCGCTGGTCAACCTGTTGTTTTAGTTGCTGATTCTCTTGCTCGAGTCGTTGTCCTTTAATTGCCCGCCGGATCTTCATCCCAAGCTCGTCGAGATTGATCGGCTTAGTAACAAAATCGTAGGCTCCTTTGCGCATCGCTTCGACCGCAGTCGCAATAGAGCCATAAGCCGTCATGAGAATACAGATTGGCGGGCGCGCGCGCTGCAATATCTTTTCAATCAGCGCCATACCATCTTCACCGCCGAGCCGCAGATCGGTGAGAACGAGGTCAACGCGGTCTGCGTCGAGCACATTAAGAGCCTCGTCGATATTGCCAGCCGTATAAACGTCGAACTCTTCTTCTAAGGACTGGCGCAAGCCTTCCCGCGTGTGCTTTTCATCGTCAACGATAAGAATCGTGCCCAACATCGGAGATAGTAATCAGTAAACAGTAACCACTAATCAGTGAAAGAAAAGACGAGCAGTGGTAGGGCGAAAATCCCGGCGCGCTTGGGGCTCCGCTAGATCTTGTGTTTGATCGCGCCGGATTTGAGCCGTTTCGTTGGGGCATCAATTTCGGAATATTCTCAAAAACGCGTGATTAAATTCGGATAGGCTGTGGGCAGCGATGCCTGCACACCACGGCTCAAATCCGGCGCGTACCAGACCTGAAAGGTGACCAAGTCTTCGGCGCGCCGAGATTTTCGCCCTACCGGCGCCTCACCTCTCACTAATCAGTAATCACCTCATGCTCCCCGCGATCCGCTAGCAGCCGCGTTCGCTTATCTCCATGCGGCAGGTGGATGCTGACGCGGACTCCTTTGCCTTCGTTACTTTCAATTTCGATTTCACCTCCATGTTCGCGAACGATTCGTCTGACAATGAGAAGACCTAGACCGGAACCGGCAGACTTCGTGGTGAAGTACGGTTTGAAAACCTTACTCATGTCCTGAGGCGAGATTCCTCCCCCCGTATCACTAAAAGAAACCGAGACATAGGTTTCGTCCTGCCACGATCTGATATAAAGAATGCCGCCGGTCTTCATCGCCTGAAAAGCATTCTTGATGACGTTATAAAAGGCCTGCTTTATTTGATCGCGATCGACTTCGACGATGGGTAGACCGGGATCCAAATCCATCTCGACCAGAATATCGCGATCCTCAATCTCGGGCCGCAGAAACGTTACCGACTCTTCGACCAAATCGTTCAGCTGATACGGCTCAAAAGCTGGGGTGGTGGGCCGAATTGCGCGCAGAAACTGATGGATAATCGAATCGAGGCGCTGGATCTCAGTTCGAGCGACCGTCAGCGATTCCTCAATAGCCTCTCGCGTAGCGGATGGCAACCTGCCTAATTTACGTTCTATCAGCTGCAGATGAATATTGAGTGAGTTTAGTGGGTTACCGATCTCGTGAGCCACCCCTGCAGCTAACATCGTCAACGCAGAAAGCTTCTCACTTTCGATAGTACGTTCGGCGCTCCGCCGGTCTTCAGTGATATCACGCAGAATCACCGCAAACGCGATCAGATCCTGAATTACTGTGGTCGTACCTGGCACCGGTTTATCTAAATAAAGCGGTGCCACATAGAAGTTGAGAAAGCGGTGTTGAGGATAAAAGACTTCGATATCCCGGCTCACGGTGTTTTCCGCGGAACGGAGCGAGTTCCAGCTTAATCCACGCAAGATGTCGTCGATGGGTTTGCCGGCCGCGTTATCCGGATCGGGCACGCCAAAAAGTTGCGTGGCGGCAGCATTCAAGAATTCGATCTTACCTTGAGTGTCGGTTACAATGACACCCTCTTGCAGCGCGTCAAAGATCCGCTCGAGAAACCCTTTTTCTTGAGCCAGCCGCGCAAGATAGTTCTGCACTTCCTCCGGTTGAATCCGGCGGATCCGCTCAATTAGTTTATCGAGAAAACCGGCCTTCATTTAAGAAACCAAAATCCAAACCGCAGATGGACGCAGATTTACGCAGATAGGAGACAATTCAAATAAACCACGAATGGACGCGAATGAACGCGAAAAAATCGGGATCATCCGCAGGTTACATAGATTACGCAAATTTAGGGTTTGGGCCGAGCTGCGCGGCCACGACGACGCGTCTTTTCATCACTTACCGCCTACATCCGCCTCAAACCGCAATCTGCGGATAATAAAAAGTCTTCCTCGCCGACCACGCAGAGACGCGATTCACGTCCTCAGCACCAACTTTATTCGCGTTCATTCGTGTCCATTCGCGGTTTTGGTTCCTATTTATCCGCGTCAATCCACGTTCATCTGCGGTTCGGGTTTATTGCAGATTGAGGTTCGATATTTTTTTCAGGGCTGAGCTCAATAAGCCGGGGGGTAACTCCACGGCTTCTGCACTCAAATCGGCGGATGGTTCCCAGGTTTCTTGCGGCAACTGCGCACTGAATCGGACGGCATTGACTTCCATCTCCCCGGACCAAACTCCACTCCGCATTTTTACATGCTCAACGCCGAAGTCGCTTTGGCGGACCCGGGCTGCGATAATTACCGGCGGTGCTTTTAGCTCCTTTTCGAGCGTAGGATCGGTCCGGAATTCAAGATCCCAAGCCGGTGAACCCCGCGAATCGGTCACGCTGTTACAGTGTATGATCCGGAACATCGCCGGCAGTAGCACGATCTCTTGATCATTCAGCGGCAACCGGAAATCCATTGCGCGACCGTTTTTCTCCGCGTTCGATGCCGTTGCCACTATCTCCGCGGCTAGGTCTCTCGGATAAATCCATACTCGTTGGCCGCTCCGGCAAACGATTTTTCGGTGATCCGGATTGGCTATCTCGACCCGAAGTTTGTCCGGACCTTGAAAACTGAGTTTAACCGGTTGATTGACAATCGCCGCGTACGCCGCAGGGTTCCCTCCTTCGATCGAGCGCACCACCACTTCCATTTCAACCGCTTTGCCGCCCGACTTGGAGAAGAACAACGTCAGGTAGGGTTGCAGGACACGGGCGAGGACGTCGTACCGGTTCGGTGCAGCGAAGGTCGCGACAGGAAATAGCAAGTATATCGCCAGGATCAGCCGACGTGAACCGAAAAGCATATGGAAAAATTAGTACGCTGCATCGCTCAAGAATGCCCAGCACGTTTTATGATATGAGGCGAATGGCGCGTGGCAAGCAACTCGGTAGGGACAAGCAAAGCCGAGAGGGAGTCACAAGGATGGGACCTATGGGACTCATGGGACTTATGGATCCAGAACGCCAAGCGCCGAACACCAAACGCCGAACGGTAAATGTTAGACGGCGAACCCTTCTTGCGGCTCTGGGATTTTCTCGCTAGACTGCCAACCAACGATGCACCAGGAGCTGTGTTAGCACCCAACTTGCTACTAGCTGCCCAATCCGGCGGGATCCTTTACGCGTTTACCGAGGCCACCCTTGAAGGGAAATTAGTTCTCGCGGTGCTTTTTATCGCCTCGATTTTCAGCTGGTCCGTGATGATAACCAAAATGAGGACCGTCCGGCTCGCCCGAAAACAGAATGAGCGGTTTCTGCAGCGATTTCGCGCTGACCGGCAGCCGCTTCGGATTTACGAATCTCAAGGACGTTTCGATGGCTCTCCTCTTTTCTCGATCTATAGAGCCGGTTGCCGCGAGCTCACGCTGCATTTGCTCGGTGCGACTGACGTGGACGAAACATTTCGCGCGCGCCTCGATGTGGCGGAGCGGATCACACCTTCCCAAATGAATGTGGTGACCAGCGCGATGGAGCGAGCTGTGGGCGAATCCGCTCTCCGTTTGGAAGCGCAAATGATTTTGTTGGCCACAGCGGTCAGCGGAGCTCCGTTTCTGGGCTTGCTCGGAACGGTGTGGGGAGTAATGGATACGTTTTCCGGAGTTGCCCTGGCGGGCTCGGCCAGTCTGCCAGCGATGGCGCCAGGTGTTTCCGGAGCTTTGATAACGACTGTTACCGGCTTATTGGTAGCGATTCCGGCCATGTTCGGTTATAACTTTCTCGTAACCAGCATTCGTTCTCTGATTGTACAGACCGACAACTTTGCGGCTGAGCTCGCTTCAGAGTTTGAGCACAAGTATGTAAACCACGGGAGCCGATCCGTGTTCGCAAAATAGGTGGAGAATGGACACCGCCGAAGGCAAAGAGATTTCACCACAGAGACACAGAGGACATAGAGATTTTATTGGTCTCTGCTTGGAAAACTTTCTCGGCGATCTCTGTGACTCTGTGGTGAGATTGGTTTCATAGATTCGTTTTTATGCGCCGGTATTCCGATCGTCCAGCCATGCACACGTTAACCGAGATCAATGTCACTCCGTTATTGGACTTGGCCTTCGTGCTATTGATCATCTTCATCATCACGACGCCTTTGATGGAGAACAGCGTTAACCTGGTAGTGCCGACTAGCGCCCAAGCTAATCAATCGGTGAATCCTGCCGAAACGCAGACCATCGCCATCGACAAAGATAACAATCTGTCGCTGAACAACGAGCCCATGGACCCCGCGACGTTGGAACAGCGCTTGGTCGATCTGCACACAGAAAAACCGGATGCGCCTGTGATCGTCCGCCCCGACAAGTCGCTTAGCGTCCAACAGTTCGTTTCCGTCATGGACATTCTTCAGCGAGCGCAGATCTCAAAGGTCGGCGTAGCGACTCGACCGGATGAACCTGTCACGCCATAGCTCGCGGAGGCGGAAACTCAATGCTGCCTGACGAGGAGGGCGAGTTTCGCGGAACGGGAGGGTTCACCCGGAACATCATCATTATTGCAGCCCTCCATCTGCTCGGACTAGGGGTGCTGGTTCTATTTACACTTCATCCCTTCGAGAAGAAGGAAGAACAGTTGGTATGGATGAACCCCGGATCATTCGGGAGCAACGACAGTAGCGGCGGCCCAGCTCCTAGCAGCACCCCGGAGGCAGAGGAATCCCCAGAAACCAGTCCGGAATCATCGACTCCGACACCGCCCCTTCCAACTCCGGAGCCAGAAACTCCAACTCCACCTCCGGAGACTCCGCCTCCAACGCCACCGCCGACACCACCTCCCGCCGAACAATCGAGCGAATTGCCGCTCAATCAGACGCCGACCCCAACACCCACTCCGAGGCCGACTTCAACGCCGACGCCAAAACCAAAACCCACCCCAACACCAACTCCCAAGCCAACCCCAAAGCCAACACCGAAGCCAACTGCTAAACCGACCGCAAAGCCCACTCCGAAGCCGACACCAAAGCCGACCGCGACCCCAAAACTGTCGCCGAAGCCAACTGCTAAACCGACGCCAAAATCCAAGGCTAGTCCGAAACCCAGTGCGAAACCGACTGCTTCGCGTAAGCCAAAAGAATCCGGCTCACCCACGCCCAAACCCAGCGGCTCCCCTAAATCAAAAAGCTCGGGCGAAGGAACCGAAGAAGCGAAAAACGGCTCTAACGCAGAGAAGAAGCACGGGGAAGGGAGTGGTAGCGCTAAGTCCGATAAAAATGAGCAAGGATCCGGGAACGGCGAAGGACACGAGCATGGGACCGCATCCGGCAATGGCGAAGCCGACATCGGTCTTTACGCTGAGATCATCAAGAATCGGTTTCAAACCGCCTGGAACCAGCCGCATGGTGAAATCCCGGCCGGTACAACCCTCGTGGTCAATGTACGCCTCAAGATCCAACCGGATGGAACGGTGACGCAATTTGAAATCGTAGATGGCTCTGGCAACGCGGTCGTTGACGATTCTGTGAGAGAAGCGGGTAAGAAGATCGCGAAACTGCCTGCTCCCCCCGGTGGCGGTACCTTTACACCAATCATCCGATTTGAACTAGGAGACTAGGGCGAAGTGAGAAGCGGATTTTCGTCCTCGTACTCCTTGTCGTCTTCGTCCTCGATCAGGGTGCTGCCGGCGGTTGGTAGCGGCGGGGCGGAGCCTGATTCTAAGGACGTGCCGCGAATGGGACCTATATGACTAATGGGACTTATGCACAAAGAGCGGGGCAACGCGTCACACCTAAGTCCCAGGTGTCCCTTAGTCCCATCCGTGGTACGTCCTCGCGGCTACTCCTCGAAAAAAAAGCTGCAATCGGGGGGCCCCCTCCCGCGTCTTCCATAAAGGTTGCTTCTATGGCACCCTTATATTAGTAACCGCGACGACCACCATGGCCGAGGCCGAGAATTATCAGCACTATCAAGTACTCCGGCGTGAAGACGGGAGCCTCTGGGAGTTAGGGAAGGGCGCAATGGGCATCACCTATAAGGCGTTCGACACCAATCTACGGTGCACGGTCGCCCTAAAGGTGATCAATAACACTTACCTCAATAGCGAGGTCGCCCGGCAACGATTTCTAAGGGAAGCGCGCGCAGCGGCTGCATTGCGCCATCAGAACGTCGCTTCGGTCTTTCATCTCGGCTCCGACCACGATTGTTACTTCTATGCGATGGAGTTTATCGACGGTCAGACCCTCGCTTCTTATATCGAGAAGGACAAGAAGGGTCCACTGGATCCCGTCGAGGCGCTCAATATTTGTTTGCAAGTCACTCGCGCTCTAGCGGCTGCAGCCCGCCAACACCTCGTCCACCGCGACCTAAAGCCGGCAAATCTGATGTTGGTCGACGAAGATGGCGAACGCATTGTTAAGGTCATCGATTTTGGGCTGGCCAAGAGCGCAAAAACCGAAGGCGACGACTCGGGCACCCTCACTCAAGCCGGCGGGTTTGTTGGGACGCCTCATTTTGCCAGTCCTGAACAACTGGAGGAACGGGATATCGACATCCGGTCCGATATCTATTCGTTGGGGGTAACGCTTTACTACATGTTGACCGGACGCCCGCCGTTCTCTGGCTCAGTTCCGCAGATCATGAGTCAGCACCTGTACAAGCCGGTGCCATTGGAGCCGCTGCAAAACCAGCCTCAATGCGTGACCGACCTCGTGCTGAAGATGATGGACAAAGACCGGGAAAAGCGGCCGCAGACACCCACGGACCTGCGACAAGAGATCGTTGCTTGTCTCGAACAATTACAGATCGGTGCTGCGGCAGAGCCCTCAAAAAACGGAACACCGGTGGCAACCGAGCAAACCGACACGGTGGCTACCGCGGACGTCACGATGGCCGGGAGCGTTCAGCCGCTCGCTGCCCAAACTATCATTGGAGAGCGATATCAACTGGTCCGCGAGATTCAGGAAGTTCCTCAAGGTCAAAAATTTTACGCTCACGATCTGCGCCAGGCTCGAGGTGTCTCGCTTTTGCTTTTCAGTGAACGATTCCTCGCGGATAAGCCAAAGTTCACTTGGACCGAGCAAGAGGTAGAAAAGCTGCAGCAGGCTCCGCATGAATCGCTCAGACAAGTATTTTCGTTGGAGAGCACGAATCAGCAGTCCTATCTGGTTGAGGAGTTCGTGGTCGGGCCCACGTTGCTCGGTATTCTCCGGACTCGAGGCGAGTTAACGGCTCCGGAACTTGCCCCGGTATTTAGTAAACTTGCGGTGTTAGCGGACCACGCGACCACCCACCATCTCAACTCAGTCGATCTCAGCCTGAATGGGGTCCAGCTGACGTATCCCGGTTTGATCCAAGCAGCGATTACCCCCGGTCTTCTACAACAACCGTTGTCCACCTGGCCTAGCTTTAGCGTGAAGGTCACACCCATAGACTTTTCGGCTTCGGCCTCCGGCGATTCGGCGGCAACTTGGGCCGGAGCCGCGACCGTGGTTCAGAACGTCGCTACCGGCGGGGGGGCTAGAAGCTCTTACATCCGGATGTTGAGCTTGCTTGCCTACGAGCTGCTGGGCGGACCACGGGCTACCGTTGAGTCTACCGGCCGAGTCAGCCCAGTACCAAGTCTCTCTGAAACGGGGAACGCGATACTAAGGCGAGGCATCGCTGACGATTTCGGTTCCTCGGTTGAATTTGCAGACGCGCTCCTCCGAGTCGTGCGGGGAGAGGAATCGATGGTCACAGGACTACCAGCAGGCCTTGGTTCGGCGGCCATAAAGCAATCGCCAGCGCCAGCCAATCCCACTACTCAAGAGGTTGTCCCGGTTCCTGCAGCTAAGACACCGTCAGGTTATTCCACGAAGTCGCCGAGCACCCAAGGTGTTTCGATCCCAGCCCAAGTCACGGATGCTGGCCCAATGCCGTCCAGCGGAGCGACCGTAGCTCCACCGCCGTTACCGACCCAGCCTCCAGCGGCGCCACCTCCAAAACGGTCACGAATCTCGATTTTCGGGTTGGTGTTTATCGTCGGCTTAGTCCTTTTAGTGCTGCTGTTGCTAGGCTTTGGTGGATTTTTCGTGTGGCAAACGATTAACCGCTTTCAAGGGCAAAACGTTGCCGAAGTGACGCCGACGCCGAAGCCGACTCCAGTCGAAACTCCTCGGCGCATTACGCCGACTCCAGCCCCGATAACTCCGAGACAATTAACGCCCACTCCAACCGCGACTCCGGTTCTAACGCCGACTCCGGCCCCGGTTTTGACCCCTTCGGCACAGCCACCAACCGACAAGTTGGCGATCGCATTGAAATCCGCGGATGATTTGGAGCACGCAGGCGATTGGGCCGGTGCTCTGAAGCAGTTTAACAGTATTCTTACCGAATATCCGTCCGGTGCCGCCGAAACACGGAAACGCATCGAGAACCTGCTGGCGGAGGTTCGCTCGAGCAAAACGAAGATCACGCCCGAAAACTTTCCCATTGTTCAGCCCGATATAGAGGCAGCGGCTAAATCCGGAGTCGTTCAGGCGATGCTGCTGCTGGCCGAGAACACGGTTACCACGCAAACCGCTTATGCACTTGATTGGTTCGAACAGGCTGCCACCAAAGGCAATGTCACGGCCAAGCGCGAAGCCGGTCTGCTACTCGCTCGACACCACAACGCGACGGATGACGCCAAAGCCTTCCAGTATTTGAAGGAGGCAGCCGACTCCGGTGACGCCTACTCGAAGTACTGCGTGGCCGAATGTTATTACTACGGAAAGCTGGTGCCAGCCGATGAGAACAAGGCTTTAACGTATTTGCAAGAGGCAGCGGCGTTGCGGAACCCACCTGCTATCGATCTGCTCGGATCTTACTATCGTAAGATCCACAATTACGAATCGGCTATCGCGTACTATCAGCAAGCAATCGCTATGCAGTACTCTCGATCGATGGCCAATCTTGGGGTGATGTATCTTTTAGGCGAAGGGGTTACCAAAGATGGGCCGCGTGCGATGAACCTTTTTAAACTGGCTGCCGATCGCAACGACGAGGTTGGATTATACCTCTACGGAACCGCGCTAACCGAAGGGATTAATGGCGTCAAGAACCGCAATGCCGGCACTCCATACATCCGAAAGGCAGCAGAGATGGGACACCCGTTAGCCATAGAATGGTGCCGTAAGAATAAAATCCCTTTCGGTCCCAATCAGGAACCGAGCGCTCCTCAGCCTAATAATACCGAGCGGCCCAAGGATCAGTAGGAGCTAGGAGGCGGAGACCGATAAGGAGTTGCAGCGCGCGCAGTAGAATGGCGCGTGCGGCGGGCGAACGGACGGGACTAATGAGTCCTCCTTCCCCATAGGGATTGTCGGACTTTGCCGCGCAGCGGCAAAGTCCGACATGTTCCCGTACGACGCATGAGTTGCATTCACGTTAGCGCGATGAAACGCCCACACGTCGACAGCGCCTCCTGGCTCCTGGGCTCCTAGCTCCTAACCCCAAAACAAGCTTGAGCCATAAGGCCCGGCGCGGATAGGCTATGCGGCTCGATCCTAGTATGAAACCAAGTTTAACGACATCTGCCTGCATCACTCTGTTTGCTACCATCGGTTTTACGAGCTGTGAAAACATGTCGCCAGAAGCGACCGGCGTAATTGCCGGAGTGACTTCCGGCGCCCTGGCAGCGGGAGTAGCCAAAGCGACAGGAGCAAGTAATGCCCAGGCCGCGGCAATCGGTCTGGGAACCGGCGCTGCCGTGGGCACAATCGCTTATATCGTTGCGAAACACGAGGCCACAGAAAGACAGCGCCGAATAGCGGAAGAGCGAGCCAGATTGGCTTACGAACGAATGTCCGCTGAACGTAGAGCCCAGGTAAAAAAACGCCGGTACATCGCAGTATCGACGGTTCAAGAGAAGGACGATAAAGGGGCCAAGAGCGTAATGATCTACGACACCGAGTCCAAGCAAGTGGTCGGAAACAGCGTCTATGACGTTAAGACGGCTCCAAAAGAGGGAGCGGTCCAGAAATACGACAGTTACTCGGCCGAATACGTAGGCTCCTAGGGACGCCGAGAGCGCCGGGAACGAGCGAGAACGGGGTGAGCGCTGACCCCATCGTTCGAGCTGCGAAGGCCTTCTCCTCGCCAAACCAATCTGAATATGCACCGGACGAGGAGTCCGGTGCAGCCAGCAGCGGAGCATCCTTCGCTTTCCTCTAAGAGCTACTTGTAGCGAACCAGAACCTGCTCCAAGTTTTCCGTGCTTGGCATTGCGGGCGCCGTTCACGGTCCGGCGGTTGCCGGAGCGATTATCGGCGTTTGCGGCGTTTTTTTAAGGATATGCGATTTGAGCATCGAAGCTTTGAACAGAACGGACAGCACCTCGACGAAGTAGTCGATCTCAAGAACGAGACACGGATCGTCGTTAGCGATCATGGGGCTGAATTGGTCGGCGTGGCAAAACGCGCCCCAGGGGGAGACTGGGTGGGCTATTTGTATCGAGATGGCGACACGACCGTCCCGGCGAGCGGATGGAAAAGCCACGCCACGGTGATGGGCTATTTTATCCATCGTTTAGTCGGAGAACGGACGTTGTATGAAGGCGAGGAAATCCGGGGAGGAAACCATAGCTTTATTCGGACAAAGGTGTTTGCCGCTCCCGAAGTTCTGATTTCTGACGAGAACGCCACCCTGCGTTACCGGCTCCCCGTCGAAGCCATAGAGAAGAAAGAATACCCTCGACGGGTTGCATTCCAGCTCGATTATGTCCTCTCAGGCCAGGACTTGAGTGTGGTCTTTTCCTTTGCTAATCAGGAGCAAAACCGGCCTGCGCATGTCAGCTTCGGTCTTCATCCTGGGTTCAGAGTCAGTTCCATCGATGATGCGCGAATTATTCTCCCGCGAGGGAATTACCGACGTTATCTGGCTCCGGGTAATTTTTTGAGCGGCGAGACCGTTGATTTCAGTTCTGCAGGAGATTCATTCCCCTGCAAACCATTTGAGCTGCCTGACTCGTTCCTGATACAGCCTGTCGATGTCGATGAATACGTCGTCAAACTTCAGGACCTGAAAGAACGGCGGGAGGTCCAAATTGACCTTTCTGAAGCGCCATTCTTTACCATTTGGAGCGATCTCAATCCTTTCATCTGCATTGAGCCATGCTGGGGCCTGCCGGACCATAAAGACCAAGAACCTTTCGAAAAAAAGGTCGGCATCCAGGTGATTGAACCTCAAAGGACACTGAGTCGTCAGTGTAATTTTCGATTCCTGTAAGGCAGTCCGCTCAGGACCATTCGCCCGGTTCTGCCAGCCTGCTTTCCCCCGGATAAACCATGAACATCATCCAAACTCTCCGGCATCGAGCTGAGCTTCAACCAGGAGTGCCGGCAATCATGGACCGGACCTTCTTTGGAGATCGAGTCCTGAGTTACGCTGGCCTCAATCGGTCCGTCGATTTCTTGGCGCTCCGGCTCGACGAGGAAGGGATCAAAAAGGGGGATCAAGTGCTAATGCTGTTAGATCCCTCCCAAGACTTTTATCTGTTCTTGCTGGCGCTTTTGCAAATAGGCGCGGTGCCGACCCTGGCCGATGCCTTAACCGGTCTCAAACCTTTTGGTCAGTGGGTGGAGCAATGCCGGCCGGCAGCCTGTGTCTTACCCCAATCGAATTGGTTGGCGCAGCGCTTCCATCGTCAGCTGCGGTTAATACCCAAGAAACTTTTCCCGCATGCCTTTCGATTCGAGAATCGGATCTTGCGTATCGGAAAGTTCGGTACTCCGGTCGAGCTGGGTAAATCAGAACTGGCGTTGATCGAATTAAGAAGAGGCGGTTTCGGAGGACTCGAGGCTCGGGGCTGGACGCAGACGCAGCTCGCTCGCACGGTACAACGTCTGGTGAGCTATCTTAAGATGAAGGCGGGTGAGATCGATCTTTGCGATTGGCCGTTGCTGTTATTGGCAAATGCAACCGCCGGTGTCACCAGCGTTGTTCCGGTTAGGCCTGGACTACTCTCGCAGCGTTCTCACAGCCAGCAAGTCGAGAAGTTTCAACCGGCGCGAGTAACAGCTCCCGCGGCCTTTCTTCTGCATTACTTGCGCAAGAGTTCATCGCCTCTACACAAGATCTTTGTTATCGATGCTCCATTGCCTCCCGAGAGCCTTGAATTCTTTGTGCGTTGCCAGCAGTTCGCAAATGTAGAGCTCGTCTTCGGGCAGGACGTCCCGTTGGCTGCCTGCTCCTTGAACGAGTATCAGAGTGTGGGCACTGCGCGTTGGGTCGGTGAATTCTTCGCCGACGTCAAAATCAGGATTGAGCCTCGATCCTTCGAATCAAACGACCACGTTGAACCGGTCAGGGATGCCTCTGTCAAGACGCGCTCCGGCGAGCTTCTTATCTCCGGCGATTTTCTACCCAGACCGCTCGATCTAAATGGCGAGATCGACGCGTCTCGGCTCGCCCAGTTCGAGAATGGAGAACAGTGGATCAAGACCGGCATAGAAGGTTCTCTCGAGCAAGACAGGAAGTTCACGCTGGCCGATCGTTAAGGTCCGAGCTCCCGCTTCTTAATCGTTCTCGTATTCGTCGTCGTCCTCGTCCTCGATTTTGGCTAGCGAGCTACTATCATTCCGTTCCTTCGGGACAAAACCACTAAGCGCCTGTCCACATTTTCGACTCCACTCCACTTGAACGCGAGAAATCCTGAATGAGGGCCAGCAACGACTAGA
>Ga0210406_10004978_pt1 | contig 14040 bp, 10 predicted proteins | sample IncBWC30MmetaG_FD_155454 | JGI IMG/M metagenome (GOLD analysis project Ga0210406, IMG submission 155454) | Forest soil microbial communities from Barre Woods Harvard Forest LTER site, Petersham, Massachusetts, United States - Inc-BW-C-30-M | ecosystem: Environmental > Terrestrial > Soil >... | reverse complement strand
CGGCGACCAGCCGCCGGTTCCTGAGCTGCCGCCCCAAGACGCACAACGCCGCTTTCAGCTGGTGTTCCGACGCTTTCTCGCCGTGTTCGCCCGGCCGGAGCACCCACTGGCGCTGTTCCTCGACGATTTGCAATGGCTCGACTCGGCAACGCTGGATCTGCTGGAGGATTTGCTGACCCAGCCGGACGTGCAGCATCTAATGTTGATCGGGGCTTACCGGGATAACGAGGTCAATTCCACCCATCCTCTGATCCGCAAGCTCGAAGCGATCCGCAAGGCGGGCGCGGTCGTGCACGAAATCATCCTTGCGCCTCTCGCTCCTGAAGACCTGGGACGGTTGATTGGGGATTCGCTTCACTGCGAACCCGAACGCGTCACCGCGCTGGCAGAGCTGATCCATGAGAAGACGGCGGGCAATCCCTTCTTCGCCATTCAGTTGATTTCTGTACTTGTCGAGGAGGGCTTGCTCACGTTCGATTATAGTGAAGGGCGATGGTCATGGGACCTGAACAGCATTCGCGCCAAGGGTTACACCGACAATGTCGTCGGCCTTCTGGTTGGCAAGTTGAACCGCTTGCCTGTCGAAACGCAGCACGCATTACAGCTCCTTGCGTGCATGGGAAACAACGCGGAGTGCACCCTGCTAGAGATGGTTTCGCAGCAGTCGAACGAAGAAATGCATGGCCAGCTTTGGGAAGCGATGAAAGCGGGCCTCATCTTTCGCACGGAACAATCCTATAAATTCCTTCACGACCGAGTCCAAGAGGCAGCCTACTCGTTGATCCCGCAAGAGCGGCGCGCCGAGATCCATCTATGGGTCGGGAGGTTGCTGGCATCTCATATTCCTCCAGCGAAGAGGGAGGAGAGGATCTTCGAAATCGTCAGTCAGCTCAATCGCGGCGTGCCGCTCGTCACGTCCACGGCAGAGCGGCTCCAGATCGCCGAGTTGAACCTGATCGCCGGGCGGCGCGCACGGGCGAGCACCGCGTACAAATCGGCTCTCGTGCATCTGGCTGCGGGAGAGGCGTTGCTCTCCGAGGACCATTGGGAGCGGTACTATGGCTTAAGGTTCTCTCTGGCTCTGCACCGGGCCGAGTGCGAGTTTCTGACTGGTGAGCCTCTCGCCGCCGACGAGCGTCTGTCGAGATTGCAACTTCGCGCGATCGGCTCGACAGATCTCGCCGCCGTCGCCTGCCTGCGGATAGCGCTCTACACCACGGACCGCCCCGACCGTGCGGTCGCAGTCGGAGTGGAGCAGCTCCGAACATTTGGAATCGAATGGTCGACTGATCCTACTGAGGAGGAAGTTCGTGCGGAATACGACATGCTCTGGGAGCGCATCGGAGACCGTCCGATCGCGTCGCTCGTCGATCTGCCGTCGACGAAAGACCCGGATTTGCTCGCGCTCATGGAGGTCTTGCGCGCCATCCTCCCATCGGCCGCGCTCTTTTTTACCGAGAGGAAGCTCCACGACCTCGCCGTCCTCCGCATGGCCAACCTCAGCCTGGAGCATGGTCACTGCGACGGATCACCTCTGGCCTTTGCCCAGTTGAGTATGGCGATCGGTCCTCGCTTCGGCCACTATAGCGACGGCTTCCGCTTCGCTCATCTGGGTGTCTCGCTGGTGGAAGGAGAGGATCTGGCGCGTTTTCGCGCCAAGGTCTACTGTGTCGTCGGCTACCATGTCTTGCCGTGGACTCAACCCATCCAGGCCGCGTCCTCGATGATGCGGCGCGCGCTCGGTCTGGCTCAAGAAACCGGCGACCTGCTGTTTGCGGCGTTTTGCCAGTGGGGCTTGATCTCGCTGGGCCTCGCATCGGGAGCGCGGCTGGACGACCTGGAGGTCGAAGCTGACCGCTATCTTCAGTCCACTTGCCGGCTGCGCTTCAGCCTCGTCATTGAGACCATCACGACGCAGCTCGCACTGATTCGGACGCTCCGTGGCTTGACGGCGAAATTCGGCTACCTCGTTGATGTGCATGCTGAGCTTCGGATGGAGCATCATTTGTCCGGCGATCCGTCGCTGGCAATAGCGGCATACTTTTACTGGATTCGTAAAATGCAGGCCCGGTATCTTGCGGGCGACTACGCGGCGGCCCTGGACGCGTCATCTGAAGCGCGACCGCTGCTTGGCATCTCACCGTCACTCTGGGAAGCGGCAGAGTTTTGCTTCTACAGCGCGCTTTCCCACGCGGCCTTTTCGAATCACGCGGGTCCAGATGAAAAGCAGCAGCATTTCGAAGCTCTAAAAGCTCACCACGACCAGCTCAAGGTTTGGGCGCAGAACTGCCCCGAGAATTTCGAGAACGGCGCAGCTCTTGTGGGTGCAGAGGTCGCAAGGATCGAAGGTCGTGCGCTTGATGCCGCGCACCTATACGAAGAGGCCATCCGCTCAGCCCGCGCAAATGGCTTTATTCACAATGAGGCACTCGCTTACGAACTGGCTGCGCGCTTTTACGCGGCGCGTGAGTTCAAGCAGATCGCGGACCTGTACCTGCGGAACGCCCGCTACGGTTATCTCCGATGGGGAGCCGTTGGAAAGGTGCGACAACTCGACGAGACGTATCCAGACCTCAGACAGGAACAGTCACTTCCCGACCTGACGACCACCATTGGTGCACCGGTTGAAAACCTCGACCTCGCGACGGTAATCAAAGTTTCGCAAGCCGTCTCAAGTGAGATCGTGCTCGAAAAGCTGATCGACACGCTCATGCGTACTGCAATGGTACAGGCAGGTGCCGAGCGAGCGCTGTTGATTTTGCCCTGCGGGCAAGAGCCTCGCATCGAGGCGGAAGCTACGACCAGCGGCGATACGGTGATCGTACGTTTGGTGGACGAGGCTGTGACCGAGTCCGTGCTGCCCGAGTCGGTGCTGTACTACGTCCTGCGCACCCGCGAGAGTGTTATTCTGGACGATGCCGTGGCCCAGTCCCCGCTTGGCGTGGATTCCTATATTCGTCAGCGCCAGGCCCGATCTATTCTCTGCCTGCCGCTGCTCAATCAGGCCAAACTCATCGGCGTGCTCTACCTCGAAAACAACCTGACGCCTCGCGTCTTCGCGCCCGCCCGGATCTCAGTTCTAAAATTGCTCGCCTCGCAGGCCGCGATCGCTTTGGAGAATGCCCGCCTGTACAACGATCTCCAGGAGCGGGAGGCAAGAATCCGCCGCTTGGTCGACTCGAACATCATTGGCGTCTTTATCGGGGATTCACGGGGGCGGATCACCGAAGCCAATGATGCCTTTCTTGAGATGCTGGGCTACAGCCATGATGACGTTATCTCCGGTCGGATGTGTTGGACGAAACTGACGCCCGCTGAGTGGGCCCCCGCCGACGAGGATGCGTTGGCCCAGCTGAGCGGGACCGGAACCTGCAGACCTTACGAAAAGGAGTATTACCGCAAGGACGGCAGCCGCGTCCCAGCTCTGGTCGGCGGCGCTTTTTTCGAGAAAAAGGCAGACGAGGGGGTCGTCTTTGTGATCGACATGAGCGACCGCAAGCGGGCAGAAGAGCAACTGCGCGCCAGCGAAGAGCGACGCCTCGATGTCCAAATGGAGCTCGCCCGTGTCGGTCGCGTATTGGCTTTGGGTCAGGTCACGGCTTCGATCGCTCACGAAGTCAAGCAGCCGATCGCCACGGCACGCAACAACGCCCGTGCGGCCCTGAATTTTTTGGACAAGCAGCCGCTAGATCTGCGCAATGTCAGGGAAGCCTTGGGCTGTATCGTGAGCGATGCCGATCGAGCCGGAGACATCATAGACCGGATCAGAGATCACATCGAGAAGGCGCCACCACGAAACGATCGCTTTGATCTCAATATGGCGATCAACGAGGTCATTGAATTGGCAAAAAGCGTAATCATCGAGAATGGTGTCTCCGTCCGGACCCGCCTTGCCGAGAGGATGAATCCCGTTCAGGGTGATCGCGTTCAAGTGCAACAGGTCGTCCTGAACCTCGTGCTAAATGCGGTCGAAGCCATGGGCTCGGTCGACGCCGGAGCACGAGAGCTGGTTGTCAGCACCGAGCAAAGCCAGACGAATGATATTCTCGTCGCAGTGCGCGATTCTGGGCCGGGCATTGATCCGGAATCTCTCGAGCGCGTCTTCGAGGCATTCTACACCACGAAGTCAGGCGGAGTGGGAATGGGGCTGTCGATCTGCCAGTCCATCATCGATGCCCATGAGGGCCGGCTGTGGGCAGAAGCGAACGAATCTGGAGGCACCATATTTCAGTTCACCGTCCCCAGCGCGGAAAAGGAGCTCATGTATCATCCTCAGTCGGCTCACGAAACTGGAGAGCCGCATCAAGACACCCTAGTAGAAGCTTCTCACCGACCGGTTTCGGAAGGTAGCGAACGACCCCATCCTTCAAAGCGCTGGCCCGGACCAGGTCATCGGCGTAGGCCGTCACGAGGATCATCGGAATCTCATACCCTGAAGCGATGAGATGTCCTTGGAGTTCGACTCACGTGATCGCAGCACCTCAACGTCGCCAGACCCGCCGCAGTTGATAGCGGATCAGCCTCAACGCCTAGTCGCGAATATCGGGCTTGTGGAAGGACTTGCGCACAAACAGGGCTCGCCGGCTTGCAGTTTGATTGGTCACTGAACTTTTCGCCGGGAGCTGGCGCAGGCTCTGGAAAACGACCGGTCATTGTGCGGCCTGGTTGTGCCGAGCCAGGGAGACGAAGTTTCGGACCGTTGCGGCGCGATTGTCCTTGCGGATCGCGACGCTGATCGGCGCGCGAGGCGCCTCGCCTTTGATCCCGACATAGACGACGCCATCGGCGTGGATCTGTTCGATCGACTGCGGCACGATCGAAATCCCAAACCCTGCAGCTACCAGGTGAACGGTCGAGGAGATCTGTGGTGCATCCTGCCCCAAAATTGGACTGAATCCTGCACGCTGGCAGGCGGCGATGATACTGTCGTGCAGACCGGGCCCGACTGCCCGAGGGAACAGGATGAACGTTTCTCCCGCCAAGGAAGCGAGCGAGACTGAGCGCAAGCTGGCTTGCGGGTGGTTCGAAGGCAGCACGATCCGCATGGGCTCTTCGACGAGCGGCTCAACGCTGATCCCGTTACTGTCACTGAAAGGGGGCCGGACGAATGCCACGTCGATCGAACCGTCATGCAATGAGGCGATGAGTTTGGGCGTGTTGCTCTGCTCGGGCAAGAGCACTACGTTCGGATGCCGCCTGCGAAAGGCCTGGACGAGTTTCGGTATTCGCGGATGGAAATACGTCGCCCCTGCGAAGCCTAGACGGATACGTCCCGTTTCGCCGCGAGCCCGGCTTTGAACGCTGGCTTTCGTCCGTTCAACCTGCTCCAAGATTGCCCGCGCCTCTTCGAGCAGCAATGCTCCTGCCTCGGTAAGCTCGACCCCGCGCGCCAGCCGATGCAGCAGAGGCGTCCCCACCTCCTGTTCGAGCTGACGTATCTGCAGGCTCAACGGCGGCTGCTTGATTCCGAGCCGTCTCGCCGCCCTGGTGAAGTGCCGCTCCTCGGCGACCGCCACGAAATAGCGCAGATGCCTCAGTTCCATGGTCATTACCATACGCAAACGGTATCGAAATTGCTCGATCCATATATTGGATGGTAGCGCCATCCGCACCTAGATCAAGCTCATAGCTAGGCGAAAGCCTTACCACCGAAGGAGCGAGACCATGAGGGCCGTTGCGGAGCAGTTCGCTAAAATCTTGGCGACTCTGGGCGTGAAGCTGATTGGAGACGTGCGATTCGAGGGAAGAGGCAACGCGGGAGTCGCCATTGTGCTCGATCTGACAGAGCATGAGCGGCTGCGCCAGCTGGAGTCAGATCTCGCACACTTGAACCGTGTGAGAATGGTAGGAGAACTGGCTGCCACGCTGGCTCACGAAGTCAAGCAGCCGATCGCCGCGGCACGCAACAATGCCAGTGCTGCTTTGAAGTTTTTAGACAAGCAGCCGCCAGGTCTGGGCAACGTCAGGGAGGCGCTCGACTGTGTCGTGGCCGATGCCGATCGAGCCGGAGACATCATCGACCGGATCAGAGATCACATCAAGAAAGCGCCGCCACGAAACGATCGCTTTGATCTCAATGCGGCGATCAACGAGGTCATTGGATTGGCGAAAAATGCAATCGGCGAGAATGGCGTCTCCGTCCAGACCCGCTTTGCGGACAAGTTGGATTCCGTTCAGGGTGATCGCGTTCAAGTGCAACAGGTTGTCCTGAACCTGGTGCTGAATGCGATCGACGCCATGGGCTCGGTCGACGCGGGAGTACGAGAGTTGGTGATCAGCACCGAGCAAAGCCAGACAAATGACATTCTCGTCGCAGTGCGCGATTCTGGGCCGGGCATTGATCCGGAATCTCTCGAGCGCGTCTTCGAGGCTTTCTACACCACGAAGTCAGGCGGAATGGGAATGGGGCTGTCGATCTGCCAGTCCATCATCGATGCCCATGGGGGCCGGCTGTGGGCAGAAGCGAACGAACCTAGAGGCGCCGTATTTCGGTTCACTATCCCCAGCGCAAAAAGCAACTCATGAATCATTCTTCGTCGGCTCACGAAACTGGAGAGCCGCATCAAGACACCCTAGTAGAAGCTTCTCATCGACCGGCTTCCGAAGGTAGCAAACGACCCCATCTTTCAAAGCGGACTTGATCCTCGGCGTTGGCCGTCACGAGGATCGTCGGAATCTGGTGACCCGAAGCGATGAGATGTCGGTAAAGCTCAGGTCCGGTCATCGCAGACATCTGAACATCCGCGATCAAGCAAGCGGTTTCGCTGAGATGAGGAGAGGCAAGGAAATCGGCTGCCGACGGGAACGCCTCGACGCGGTAACTCCGCGACCTCATAAGCCTTCCCATGGAGTCGCGAAAGAACCGATCATCCTCGACGACCGCAACCAATATCGGTTTCGACATACGCTCTTCAACAATTCCATCGAACCCGCCATACACGCGATACCACTTTCTGTCGCGCCCGCGGCTAAATTCAATAGACTAGCCTGCGCCGAAGAGTGCCACTGGGCAATGCTAATGCCCCATACACCTTGATTTATGCTCCGGCATGATTTCCGTCACGGCGCACCAAGGACGCGGCCTAATCATAGCTACTCAGCGGTTAGTACGAGTAAGCTTTGGTCTATGCCGCCAAAGTCCCATGGCAGGAAACAGGCTGTTCACGCCCCCAAATTGGGGCTAGGCTACGATCGCACGGCCACTCCGAACTAGCGGACGGCGACAGAGAATCATTTCCGTGGTTCCTTAATCGTGAGTAGCAGCTATGCAAGAGAGCAAGTCCACTGTTTTGGTCATAGAGGACGATGTCGAGCTTCGCAATTCGCTCGGGCGACTGTTGCAGTCGGTCGACCTTGATGCAGAGCTATTCGGGTCCGTCTCAGAATTTCTTAAATCCGATCCGCCGGACGGCCCGGCCTGCCTCGTGCTCGACGTGAGATTGCCGGGGCAAGGCGGTCTCAATTTTCAGCGCGAGCTCGTCGCGGCGAATAGGGAAATCCCAATCGTCTTCATCTCGGCGCACGGCGACATCCGGATGTCGGTGCAGGCGATGAAGGGTGGTGCCATCGAATTCCTTAGCAAGCCGTTCCGTGATGACGAGCTGCTCGACGCCATTCAGCTCGGTCTCGCTCGCGATCGTGCCCGCCGGGAGAGCGAAAAGGCTCTGGCTTCCCTCAAGGAGCGCTTCGGATCGCTAAGCCCCAGGGAGCGTGAAATCATGATTGAGGTCGCACGGGGTCGCCTTAGCAAACAGATTGCTGGCGATATTGGTGTCAGCGAACCCACGGTGAAGGTCCACCGCAGCAACGCGATGCGGAAGATGAATGTCCGTTCGCTTCAAGAGTTCGGCAGAATGGCAGCCAAGCTCGGCCTAGTACCTGAGAAGTCGTAGGCTTCCTAGGTTGACGTATCCGTCGTCCCTACCTTTAGCACGATCAATCCGTGGGCGCGTGCGGTCAGCGGCATCTGCCCTACGGCCCTTCATGCTGTCAGGTCTACTCTCTTGTTGAAGCGATAAAAGTGCGGCCTTGTGGTGGCGCCGGACCATTATTTCCGTAAAGGCGTCGACCTGCTCGACCGTTGGCTTGCGAGGCGTCTCTGCGCCACGCATTCGCCGACAAAGTGGACGCGGAAACTGTGACAGTCCGTTCTCTCCGCGGTTTCCAAACCAAGGCTTAGGCAGCGCAACTACATCAGGATCCTGCACTACTCACGTGCAATAGATTGCCCCAACCAAACCATCCAAGATGCTGGTTGGCGACCGTTTCACGAAGCGATGCCGTTCAACGGGATGCCGTTAAACGGCACGTTGCCGCCGCTCTACGAGCTTGGAATCACACGTGAGCGTGCCAGGGAGCTGATCGGGCATGAGCATCCCGACATTCTACAGCAACCAGCGCGAGCCGGCGCAGGTAAGCTACATCGGCACATGTCGCGACGGCCCGCGCGCTGGCAAGCGTATGGCCGAACCGGTGAAGGAGAAGAAGATCTTCTTCCGTGAAGGCCTGCCGACCTCAGATGACGAGAACACCGTGAAGTTTCAGGGCGCCGACCGATATCTCGATGGCGCGTGGTTGTGGAGATAGTTTGAATGACTGTTGAAATGATTCCGCTGTTGTTGCTCACGCGCGCTGCGATCTATCGGATGGTCGACGATGGCAGTGTTGCCGTTGGAGATCGCGTTCGATCTGATCCAGGACGAGCTGGAGCGCTTGGGTGGCGCTGTGAACATCTATCGGCGCGATACGCCATTGGGCACGTAAGCATATCCAGGCTCCGGAGCCGAATAGAGAGCATCCGTGGAATTCGGGCCCGGCGTGTTGGACTGAGGACTATATCTAGCAGTGGTGCCAAATGAAATTGAGGTTCGGTCCTTTTGAACTTGACAGCCGGGAAAGGACGCTGCGGCGCGACGGCATGGTGCTTCCTCTCGGCAGCAGAGCGCTAGATCTTCTGGTGTATCTCGCCAATCGTCCCGGCGAGGTCATCAAAAAGAAGGAACTCATTGATCACGTCTGGTCGGACGTTTTCGTGGAAGAGGGGACCCTCCGGGTTCACGTGTCCTTCATCCGCAAGGCGCTCGGGGATGGCCAGTTCGGCAACCGATACATCGCAAGCATCTATGGGAGGGGCTACTCATTTGTCGGCAGCGTCGTCCGTCTCGAAGATAGCCAGGTTTCACGTGAGGTGAGTGCAGCTGGGCTTCCGCGCGCCAGCCTCTTTCGCCGAGACCAATAGCGTCCCGCCTTCTGTTGTGCGGCTACCGGTGCAGCCTGGTCCAATCTGGTCGATAACCTTTTTCGTTCAGCCCCTACGCGCACGCGAGGTTTATCGAGGTCCGATGATTTTTCAGAATCTAGGAAAATACAGCGGCCCGATGTGGTTTCGCGGCCGCCTGGATTGTGCGGTGAAATATTAGATGAAAGGAACGACTAATGCCAAACTTACCCAAAACGCTCCCTGAACGGGTGTCCGGTGAAGGCACGCCTTGTACACTATTGGTCGATGAAGAAGAGCCCTGCAAATGACCTTCGACGATCTCGGACATTGCGTTCTCGAAGGCGTCATACAGGAGTATGACGACCCGACAGTTATCACGGCCGAAATTTCCATGCTGTTGAACGGACTGAATCACGAAGATGTCTTCGTGGTTCACCGACTTGCCAAAAGCATCGCCTCGGCGATCGCCTGTGAGCTCGCGTTCAAGGACGGCGACATGGTTGATGTCGTCCGGCGGCGCCGTACTGGAACCGATGATCAATTGGCTTAAGTGTCACGGTGTCAATCCGCGTTCATTGCGATTGACGAAACTGATTGGCAGAAGGGTGAGCTAACTGCGCGTGCCGACACTGCCGGGGCCAGCCAACCGACACGGCGAACAATACGTCAATAACCTCCCATTCGTTCTGCTCCTACGCGCGCGCAAGGGTTGTTTAGATTCCTGGATTTTTCAGAATCTAGGAAAATAAATCATAGTCCGCCAATACTCTCGCGCGGCAAAGCGAATAGCGAGGAAAACACTTCCCGTCCATTTGGCGAGAGCACGGCTCGCACTCCGAAGCGTCTTTCGTCGTACTCCCTAAACGTTGGTGCAGCGAACCGAGCTAGAGATTATTCTGCAATACGCGCGTGCAATACACAGCGGCACGCGAAAGCGCCAAGTTGGATGTCACGCGGCAAATGCACGGCTCAGGCGGGAAGCGCTCTCGCGCTTGTCTGACGCGCAATGCCAACAGAGCCCAACGAGGCGGAGCAAGACGTGAAAACTGTTGCGGATCAGTTTGCGGAAACCCTCGCGATCGCCGGAGTCAAACGGATCTACGGCATCGTCGGCGATAGCCTGAACGGCCTAACCGATGCGGTTCGTCGCCAAGGCAAAATCGAGTGGCTCCACGTGCGTCACGAAGAGGTTGCCGCTTTCGCGGCCGGCGCCGAGGCTCATCTTACCGGCGAGCTTGCCGTTTGTGCGGGAAGCTGCGGACCCGGCAATCTGCATCTCATCAATGGATTGTTCGATTGCCAGCGCTCGCGCGTCCCCGTTCTTGCCATTGCCGCGCATATTCCATCTGCTGAGATCGGCAGCGATTACTTCCAGGAGACGCACCCCGAGATTCTGTTCAAGGAGTGCAGTCATTATTGCGAGTTGGTGTCCAGTGCCCATCAGATGCCGCGCACGCTCGAAATCGCGATCCGCGAGGCGGTTGGCAGGCGCGGTGTTTCGGTTGTCGTCATTCCCGGCGACGTCGCATTGCAGAAGGCCTCGGACGCGCCGCTGCCCAAGCCCACGAGCCTGCTGCCTAACCAACCTGTGATCTCCCCGACAGATGTGGATCTTGAGCGGCTGGCGACGATGCTTAACAGCGGCAACCGCGTGACCATCCTATGCGGCTCCGGATGTGCCGGCTCGCACGACGAACTGTTGGCGCTTGGTGAACGACTCAAAGCGCCAATGGTGCACGCTATGCGCGGCAAGGAACATGTCGAATGGGACAACCCGTACGACGTGGGGATGACCGGGCTGATCGGGTTTTCGTCCGGCTACTACGCCATGCTGGACTGCGACGTGCTGCTCATGCTCGGCACGAATTTTCCGTATCGGCAGTTCTATCCGAGCGGACACGGTGTCAGAATCGCGCAGGTCGATACGCGCCCAGAGAATCTCGGGCGCCGCACGGCCATCGACCTTGCGGTGGTCGCAGACGTCAAGGCTACGGTGCAGGGGCTGCTGCCGCGCCTCGAGCAAATGCGAGACGATACGCATCTAACGGTCTCGCAGCGCCACTATGCCAAGGCGCGCCGTGAGCTTGACGATCTCGCCAAAAGCAACCCGGCGAGAGACGTCATCCATCCGCAGCAGGTCGCCAAGGCGATTAGCGACCGCGCTGCGCCGGACGCCATCTTTACTTGTGATGTCGGCCTGCCCACGGTCTGGGCGGCGCGGTATCTCGCCATGAACGGAAAACGCCGGCTCATCGGCTCCTTCTGGCACGGCTCGATGGCCAACGCCATGGCGCAGGCGATCGGCGCCCAGAACGCCTTCCCGGATCGGCAGGTGGTCTCGTTATCGGGCGACGGCGGGTTCACCATGCTGATGGGAGATTTCATCAGTCTCGCGCAACTCGGGCTGCCCGTGAAGGTCGTCGTGTTCAACAACGGCGCGCTCGGCTTTATCGAGCTCGAGCAGAAGTCCACTGGCTTCCTCGATTTTGGGACCGGTCTCAATAATCCGAACTTCGCGGCCATGGCCGAGGCAATGGGTATTCGCGGCATCCGTCTCACAAATCCCCCCGACGTCGACGACGGAATTGCGGAAGCGCTCGCCCATGACGGTCCTGTCCTTGTCGATGCGGTTGTCGCACGGACCGAGCTCGTCATGCCACCCTCAGTCACCGCCGAGATGGCGAAGGGCTTCTCGCTCTACATGTTGAAGGCCGTGATGAACGGCCGAACCGACGAAATCATCGACCTCGCAAAAACAAATCTTTGGCGCTGAGAAATTGATCATGAAAGCCACAGCGATCCCATTGTCGCGGCCGCAGTTACCCCCAAGGTCACGTCTAGTGGCGCGCGTGTCTGATTTTGTAGCGCTGATGAAACCGCGCGTGATGGTGCTTGCCATTTTTACTGCGCTAGTCGGTTTGATCAGTGCACCCAGTCACCCCGCTCCACTTCTCGCGTCGGTTACAATGCTTGCAATCGCTGCGGGCGCGAGTGCGGCCGCTGTCCTCAACATGTGGTACGACGCCGACATCGATGCGGTCATGACTCGTACCGCGGCGCGGCCAATTCCCCGCGGCAAGGTCTCCCGGTTCGAGGCGCTTGTCTTTGGACTCGTGCTTAGCGGTTTCGCAGTGGCGGTTCTCGCTTTGGCGACGAATCTCACAGCAGCCGCATTGTTGGCCAGCACGATCCTCTTTTATGTTGTCGTGTACACAGCGTGGCTGAAGCGGGCCACGCGACAGAACATCGTCATCGGCGGCGCCGCCGGCGCGCTGCCGCCCGTTATCGGATGGGCCGCAGCAACGGGAGAAATCGGGCTCGAGCCGCTCGCGCTGTTCCTCATTATCTTCCTTTGGACGCCGCCCCATTTCTGGGCTCTGGCGCTCAATCGAACTGATGATTATGCCCGTGCAGGCGTGCCGATGCTGCCGGTTGTCGCGGGACGCGCTGCAACAACGCGGCAGATCCTGATCTACAGCGGCCTCCTGGTTTTGGCCTCAGAGCTGCCGTGGGTGCTCGGGTTTGCAGGTGCACTTTATGGCGTGATCGTCGCGATCTGCGGGGCGCTTTTCCTTCTGCTCGCATTCCAGCTGAACAGGAACATTGGAGGCGATCGCCGCACTGCTCAAAAGCTGTTTGTATTCTCCATCTTCTATTTGTTCATGCTGTTTGCGGCGCTCCTGGTCGACCACGGCGGTGATTTATTCTCGCCCGTGCGCTCAACGCATGATGTCCGGACTGGCGTGTCCGTGCGTGCCGAACTCCAGTCAGGCGCCGTCCCCAGCTCCTGCTGCACCGTCGACATTAGCGAGATCTGACATGCGATACGGTTTTCTTGCTGTGATCCTGATCGGCGCCGCGGCACTCGGTGGCTGCACGCAGGGCGTGCTCGATCCAAAAGGGCCTATTGCCCTCGCCGAGCGGCAAATTCTGCTGAACTCGCTTGGCATCATGCTGGCGATCGTGATCCCGGTGATCATCGCGATACTTGGCGTTGCCTTCTGGTTTCGTGCATCGAATGAGCGTGCGCGCTATCGGCCAGATTTCACCTATTCCGGCCGTCTCGAGATACTCGTCTGGTCGATCCCGGCGATGACGGTGTTCCTGGTCGGCGGCGTTGCGTGGGTTGGCGCGCACGACGTGAGCCCGCGCAAACCGATCGTATCCACCGTGACGCCCCTGCGAGTCCAGGTCGCCTCACTCGACTGGAAGTGGCTCTTCATCTATCCCGAACAAGGTGTCGCAAGCGTCAATCGACTGGTCATTCCCGTGGGCACGCCGGTTAGTCTGGAACTGACGTCCTCGGGCGTGATGAACAGCTTCTTCGTGCCGCAGCTGGGCAGCCAGATCTACACCATGGCGGGAATGATCACCCGTCTTCACCTGCAAGCCGACCATGCTGGAACGTACCGCGGGTTTTCCGCTCAGTTCAGCGGCGAAGGTTTTTCCGACATGCATTTCGACGCCGATGGCGTGACGGATGAAGGGTTCGCGCAGTGGCTTGACGCAGCACGCAGCGGCGGTCCGGAGCTTGACGCGAAGACCTATGCGGAGCTGACCAAGCCGAGCGCGGCGGTGGCGCCATTCACCTATCGCTCGGTCGCGCCTGGTCTGTTCGACGGCATCATGGTCTCCGAAATGCAGTCCGACAATGCGATGTGCCGCAGCTATCCGACATCAATGAGGGCGGTACGATGAACCTACTTGGCAAGCTGAATTGGAATGCGATTCCCTTCGACCAGCCGATCATCATGGGCGCGTCAAGCGGCATGGTCCTGGTCATCGGGTTGGTCCTTGGGTGGATCACTCTCAAGGGGTAC
>Ga0210406_10004977_pt1 | contig 14040 bp, 16 predicted proteins | sample IncBWC30MmetaG_FD_155454 | JGI IMG/M metagenome (GOLD analysis project Ga0210406, IMG submission 155454) | Forest soil microbial communities from Barre Woods Harvard Forest LTER site, Petersham, Massachusetts, United States - Inc-BW-C-30-M | ecosystem: Environmental > Terrestrial > Soil >... | reverse complement strand
GATGCATGCGGCGGAGATTGCGGCGGAGTTGGGGGGATTGCCGCCGGCTTCATTTCATGCGGCGCAATTGGCGGAGGATGGGGTGAAGGCGATCGTCGGCAAGATTTGAAGGCGGGGAAAAGATAACGCAGAGACGCAGAGAACGCTGAGGGATCGCAGAGAAGAGGAGTTGGACGGAACGAGTTTTGGAAGTGCTTCACTTATTGCCACGGTCCCTCCGCTCCGTGGCCGGCGCACCAAAATGCGGTGCGCCAGAGAAAGCCGGCCACTCCGGTCGGGATGACGGGCAAAGCAAGAGGAACCCAAGAGCACAGCCCCTTCGGCTTCGCTCAGGGCAAGCAGGAATGGCTGTGCCACAAAGGCGAGGCGCGGTATTCAGTCGGCGGAGCGGGTTACGCGGGCGAAGGTTTCGGGGTCGTTTAGGTTGAGGACGCAGCCTTCTTCGTTGGTGGGGAATTGGCAGAGTTCGGTGCGATGGGCCCAGACGACGGCGCGGGCGCCGACTTCGAGCGGCGCGGCTTGCAGCTCCGGAAAAACATGGGCTGAAAAAATTACGGGGTGGCCTCGGCGGCCTTCGAAAACCGGCAGAACGATTGGCGCGTTCGAGGAATAAAACGTTTCGATCAGATCGCCAACGAGATTGGCGCTGATCAGCGGATGGTCTACCAGGCACAGCAGCATGCCATCGATTCCCTGGGGCAAGCTTTTCAACGCCGCTTGAATCGAGCTGAGCTGTCCTTTTTCCCAATCGGCATTGATCACGACTTCATCGGCGGTCAGGTGGATGGTTTTGGCGATGGGTTCGGCATGGACGCCGAGCACCACGCGGCGCACGCTGATTTTGGGATGGCGCGTCACATCGAGGAGATGCTCAAGGAACGGGCGGCCCTGGTAGGGAAGGAGCGCCTTGGGGGAGCCCATACGCTGGGAGGCTCCGCCGGAGAGGATGACAGCCGCAAGCATGAAAACTCCGGAAGCTACTTGGTCTCGACCGGGTCCGCGGCAGCCAGCTTGAGTTTCTTGTGAGCTGCGGATTGTGCGTTGCGGCGCACGGCCACAAGTTCCGCGACGATGCTGACGGCGATTTCTTCGGGTGAAAGCGCGCCGATGTCGAGCCCCATCGGGGCGTAGACGCGCTCGAATTCTTCCATGGCGTAGCCCTCTTTTTCGAGGGCTTTGTAAACGCTGAGCACCTTGCGGCGGCTGCCGATCATGCCGACGTAGCGGGCTTTGGTGCGGACGGCCCAGGCGAGCACGCGCATGTCTTCCTTGTGGCCACGGGTGACGATCACCAGATAGGACGAGGGATTCGGCTGCACCTTGGCGAAAGCGTCGTCGTAATTCGTGAAAATTTCCTGCGCCATCGGGAAGCGTTGCGGGTTGGCGAAGGCCTCGCGATCGTCAATCACGGCGACTCCAAAGCCGACGGCCTGCGCTGCTTTGGCCACGGCGGTGGAGACGTGGCCGGCGCCGAAAAGATAGAGAATCGGCTGAGGAAGGATGGGCTCGACGAAAATTTCGACGGTGCCGCCGCAGATGAGGCCGTTGTCGTAAGTGGCTTCGTTATTTAGGTGGAAGAGGAGTTTGCGCGGGGCTTCTTTGTGCATCACTTCGCGCGCCGCGGCCCAAACGTCGGCTTCGACGCAGCCGCCGCCGATGGTGCCCAGCGAAGAGCCGTCTTCGCGGACAAGCATGCGCGAGCTTTCATAGCTGGGGATCGAGCCGTTGGTGTGCACGATCGTGGCGAGGGCGCCGCGCTGTCCGGCGCGCCGCATGCGCACGATTTCTTCGAAGAGGTCCATGGTTGGTCCGAAAAACAAGCGTACGGCGCGTTCAGTGGGAAGTCAATTCACAGAAACGGCAAGTGTTCAGGAGGCGGGAGATGCCGCTTCGCGCAAGAGTGCTTCTTCAACCGCCCGCTCGAGCGGGAGTAGCCAACCCTCTTGCCACGCGGAAGTGCTGGAAGTTTCGTCTAATCCGGGCCGGGTGCATTTCAGATTGCTCTCGAGCTTGGTGTTTTCCGCAGGTGTCAGCGGAGCGCCAATTTTCTGTCGCAGCGCCGCCGCAGCGCCCGCCAGCCGCAGCGCCCGGTCGGAGTGGCCTTGGGCAGCCGCGGCGCAGGCGAAACACTCCAGCAATCGCGCAATGCCGCGCTTGTGATCCAGTTCCCGGAAAAGCTTTAAACTTTCCCGGTAGAGTGCGTGCGCAGCGGAAAAGTCCCGCTCCAGCCGCGCCATGTTGCCCAGGTCCGCCAGCGTCCCCGCGATTCCCCAACTGTCGCCAAGTTCCCGAAAAATCGCCAGCGCCTGTCCGTAAAATTCCCGCGCGGCGGCCGCGTCTCCGCGATCGTGCGCGACGTCACCCTGGGAGTTCAGCGACCACGCCACTCCTGTCCGATCGCCAAGCCCTTGAAAGATCGCCAGGCATTCCCCATACAGGGATTTCGCGCGCTCATGGTTGCCCTGCATCGTGGTCACATTCGCCAGATTGCTGAGAGCGCGCGCCACATCCCTCGAATCGCCAAGCTCTCGCCATACTTCCAGGCTTTCTTCGAATAACGCTTGCGCGGTGGCAATGTCGCCGCGGTCCTGCGCGAGAACCGCCAGTGCGTTCAGTGAGACAGCAACGCCCTGCCCGTCGTCGAGTTGCCGGGCGATCTCCATACTTTCCCTGACCAGTTCATCGGCCGCCGCATAATCGCCCTGCGCGCCGGCCAGCACGCCCGCCGCAAACAGCGCACGCGCGCGAAATTTCGTCGGCGCGGCGGCTCGCGGCAGCTTCAGCAATTTGCCCAGCCGCGCGCGGCCCTCGCTGAGGTATTCGCGGGTCTCCCAAAACCGAAACAAAGCCGCGCCGAGCCGCAAGCCCCACTCCGCATCGCCCGTATCCGTCAGCCACTCCAGCGCGCCGCGAAAATTGCCGTACTCGGCGGCGAAGCGGTCTAATTGTCCCGCCGCTTGCGCGCCGGGCTGCTCCGAAGACGACTCTTCCGCCAGCACCAGGCAATAGGCGGCGTGCGCGCGCCTGGTCGCGGTCGCCTCGCCGCTGACTTCCAGTTTTTCCAGAGCATATTCACGAATCGTTTCCAGCATTACGAAGCGGGCTTCGTTGTTTGCCGGGGGAGCATGCTGCACCAGGCTTTTGTCGACCATGGAGGCCATGCCGTCGAGAAGGTCCAGATCGAGATCGGCTTTGGTGTCGCAAACCGCTTCCGCGCTCTCCAAATTGCAGCCGCCAACGAAGACCGACAAGCGCCGGAAAAGCTTCTGCTCGGCGGGGTTCAGCAGGTCGTAGCTCCAGTCCATCGCGGCGCGCAATGTCTGCTGCCGCTCTGGCAAATCGCGCGCGCCTCCGGTCAATAATTGCAAGCGGCTGGCCAGCCGGGTGAGCAGGGAAGAAGGCGAGAGAATTTTCAGCCTTGCGGCGGCCAATTCGATCGCCAGAGGCAATCCATCCAGCCGCGCGCAGATTTCGGCCACCGCGGCGGCGTTTTCCGGGTTCAGTTCAAAGCCTGGCTTGGCGGTCACCGCGCGTTGCACGAACAGCGCCACCGCGGGGTATTGAGAAAGATCCTGGACCGGCGGCACACGCAACGGATCCGGCAGCGCCAGCGGCGACACCGGAAATTCGTTCTCGCCGTAGATGTGCAATGGCTCGCGGCTGGTAGCCAGGATTTTCAGATTCGGCCCGACGACGAGCAGTTCGGCAACGGTTGGCGCCGCCTGCAACAGGTGCTCGAAGTTATCGAGCAGGAGGAGTATCTGGCCGCCGCAGGAGTTACACAAACGTTCCTTGAGGAGCTCAATTGGCGACCGGCTGGCTGCGCCGCGAAGGCCCAGCGTCTGCACAATCACGGTGGCGATCAATGACGGATCGCCCAACGCGGCCAGCGGAACAAAATGAATGCCGCCGGAAAATTGCTGGATCAGCGAGCCGGCCACTTCCACCGCCAGCCGAGTTTTGCCGATTCCGCCGGGGCCGGTCACTGTTACCAGGCGCACTTCCGGCCGCAAGAGAAGCTCTCGGCCCGCCGCGACTTCTTTTTCTCGACCGACAAACCCGGTGCGCGAGACGGGAAGCTGGATGGCGCGCGACTCCGGATGCGTCGCCAATGGTTGCGCGGATGGGCTGACTTCGTTGACCGGCGCGACAAACCGATATCCTCTGCCTGTAACAGTATGGATGAACCGAGGTTGCTCCGGATCATCGTCCAGCACTTGCCGCAGCTTGCGAATCGCGGCGTTTATGCTGTTGTCCGTGTCCAGGAACACGTCCTTGCCCCAGAGGCGGGCCACGATTTCTTCGCGGGTCACCAGGTCGCCGCGGCGCTCCACCAGCAGTAGCAACAGTTCCATCGGGATGCGGGAGAGCCGCAGCGGTGTTCCGGCGCGACGCAATTCATAAGCGCCGCGATCCAGTTCCAGATCGTCCGCTAGTCTAAGCAAGTTTGGAGTCATTCGGGGTTCGACCAAAGCAATCTGCCCGGGATTATAACCCCGCCTTTGCCGCAAGTGCCTTATTTCTCCGTGGATAGGTTGAACATGAAGATTTAAGAGAAATTTCAGGCGCTCACCATTGCCGGTTCTCCGGGCCTCGCGCACTATGCACGGCATCGGCTGCGGACCGTCGCCAAGTCCCGCCGAAGTGATGAAAAAAAGGGGAGGATTTATGTCTAGATTTACTTTGATCAAGGTCGGATTGGTGGCTGCGGGCCTGGTGTTCGCCGGCGCGGCGCACGAAGAGCTTGCGCCACCTCCGGCTTCGGTGCAAGTGGTGGCATTGGATGAATGCGATCCAACGACATTCAACGCCGCGCTTGGGCCGGATTTCTGCAAGAACGTGACGCTGGGAGCGTTCACGGTGCTGACGGATCTGTTTTCCAAGGCCCAAGCCGGCACGCCGGACCCGGGATGGGACTTCGAACCCGACGCGCTGACGATTAAGCAAGGAACGACTGTGAATGTGGTTGACCAGGGCGGCGAGCCGCACACGTTCACCGAGGTGGCGCATTTTGGGGGCGGTTTTATTCCCCCGCTGAATACGCCGGGTGAAACCACGGCTCCGGAATGCGCCGGCGGTTTTTCAAACGTCGCCGTGGCGCGGACGCGCATCCTGCAGGGCAGCCAGTTGCAGGTCACTGGCTTGTCGAAGGGCGAGCATGAGTTTCAGTGCTGCATCCACCCCTGGATGCGCCTGAAAGTCGAGGTGAAGTAAACCGAGCCCGAGAAGGCAAGCGAGCGGGTGGGCGAACGCCCGCTAAAGCTGCCTTCGCGGAAAAAGAGAAAGCGGAGCGAACACGGGCGAATCGCCTTGCCGGAAAGTATCCGGTGGGGCGGTTCGCCCGTCTGCGTTTGCGCTCGCATGCGTCTCCGCGCAATTCGTATCGTGATGCAATAGAATCGGAAACGCGGATGGAGTTGCGCCCGGGAGGTTGGCTATGAAAGCGGTTGTGATTGAACAGCATGGGGATCCATCGGTGCTGCATTACACGGAAGTGGCTGAACCGCACGTCCGGGCGAACGAGGTGTTGGTCCGCGTGCGTGCTTGCGCGTTGAACCACCTGGATTTGTGGGTTCGGCAGGGAATCCCGGGCGTGCCGTTTCCGTTGCCGCATATTCTGGGGAGCGATGTGGCCGGGGAAGTGGCGAAGATCGGCGCGGAAGTGACCACGGTTCGCGTGGGGCAAAAAGTGGTGCTGGCGCCGGGAGTGAGTTGCGGCAAGTGCGCGGCGTGCATTTCCGGGAACGACAACCGGTGCCGGGATTTCACGAATCTGGGTTACATGATTGACGGTGGGTGCGCGGAATATGTGCGCGCTCCGGAAGTGAACGTTATGCCGTACCCGGAGAATCTCGATTGGGCGCACGCGGCGGCGGTGCCACTGGTGTTTCAGACGGCGTGGCACATGCTGGTGAACCGCGCGCAGTTGCAGCCGGGGGAAGAGGTGCTGGTGTTGGCGGCGGGAAGCGGCGTGGGAAGCGCGGCCATCCAGATTGCGAAATTTTTCGGGGCGCGCGTGATTGCGACGGCGGGCAACGACGAAAAACTGGCCAAGGCGAAGGAGTTAGGCGCGGACGAAGTGATCCATCACGGGATTATGCCGATAGCGAAAGAGGTGCGGCGCCTGACCAACAATCGCGGGGTGGATGTGGTGGTGGAGCACGTCGGGGTGGCGACGTGGGAAAACAGCGTGAAAAGCCTGGCGATGGGCGGACGGCTGATTACCTGCGGCGCGACTACGGGTTACGACGCGAAACTGGATTTGCGGTTTTTGTTTACGCGGCAGCTTTCCATCATGGGGTCGTATATGGGAACGAAGTCGGAGTTGCGGACAGTGTTGAAGCTGGTGGCGCAGGGAAGGTTGAATCCTATTGTGGACAAGGTGTTTGATTTGAGCGATTGCATGGCGGCGCACAATTATCTGGAGAAGGCGAAGCAGTTTGGGAAAGTAGTTTTGCGCGTGGAGTGAGGAATAGAAAATAGAAAATAGAAAATAGAAAATAGAAAAGATTTAACACAGAGGACGCTGAGGTGAGTGGGGAAGGGCACAGAGAAGAACACAGGCTAAAGCCTATGCAACTACTTGGCGGTGCGGCCGATGCCGGCTAGAACGCGGAGTTCACCGAGGACGACGATGTCGAGATTGGTGCGCTGATTGTTGCGGGAGAGATCGGCTTCGGTGCCGCCGTTATAGCCCTGGATAAAGAACGTGGAATCGCCTTCGTGTTCGAGGCGGGCCGTGTTCTTGACGATCACCTGAAGCTTTTTGGAATCGTAGTGCACCGTGATGATGTCTGGTTTGCCGGCGCAACGAATGCGCAGGTCGCCGAGGATGGTTTCCTTGCAGGTAAGCGATTCTGTTTTTGTGATGGCATTCCAGGCCTCGCATTGCGCCATGAAGGTTTCGGCAACGCGCTTCCAGACTTTGGGAGCGAGGGCGAAGGCGGCCTGAGCGTTGAGCCGCTCTTCCTCAATCTGAACCGCCTCGGTGAATTGTGCGGCCAGAAATTCCTGTGCCGCGCGTTTGGTTTCGTCCGAACTCATGGCCCCGTATCTCCCAAAGATATTGGTGGTACACCATCGTAGCGGCATGGGTGTCCGTGGTGTCAAGTAGCTTGGCGGCCCGGGGTGCGGTGAGGGAACGAGTTCGGGGTTAATAGAGGGAAGAGCATGGAGCGCGCGGAGAAGGTCACAGGCTGAAGCCTGTGCTACTGGAGCCGATTGTACGGGTTTGGGCGATGTGCGAATATAGAGAGGAAGACGAGGAACTATGGAAACCAATCTGGCCAAACACGTCACGCTTACGAAACCGGATGATTTCGGCAAGCTGCTGCAGGACGAGGGGATCATTTTCACCCAGCTGGATAAGGCTGTGAACTGGGCGCGGCGCAGCTCCATCTGGCCGCTGGGATTCGGATTGGCTTGCTGCGCGATTGAGATGATGTCGATGGCGGCTTCGCGGTTTGACATTGCGCGGTTCGGCGCCGAAGTGTTTCGGCCGTCGCCGCGGCAGGCGGACCTGATGATCGTGGCGGGGCGGCTTTCACAGAAGATGGCGCCGGTGATCCGGCAGCTCTACGATCAAATGCCGGAGCCGAAATGGGTGATTTCGATGGGTGCGTGCGCCACGTCGGGCGGCGTGTTCAACAATTACGCGATTGTGCAGGGCTGCAACCAGGTGATTCCCGTGGATGTGTACGTGCCCGGGTGCCCGCCGAGGCCGGAAGCGGTGCTTTACGCGGTTTTGCAGCTGCAGAAAAAGATTGATGCGGAGAAAGGCTCGTTCAAGCGGGCTTTGAATCTGGCGTAAGGAATAGCCGACAGCCTACAGTCAACAGGTACCCGGTTTCACAAGCTAGAGACCTCGCTTCGGAGGTTCTTATGGCATCACCGATTCCTCAAACAGTTAGTGCACGGGATTTGCTGCGGCATTGCGTGGCAACGATTGCGTATCGGGGTGGCAAAACGTTGCGCGACGTGCCTGAATCGTTTGCAAAATACCAACCACCCGAACAAGCGCGGACACCGGAGCAGGTTCTGGCGCACATCGGCGATCTGTTCGACTGGGCGCTTTCGATGGCCAAGGGGCAGGGCGTGTGGAAGGATTCGCAGCCGCTTCCGTGGGCCCAGGAAGTCGAGCGGTTTTTCGCCGCGCTAAAACGCTTCGACGACTACTTGGAGGGGGGCGAGGCACTGCACGCATCGCCGGAGAAACTCTTTCAGGGGCCGGTGGCCGACGCGCTCAACCATGTTGGCCAGATTGCCATGCTGCGGCGTATGGCGGGCTTCCCAATTAAGGGCGAAAACTACTTCAAAGCCGACATTGCGGCCGGGCGCGTGGGACCCCAGCAAGCCCCGCCAAAACGCGAATTTGACTGAAGTTTTTCTGGACGTGGCCCCCAGCCATGGGTAAACTTCCCGCCACTGTAAGGACGGGGCCAATGAACGTCGAACAAAGGGCCTACCCGCGAATCAAGCCGCCGGCGAGTGTGTTGGGAGCTTGGCGGTCGGGAATGCAGCGGGAAGTTTCTAATGTGGAGAACCTCGCGATCGGCGGAGTCTTTTTGCGAACCAGGAAAAAAGTGGCGATTCGCAGCCTGGTGCAGGTTCTGCTGGACCTGCCGGTGGGACAAGTGCGCGGGCGCGGCGTAGTGCGCCGCCATCAGGAGCATCACGGCATCGCGGTGCAGTTCATCGCGATGGACCCGGAAGACCGAGGAAGACTGTTGCGCCAGATCCGGGAGTTGACGACCTCGGCGGCAGGCTAGGTAGCCGCAGTTTTCCCGGTTTGCTCTTCCGCGACAGACGAGATTTGAATCAGGAAGATAGACCACTCTCCAGCACCATTTCCAAATACTAAAGTCATTCGTACGGGCTCCGGGAAGGAGTGTTCGTTAAGGTGGATGCCCACCCACAGAATCGTGCATATCCAGAGCGCACGGCTGCGGCCGACCTGGGTTTCGATCTGATATTTGGAGTCCTTTTTCGCGAACGGGGCCAGCAAAATTTCGAGATTAGCCAGGATTTGTTTGCTTCCGGACCAAAGATTTCCGGCGGCATCAACGAAGGAAGCTTCTCTTGTGAAAAGGTCGCCCAGTTCGGACCAATTGCCTGCTCGCAGGGAGGCCACGAACTCCTGGAGGGTCTCGATCGCGGTGTCGGGGCCCGCGACATGCGTCCAGGACGAAGGTGCGGCCGTTGAAGAACCGGAAGCCTGAGGCGGCAATTTGCCAATTCGCTCGCGAAGCTTTGCGATGTCAACTTTGCTTCCGCGTAGAATTTCAGAGGCCATTCCTTCCTCCACCTCCAGCAGAGCGAGCAAAAGATGCTCCGTGCCGACGTGGCGATGGCCAAATCTTTCGGCCTCTTCCGCGGCGATGTTTAGCACCCGCTTGCTGTCTTTGGTCAGGGGTACCTCAACGGAAGTGGAAATGCGTTCGCGCTGCGTAATTTTACTTTCGATCTGCTGGCGAATTTGTTCCTTCGAAGGAAGGTTGGGAAGTAAAACCTGCGCGGTGTTGTGGTCTTCGCGGAGAAGACCGAGAAGAAGGTGCTCTGTTTCGATGTAAGGGCTGCCGTATTGGCTCGCGTCATAGCGGGCGTAGAAAATGACGCGGCGGGCCTTTTCGGTGTAGCGCTCGAACATGATTCGGCAAGTCTATTCCAGGGCTATGGGATTAGGCAATTGGCGTGGCCAGAACGGTGACGGTGCCTGCGGCGTCGGGAAGTTCGAGAGCGGAACCTGGATCGGATTTTTCGCGGCGCACGTAAGCCATGCCGATTGGAGCGTTGAGCGCGGGGCAGAAGGCGGCGCGCGTGGTGTGGCCGGCTTCATTGCCTTCCGAGAGTAGCGGTGTGCCGGGTGGGGGCGGCTGCGGCGTGTCGTATTTAACAGTTACGCGGACGCGATTGACCTGGCCGCGGGAGCGCACGCGTTCGACGATTTCCTGGCCGGTGTAGCAGCCTTTGGTGTAGCTGATGTGGGAATCCTGCAGACCCGCTTCGTGGGGAATTTGCTTTTCGCCGAAGTCGTAGCTGTACCAGGGAATGCCTTGCTCGAGGCGCGTGGCGCTGAGCGCCTGGTAACCGGCGGGGCCGCCACCATGTTTGCGCGCGGCTTCGAGAAGAATGTTCCAGAGGGATTCGGCGTGCGAGCGGTCGACGAGGAATTCAGCGCTGGCCGCGCCGCCCGGAGAACGCTTGCCGAGGCGGCAGGGGATGCGCTGCACGGAAACTGGCCGCGTTTCGAGTTCCGCGAGATCGGCGGGATCGATGCCGGTGAGTTCTTCGGCGAGCAGCGCGGCTTTCGGGCCTTCGAGCGCCACCGACGCGAAATCGTGCGTGCGGTCGGTAAGGGTGACGTCGTCCATGATGATGTATTTGTCGAGCGCGGCGATCAGCGGCTCGCGGATGAGGGCGTAAGAGACGCAGAATAATTTTTCCGCGAGCGCCTGAGTTTCAATTTCGGCGAGGATGCGGCCCTGCGGGTTGAGAAAGAGCGAGATGATGCCGTGATTTTCGCGCAGGTCCTTGATGTTGTTGGTGAGGATGGCGTTCAGGTAGCGGATGCGGTCGGGGCCGGTGAAGTCGAGATAGGCGCGGTAGTTTTTGTCGAGCAGGGCAACGTTTTCGTGGAGGTGGCGGTATTCGGCCAGCCAGTCGCCGAAGTCGTTGGGAAGGGAACAGCCGAACCAGTTGCTGAGTTGCGCTCCAGAGCGGACGTGGAGCGCGGCGAGCGGAGTAGGCAGAGGTGCCACACGCGAATTAGAGAGGCTGTTCATTACCTAACTAGTGTAACAAGGAGTTTTGAGAGCGGCAGCAACGCTGCCGCTTTAGCGATTTTGGACTAGGGGATAATCTCAGATGTCTCCACCCTTTACACCTCGAAAGCGAAGGCTTCGCTGCACTCAAGAGGGTACCAGAGGATTTTCTGGCGAAACTCGCTATACTGCAGAGCATGGACGCGATTCACAAAATGGCGCCGACGACGGACGCCGCGCACCCGGAACTGATCTACATGAAGCTTCCGGTGGGCCTGCTGCAGTGCAACTGCCAGATAATCGGAGACCCGAAGACCCTCGAAGCGATCGTGATCGATCCCGGCGACGAGGTCGAGCGCATCCTGAGCATGCTGGGGCGCTATAAGCTTACCGTGAAGGCCATTATCAGCACTCACGCGCACATTGACCACGTTGGCGGTCTGGCGAAGCTGCACATGTACACCGGCGCGCCGGTGATGATGCATGGCGAGGATTTGCCTCTGTATCACGGGATGGAAGAGCAGGCGGCGTTTCTCGGAGTCGCCACGCCGGAGTTGACGCAGGTGGATCACCTGTTGAAGGAAGGCGACACGCTGCCCTGGGGAGGATTCCACGCCAGCGTGATTCACACGCCGGGGCACACGCCGGGAAGCGTGTCGCTCTACATGCCGAAGGATTGCGGCAGGGTGAAGCTGGCGCAGCCGCAGTTGTTTGCGGGGGACACACTGTTCGCCGGCAGCATCGGGCGCACGGATTTGTGGGGCGGCTCCATGGAGCAAATCATGGAGTCATTGCGCGAGAAGCTGATGCAACTGCCGGAAGAAACGCTGGTGCACCCGGGCCACGGGCCAGCGACAACGATCGGGGAAGAGAAGCAGTCGAATCCATTCTTGAAGTAGGGCCGCAGAATCCACGAAAAAACTAACGAGGAGGACCGGCGATGGGGCAAGAAGTGGTTTGCACAGCGCGGTGGGGCGGGAAAAGTGTGCTTGGTAAAGCGCTGCTGGAGACCTCGGAAATCATATTCCGGGGCGAAGAGAGATTGAAGATTCCGTTTTCGTCGATCCGCGGGATGGAAGCCAAGGATGGCGAACTGCGACTGAAGACGGATGAGGGATTAGTGCTATTCGAGCTGGGTGAGCGGGCGGAGAAGTGGCGGCAGAAGATTGCGAATCCGAAGTCGGTGATGGAGAAACTGGGAGTGAAGGTAGGAGAGCCTGTGGCGGTCTTTGGGAAGCTGGACGGTGAATTTCTGAGAAAATTGAAGGAACAGAAGTCGGCGGTGGCGACTGGCAAGGTTGCGGAGGGAGTCCGCTGGATTTTCCTTTGTGCAGAGACGCAGGAAGGATTGGGAGAGGTAAAGAAAATTGCGGGGAAAATGAAGGGAAGCGCGGCGCTATGGGTGGTTTATCCGAAAGGGCTGAAGAGCATCACGGAGACTGACGTAATCGGCGCGGGGCGAAAAGCTGGATTGAAGGACGTGAAAGTCGTGGGATTCAGTGCGACGCACACGGCGCTGAAATTCGTGATTCCAGTGGGAAAGCGTTAGGGACGTCGCGGGAGCTATTGGATGATTTGAGATTGAGGTCCTTCGCACATCCTTATCGGATGCGCTCAGGATGACAACGCGGAGGGATGGCGCTCCTACTGGGAGGTTTCGCGGGCTTTGCGGAGTTCTTCCATTACGGATTGGATGAGTTCTTTGGCGTGGGTGAGCTCCTGGGTGACCATGCGGAGGTCCATGGCGGGGACGGTGGGGTTGCGCATGCTGGTGCAGTAGACGCCGTGCTGGCCGACGAGGACGAGGGCGTTGGTGATGCGGTCGAGGGAGACCGCCAGGCGGCCGCGGTCGCGCCCGAAGCGTTGTTCGGAGTGCTCGAGTTCGTCGTGATGCTCATTGAACGCCGACATGAAGGCTCCTTCTTACTGGTTGATTCCTAACTGCGCCCGCCCCATAGAATCATTCGGGACGAGCAAAAGGCGCCCGCCTCGGAAGGCGGCCGCTACATCAGCCACAGGCACCTCTGTTGGGCCACGGGGCCCTGCCTTTTCGAAATGACCGGGCGTTGCACTTCGGGCACAGGGCCGAGGAGCGAATCTTTACCCTACCGCAGGGCCAGAACATAATCCAATTGAGCCGCAGCCAGACCCAGCAGAAAGCAGCGCCAATTTTATGAGCCTTCAGAAGCAGGCCGGCAAAGAATTCGTTCCATTCGGAGATCGGCCCGGTGGGAATTGGGAGCATCCAAACATGCGACGTTCGGACCTTGTGCAGCACAAAGAGAAGGAAAACGGGCGAATCGATCGCACTTCGCAGATCGTGTTCGGCGAACGACAGCACCTTTTACGGGTGCTGGATTCGCTGGAAGGCACATCGTTGCCTATCGCGCGGATGCAGCAGGAACGGCGCATTCTGGAAGAGTTGATCCACGCGCGGACGCGGGAACTGAACCAGATCAACACGGCCTGGGATGAAAAGATCGGCCTGGTGCTTAGCGCGGAAGCGAAGCCGGAAATGCTGGAAAAGCTGGTGAAGCAGGCTCCGGAAGAGGACTATTACATGCTGCGGCTGATCAGCGAGCATCCGCGGACGAATGCGAAAACTTTGGGCAAGCTGGCGAAGCATCCCTATGGCGCAATTCGCGAAAACGTGGCGCGGCACCCGAATGCCGATGCGAATACGCTGACCTATCTGAGCAAGGACAAGACGCAGCCGCTCTGGTACCTGGTGGCGTTCAATCCCAATACGCCAAATCCGCTGCAGCGGAAATTGCGCGACCGGTTGAAGAAGCTGGGCGAAGCGCAGCCGATCCGGTAGCGGTTAGCGGTAGTTTTTGGGGTTCGGTTTTTACCTCCATTCAAATATTGCGAAAAGTACTTGAAGTTGAGGTTCTTCGCGTCCCGATCAGAATCGGGACGCGAAGAATGACATCGTGTGCCCTCGCACGGACGGCGAGCACTGTACGTTTTTGGGTGAGCGGCGGGAAACGATACAATACGGCGCATGCGAACTGAGGCGGGTGTGGCGGGCGAGCTTGGTGAGGAAGCTTTGCCGCGGGTGGAAGAAGTTTCTCCCTTCAAAATTCAGCGAAAAACAGAAATGGTGCTGGGGCTGCTGGTCTCGGCGGTGGTGCTGATCCCGTGTTTCTGGCAGCGGCACATTCAGGCGGGGGATTTGGCGAGCCACGTCTACAACGCCTGGCTGGCGCAGTTGGTTGGCAAGGGAAACGCGCCGGGCGTTTATACCGTGTGGCAGGCAAAGAATGTGCTCTTCGACCTG
>Ga0210406_10004976_pt1 | contig 14043 bp, 9 predicted proteins | sample IncBWC30MmetaG_FD_155454 | JGI IMG/M metagenome (GOLD analysis project Ga0210406, IMG submission 155454) | Forest soil microbial communities from Barre Woods Harvard Forest LTER site, Petersham, Massachusetts, United States - Inc-BW-C-30-M | ecosystem: Environmental > Terrestrial > Soil >... | reverse complement strand
ATCCAGTTCGGTCACTTCAAGGGCAACCGCAAGTGGGAGAATCTTCGCCAGATCCCGACCCAGCAAATGCGCGACGCCTTGCTCAACATGATCGTTTACCAGGGCGACACCGAATTCGCCAGCGTCGAGCAGCAACGGCACTTGTTTGAAACCGCTCCCACCAACTGGGATCGCCGCGCTCTCTCCCGCGTCATGATCGAAGAGATGCGTCATGGCTGGCAGATGTGCGCTCTCCTGCTTGATCACTTCGGCTATTCGGGCAAAGTTGAAGCCCAGAAAATGCTGGAGCGCCGTGCCTTCGAGAACGAACGGCTGCTCGGGGCGTTCAACGTCGATGTCGATAACTGGATGGACTTCTTCACCTATACCGACTTTGTCGATCGCGACGGCAAGTTCCAACTCCAGATGTTGAAGTACTCCGCGTTTGCTCCGCTCGGCCGCTCCATGTCTTACATGCTTCGTGAAGAAGCCTTTCACATGGGGACCGGGAACGACGGTCTTCGCCGCATTGTGCAGGCCGGCATTATCCCGGGCTGGTTGATCCAGAAATATCTCAATAAGTGGATCTCATGCTCCTACGATCTCTTCGGCACCGATCACTCCTCCTCCGCCCACTGGGCGTACGTTTGGGGCATCAAGGGCCGCTACGACGAGCCGCAAAATCAGGAAACCGCGCAGCTCGATGATCTCAACGACTACAACCGGCAACTGTATCGCAACGAAGTCGCCGGCCTGATCGATCGCTTGAACGCGTTCCAGAAGGCGGGCGAGAAGCCGCTCTACGCCCCAGACCTCAAATTCAACCGCGCAATCGGTCGTTTCGCGGCCCAGAAGTTTCACGCCGTCACCGGCGAGCCGCTGGGCGACAAAGAATACGAGCAGCACCTCGCGGAAGTCTTGCCGACCGCGGAAGACAAGAAGCTGCTGCTCGAAACTATCGCCAATGAAAAGCACTGGATCGCGGAAAAGGAAGGCGCGCGGGATCCGTTCCTCACCATCGGCGAGCCGCGCAAGTCAGCAATCAACCTGTAACGGCCGCGTCGTCGTTCAAACGAATACCCAGGAGGGCAAGCAGCCAACTTGCCTTCTTCGATGTCTCCTCACATGAATCAGCGTTTCCATCGCATCTCGCTCACCATCAGCCCTCCAGTGGCCCGCATCACGTTCACCAATCCGCCACTCAATGTCATCGACCTGGCGATGATGGACGAACTGGCTGGGGCATTCCAAGAAATCAGCCATCGTCCTGAAATCTCGATCGTAGTCTTCGCCGGTTCCGATCGCGTCTTCTCCGCCGGCGTCGATGTCGCCGCGCACACACCTGAGCACATTGCGGAAATGCTTTCGAAGTTTCACGCCGTGATCAAGCAGATCGTGACTTGGAACAAGATTTCCGTGGCCGAGGCCCGTGGGCAGTGTCTCGGAGGCGGTGCCGAACTAGCGATGGTCTGCGACTTTGTCATTACGGCTGAAGACGCCACCTGGGGATTTCCCGAGATCAAACTGGGATGCTTTCCTCCCGTTGCTGTGACAGCGCTGGCATCACTCATCGGACAAAAGCTCGCGATTGACTTGATCCTAACTGGCCGAAAGTTCGAAGGCATCGAGGCCGGTTTCCGGCGTTTGGCCACCGCTGCAGTTCCGAACCATCAGGTCCCCGCGAAAGTCGAAGAACTGTTGGTCCGCCTGAAAACTCTCAGCCCCGCCGCCTTGGCGCTCACGCGCAAAGCCATCTACGCCTGGGACTCGATGCACTTTGACAAAGGCCTCGCTCGCGCCGAAAAGATCTATCTCGAAGAACTGATGCGAACCTCAGACGCTCACGAGGGCATCCGAGCGTTTCTTGAAAAGCGGCCTCCGCATTGGGAAGGGAAGTAGCGCCCTGACAATTGCACGTGTTCGCCCTTCACCGGCCGCACCGCGGATTTCAGATATACTTACCAGTTTCACACACAAAAAAGGCTGATCCCGCGAAAGCCCGAGGAGAAATTCCCATGGCCTCATCGTCCCTAGATTTTGCCCGCCAGAACCAGCAACGTTTCTTATCTGAACTGAAAGATCTGCTCCGCATCCCGAGCGTGAGCACCGCCGACGAACACAAGGCGGACGTCCAGAAAGCCGCGGAATTCGTCGCGAACGACGTTCGCCGCATCGGCATGGAGAACGTCGAACTCATCCCTACAAAATTCCATCCGTTGATCTATGCCGACTGGCTCCATGCGCCAGGCGCTCCGACCGTTCTGATGTATGCCCACTTCGACGTACAGCCAGCCGAACCTCTGGACGAATGGACCACGCCCCCCTTTGATCCCACCGAACGCAACAACAATCTCTACGCGCGCGGCGCCGTCGACGACAAAGGTCAGCTCTGGATGGAAGTCAAAGCCCTCGAATCTCTCTTCCAGGCTCATGGTGGCAAGCTGCCCCTGAACGTAAAAATCATCTTCGAAGGCGAAGAAGAAGTCGGTGGCGAATCGATTGCCGAGTACGTTCGCAAGCAGAAACAAAAGCTTAAAGCCGACTTCGCCCTGGTCTGCGATACCGAGCTCTTTGCTCCGAACCTCCCCACGCTTTGCGTCGGCCTGCGGGGCCTGGTCTACACCGAGATCGAGGCATTCGGTGCCAAGACCGACCTGCACTCCGGCATGTACGGCGGCGCTGCCCCGAACCCGTTCTTTGCCTTGATCGAAATCATCAGCAAGCTGAAGGATGCAAAAGGCAAAGTCCTCATCCCCGGCTTCTACAGACACGTGAAAGCGCCGACCAAAGACGAACTCAAAGCCTGGAAGCGCCTCCCGTTTAGTGAAGAGCACTACCGCAAGACTGAAGTCGGCTCCAGAGTTCTGACCGGCGAACCAGGCTACTCCGTCCTCTATCGCACCTGGGCCCGCCCTACGCTCGAAGTCCACGGCATGCCCGGCGGCTTCACCGCTCCCGGCGCGAAAACCGTCATTCCCGCGAAAGGCGCCGCGAAAGTCTCAATGCGTCTCGTTCCCAACCAGGATCCCGAGGACATTTTCAAGCGCTACTCGGCTTATGTGAAAAAGCTCACCCCCAAGGGCATCGAGACCAAAATCAAAACCTTCAGCAAGGGCCCCGCCTGCGTCGTCTCGACCGACAACCACTACATCAAGGCCGCCACCGAAGCCATGCACGACATCTTCAAAAAAGACACGGTATTCATTCGCTCCGGCGGCTCCATTCCCATCGTCACCGACTTTCAGGACGTGCTGAAAATTCCCAGCGTCATGATGGGGTTCGGCCTCCCCGATGACAACCTCCATGCCCCAAACGAGAAGTTCCACATTCCAAACTTCTACAAGGGCATTGAATCGATCTGTTTGTTTTTCGAGAAACTGGGCAAGCAATAAGGTCGATGCGGGACGGCCCCCGCGCCGTCCCCACGGGTACCGGAGCGCTAAAATCCGTTTGTGAAACCCGCTAAGACTTTCACGGTAATTATCGAGCGCGATGAGGAAGGCTACCTCGTTGCCTCTGTGCCCGCGATTCCGGGATGCCACACCCAGGCCAAAAACCTCGATACGCTGATGAAGCGTATTCGAAAAGCAATCGAGCTTTGCCTTGAAGGGAAGGTTGGGCCGCCCGGCCTGGAACTCGTGGGTATTCAGCAAGTCTCGATATGACCCGCCTCCCTCGACTCAAGGGGAAAGATCTGATTCGCATTCTGGAGCGGTCAGGCTTCGTCCTGGAGAGGACGCGAGGCAGTCACGTGTTGCTACGTCACCCTGACGGTCGCACGATGTAGTTCCAGTTCACGCTGGCGAGACGCTCGGTCCGGGGCTGTTGCGAGCGATTCTGCGCGATATTGATTGGACTGCGGACGATCTGAAGCGCCACGCCTGAGGATGGAATCGGTGATCGTGGTCCTTCACTCTCCCATTGCCCCGCCCTGCTTCTTGCGCTAGCCTTTTCTAGCTCTCGCGATTTTCCCGCCCCCTCCATTCCTCGCCAGAAATCCAGACAATTGCTGCAATGTGTGTGCAACCCAGCGTGGTCGAGCCAAGATACCCACAAGATATTGGGTTTTCTGTCTTGACCCCGCCTTGTTTTCACCATTACAGTTACTGCATCTCATGCGTTCCTCGCCCGGGCGGGGATACGTTTGACCAGAGTTCGTCGGGGGAGCATCCAAATAGTAACGGGGCCTCCTGCGGCTCTCGCCAGCCGCGATCATGCACAGCGCGCCCCAGCCAGCGCACGAACGAACGGAGTTCAGCCATCGCGTGTTGCTCGCATGATGGAGCACGAAGGAGTCGAAGTTGCTCAAACTGAAAAAGCTCCAGATCCTCGGGTTCAAGTCGTTCTGTGATCGCACGGAACTGAAGTTCCACGGCGAAGGCGTAGCCGCCATCATCGGACCCAACGGCTGCGGCAAGTCCAATATCGCCGACGCCATCTCGTGGGTTCTGGGCGAGCAATCGGCCAAATCGCTTCGCGGCTCCCGCATGGAAGACGTCATCTTTGCCGGCACGCGCGATCGCAAGCCCACCGGCATGGCCGAGGTGTGTCTTACCCTCATCGATCCCGAGGTCTACTCCGCCCCCGACAAGAACGAACCGGTCCAGATCGAAATTCAGGACGATATGCCCGGTGACTTGCCGGCGGAAGACTGGGACGAGGCTGAGCTGCGCGCTCGTGCTCACGAAGACACTGAACGCGCTGTAGAAGAAGCGCAGCCGGGGAAAGTCGAAGAAGTCGAAGGGCAGGGAGGCGATGCTCAGCCTCAGGCTGGTGCTTCGCAGGAAGGGTACGCTCCCGAAGGTACCGCCGCTGCTCCCGAGGAGACCGGAACCGTTGCAACCGCGACGGCACCGGAAAGCGCGTCAGTCGCTGGTCCTCCCGCAGTCCTGCTGAAGATTCGCCGCCGGAAATTCAATCAGCAGCAATCGCGCGCCGGAGAAATCTCCGTCACCCGCCGCCTGTTCCGCTCTGGCGACAGCGAATACCTGCTCAACGGCAAGCTCTGCCGTCTACGCGACATTCAGGAACTCTTCATGGGCACTGGCCTCGGCCCCGAGTCTTACGCTCTCATCGAGCAGGGTCGCATCGGCCAGATTCTCTCCAGCCGTCCGACCGATCGCCGTGCCATCATTGAAGAAGCCGCCGGCGTCACGAAGTTCAAGACCAAGAAGCGCCTCGCCGAAGCGCGCCTTGAAGAGTCGAAGCTCAATCTCAACCGCGTGAACGACATCTTCGAGGAAGTCACGCGCCAGATGAACTCGCTCAAGCGCCAGGCCGCCAAAGCGGAGCGCTATGCGAAGCTGCGCGACGAAATGCGCGCCAAGCTGCGAGTCGTGCTCGCCAGCAAGTTCACGCAACTCGATCAGGAAAGCGCCGAGATCGACCTTCAACTCAACGCGCTCGCCGACGAAATGCAGCAGCGCATGGAGACGGTGCATCTGCTCGAAGTCGAGCATGGCGAGCGTACTCAGCGCGGGTATGCCATCGACGCTGAACAACGCCAGAATCGCGACCGTCTCGCTCAGATTGCGCTCGATTCCGATCGCGCTCATGCCCGCCGCCGCACCAACGAAGAGCGTTGTGCTGAGCTGGTCGCCCGCTCAGCTTCCTCCGACGCCGAACTCGCGCAAGCTCGCACCCGCATGGCCGCGCTCGAAGCCGAGCTCGAGGGCAATCGCCAAGTGCTCGAATCGGCTGCAACCGACCTGGCCGCAGCTCAGCATGAACTAAGCCTGTGTCAGCAGGAAGCCACCGCCGCAGCCACCGATCTGAACACCTTGGAACGCGAGATTGAGCAAGGCCGAGCCTCTGTGATGGAAGCCGTCGCCGCCGCCGCCCAGCTTCGCAACCAGCTCACCCAGGCAGAGGAGCGACTCGCCGCTGTCGATCGCGAATCCCACCGTCTGGAAACCGAACTCGCCAACGCCACCTCACAGGTCGAAGCCTTTGGCGGCCAGCGCGGACAACTGGCTCTGGAATTCGAGAACGTCTCTCAGCGCGTGCAAGGCCTGACAGCCGAGATTGCGCAGGTCCGACAGTTGCTCGAATCCAAGCGTCACGAGGAATCGGAAGCGAAGCGCCATCTTGATAGCATGCGGGCGGAGTTTGCGACTGCTCTCGGCAAGAAGGGTTCCCTCGAAGCCGTCATCGCCGAGCACGGATACTCCACCGAGTCCGTCCGCCGCCTCTTTCAATCCGGGGCTCTGCAAGGCGGTCACGCTCCCGTCGGTGTGCTGGCCGACTTCCTCGAAGTCGAGCCGCACCACGAGCGCGTAGTCGAAGACTTCCTGCGCGACGAACTGAACTACATTGTCGTCAAATCCTGGGATGCAGCCGACGAAGGCATGCGCCTCCTGCAAACCGATGTCGACGGTCGCGCCACCTTCCTCGTCCACCCCGAAGACTCGCAGGCGAAGTTCTCCTTTCTGATCGACGAAAGCACGCGCCCAGCGCCGCCCAGCGCCAGCATCCTTCCGCTGAAGAACACCATCCGCGTGCTTGATGGTTTCGGCAAGTCGCTGGAAGTCATTCTCCCTAAGCTTCGCGACGGATACATCGTCTCTGACCCGACAGCCGGTCGCAATTTCGCTCTCGAGAATCCTGACGCCTTCTTCCTCACCCCCTCGGGCGAGTGCTTCCACAACGTGACCGTCACAGGCGGAAAGCAGCGGGCCGAAGGCCCGCTGTCCATGAAACGTGAACTACGCGAAGTCCTCCGACTGCTCGAAGATCTCGAACGCGGCCTGTGCGACGGCGAGGCCCGAGTTCTCACCCTTGGCCGCGAAATTAAAGAACTCACCATCCTGCTCGACCGCCTGGAAGGCGAAAAGCGCGATGCCGAGAAGCAGGCCATGACATCTGGCCACATGCTTCAGCAGCTTGATTCTGAGATGACCCGCGTCCGCGAGCGCCTGGACGTGAGCCGCTCCGAACTCCAGCGCCTGTCTTCAGAGCGCCGCGAACAGGAAGACCGCATCGTTGCCCGCAATATCGAGATCGCCGCGGCCGATGAAAAGCGTGCCGCCCTTGAAAGCGCGATCTCCGGAGGACTCGAGCGACTCACCATGCTCAAACAGCGTCGCGACCTCGCCTCCCAGAACATGTCGTTGCATCTAGCCCGCGTGGCCGGGCTTGAAGAACGTCATCGTTCTGCCGCCGCCGTCCTCGCGCGCATCGAAGCCCAGGTCAATGAAATCGGCGAACGCGTTCACACTCTCCGCTCGCAAATGGACGCCGCTGCCGCGGAGCAGGTTCAGCGCGAAAACGAAAACCAGATCCTTGCCACTCAGCTTGTTGAACTCGAAGCCGAACGCCATGCCGGAGAGGCCCGCGATGGCCTGCTCCAGTTCGAGTCCGAACAACTTCGCGCACGACTTGGCGAGATCGATGAATCCCTGAAAAGTTCTCGTCAACTGCTCGATCAGGCTCGCGACCGGCGCGGCGAACTCTCCGCCCAAGCCGCTAAGCTCCAGTCCGACGCCGAGTACATGGCTGAATCTTGCCTCAACGACCTTGGCATCGCGCGTCAGGAATTGTTGGCCGACACAACTCTCCCAATCCTGACCGCCGAGCCTCTCGCCATCGAAGAGCAAGCCTATCGCGAAATGCGAACGCGCCTCGACAACATGGGGCCGGTCAACATGATGGCGCTCGAGGAATACAAGGAAACCTCGGAACGCCACCACTTCCTCGAGACCCAGCGCAAAGACCTGCTCGATTCGATCGAGAACACCATCGCCACCATCAAAGAGATCGATCAAGTCTCGCGCCAGAAGTTCGAAGAGGCGTTCCACAAGATCAACGAGAACTTTTCGTTCACCTTCCGCAAGCTCTTCGGCGGAGGCCAGGCCTTCATGCGCCTCACCGACGAAGAGAACAGCGCAGAAAGCGGTATCGACGTTGTCGCTTCGCCTCCCGGCAAAAAGCTGCAGAATGTGCTGTTACTCTCCGGCGGAGAGAAGGCGCTTACCGCTCTTTCCTTGCTGGTCGGGATCTTCCAGTATCAGCCCAGCCCGTTCTGCATCCTCGACGAAGTGGATGCTCCGCTCGACGAAGCCAATATCGGGCGCTTCACCGAATTGGTGAAAGAGATGAGCGTGCAGACTCAGTTCGTCTTGATCACGCATAGTAAGAAGACGATGAGCATTGCGCCCGTCCTCTACGGCGTCACAATGCAGGAGCCCGGGGTTTCAAAGCTGGTCTCTGTGCGCTTCGGTGCGACAGCGTGAGCGTTCTTCGAAACACGCGCCGCAGCAGTCGTCAGAAATTCGGTCGCAAGAAATTCTCGACAAGCGTTTCTCGTCGTGCTTAATGGCGTAGCCCATCACGCATCTTTCACGGCCTGAATATCCACCTGCGTCCTCAGTTTTTCCACATCGCAAATCGCCCGAAAACCTGTGCCCAGAGCCCATTTCCGCTCACTCCGATTTCTGTCAATCAATTTCCTTTCAGGTGAATGCGAGCGCTTTCATCACTCTTGAGTTCAACCGTTGACAAAATATTCTGGCCAGCTAGAATACGCCTCGTTTTTTACCTGTAAAATTTCTCTTCATGAGCCCCCAACTGATCGATCCCGTACTGCTGAATACAGAATTCTCCGACCTCCAACTCCACGCCAGCGGCAAAGTTCGCGACGTGTACCGCCTCGACAGCGATCGCCTCCTGTTCGTCGCCACCGACCGCATCTCCGCCTTCGACTACGTGCTCGCCACCGGCATCCCCGCACAAGGGCCGCGTGCTACCCAGATCTCGCTCTTCTGGTTCGACTTCCTCAAAGAGATCGTTCCCAACCACCTCATCACGGCCGATGTCAGCCAGTACCCATCAGAGCTGAAGAGGTACGAAGACCAACTAGCTGGCCGTTCCATGATCGTGATGCGCGCCGAAATGTTCCCGGTCGAATGCGTGGTCCGCGGCTACGTCTCCGGCTCTGCCTGGAAGGAATACAAGGCAACTGGCTCCGTCAGCGGCATCAAGTTGCCCGCAGGTCTGCGCGAATCGGCCCAGCTTCCCGAGCCCATCTTCACTCCGGCCACAAAGGCCACCACCGGCCACGACGAGAACATTTCCTTCGACCAGATGGTGCAGATCCTGGGTGGCGCAACCAGCGAGCAACTCCGTGACCTCACGCTCAAAATCTACAAGAAGGCCTCCGATTACGCCCGCGGCCGCGGCATCATCCTTGCTGACACCAAGTTCGAATTCGGCCGCACCGCCCAAGGCATCACGCTCGCCGACGAAGTCCTGACCCCCGACTCCTCGCGCTTCTGGCCTGCCGACAAGTACCAACCCGGCAGCGCGCAAGAGTCCTACGACAAGCAGTTCGTTCGCGATTACCTTGAGCAGATCCGCTGGAACAAGCAGCCCCCAGCGCCGGCCCTCCCCCAGGACGTTGCCCGCAAGACGAGTGAAAAGTATCTGGAAGCGTATCAACAGCTCACCGGACGCAAGCTGAATGTCTGAGGCTGCGATAGTTTCACGGAGCGCCCAATGAATTACGCCGATTGGGCCATCCTCGCTGTGCTTTTGATTTCGATCGTCTCGGCCACCGTCCAGGGCTTCTTTCACGAAGCCTTCGGCCTCGCCGGGCTGATCGTTGGTTACATTCTGGCCGCGTGGCAATACCCGCACGTGGCAGCGTGGTTTGAACCCCATGTGAAGTCGCCGTGGTTGAGCGACATCCTGGGCTTCCTCATCATTTTTTTTGCTGTCGTACTGCTCGCCGGAATTCTCGGCCGCACGGTACGCTGGGCGATGAAGGAAGCGGGGTTGAGCGTGTTTGACCGCACGCTCGGAGCATTGCTGGGCCTGGTAAAAGGGGCCCTGTTCGTTTCCGTAGTTTTAATGGGAATGACGGCGTTTACTCCCGCCTCGAAGGCGTTGGAGGGATCACAATTGGCGCCGTATTTCCTGGTAATTGGACGTGCTGCGATCTGGGCGGCTCCCTCGCAGTTGCGGGCACGGTTCTTTCAGGGACTCGATTATTTGCGTCACGCCAAACTCCCTGCGACTCCGTCGTTGCCTGCGCTGCCGCCGCCGCCGTCGCACTAGCTCATCTGTGCTGAGTTCATACGTTTTTTAGAGCGAGAGAGAGGACCCCGCGTGAAAGACCAACTGGAAGCGCTTATTCTTCAAATGTACAAAAGCAACATCCTGTACTCCGAGGCTGTTCGCGAGTTCAAGAAGCGCTTCATTCTGACTGTTCTGGAAGAAAACAAAGGCAACCAGTGCCGCGCCGCGCGCGAACTGGGTATGCACCGCAACACTCTCAGCCGCACCCTAACCGAGCTGAAAATCGACGTCCGCCAGCTCCGCGAAGGCACCCGCCGCCCTCCCCGTAGCGCGCGTCCGTCGGGCCTCGACAAGAAGTTGGCACGCTAGGATTTCAAGCGATTTCGATTCTGACGAAGCAGGACAACGTGTGAGAACGTCGACTGTCGCGTCCGCAAGAGGCTCGTTAACGCGTCTCGGGGATGAGCAGGAATCCCGCATCATCCTCGCCGCTATGGTCGCCCCAACCCACGATCTCGCCGCGCTCGTTGATGCTGCTCGCGACCTCGAGCTTCCAGCCGGAATTCTTGAGGACGAAGTCGTTCAGGTTGCGAAATCCACCCTTCTCGTCCCACAAGAAGGCTTCGCTCTCGTCCGAGTTCGACCCGAACGATCCCACCACCACATCGCAGTTGTTAATCGCGCGTGGCTGGCTCGGCCAGCGCTGCGAAAGCTCCATCCTCGTCAGAGCACCATCTCGATAGAGTGAACTGCCCTCGGTGAACGCGTAAACCACTACGTGCCCGTGCTCGTTGATCGCTGGTGCCGTGCTGTAAGTGTCTGCAGGTCCGATCAAACGCAAGCCAGCTTTCTCGCCCCACACGAAAGCCTGATAACGGCCCTGCTTGTCGTAAGCCTCGCCCGCCACCGCCCCGTGGTCGTTTAGTGCGATGGCTCGGCCTCCGCAGCACGCTCCGAGTCCGACAACCTTGCCTTGCTTCCACAGCACCGGCCCCGTGCTCGCGCTCCCTGCGAGCCTCGCCTCTCCGGCAAGATCCCCATCTTGGTTGATAGCGGCGGCCTTCGCGCCCTCACCCGCAATTAGCGTTAACTTGCCCGGCTCCCACATAAACGACTGCCTGCGCCCACCATCCGCGCTGGATGCCATTCCGAGTAACACACCCCGCGAATTCACATCCACGGCTTCCGCGTGATGAAATCCTGCGGGCAATTCGATCTTCGTGAGTCCATCCTTCTCGGTCCATAGTGCTGCGCGATGCTCTTCTGTCATGCCAGCAACCGCGCCCAAGTCACTCACGTGATAAGGCCGCAGCGGAATCGCCACAATCCGGTAACGCTCGGCCGCTGCGCATCCTCTGGCCTGCTCCTTTTCCCCACCCCGAGCGCCACCGCCGAACACCATTAAGATGACGACAACGCCCGCCACTTCGGCAAGTCCAGTCCGCGATCGGTATGTCCCGACAGTCTTCAAAAGCTCCCCTGCAGTCGCACAGCAAAATTCCTTCGTGGTGCCAGCGCCGTTCCCGAAAACACTCCGGCGAAGTTGATCACATTCAGCCGTCCGCCAAGATTGAACAGATCCCCTTGCACCCGCAGACTCCTCGCCTCATGTTTCCAGATCTCGTACCCCGCCGATGCATCGATCGTCGCCGAAGGCCGCACCCGGCCGCGCTCAAAATTGATCTTGCTGACTACATCCGCCCCGAACTGCGAAATCAGAGTTCCCATGTCTACATTTCCGTTCAAATCCACCGGCAACCCGCTCCCGTAGCACGCCCCACCCGCCACCCACAGCTTGCTAGTCACTTGATACCGTATCCGCGCGTTCCCCGTGTTCCGCTGATCCTGCGAAATCGGAATCCTCCCCGTGGCATTCAGCTGCGCAGTGTCATCCCCTAGAAACAACCCACCGCTCACCGGCAGCTGCGCCGTGCCGACCATATACGAGTATCCGACGTAGCCCGACACCGGCCCCCAATTTGGAATCTCCAATTTGCTCTCAACTCCATACACCGACCCATGCTGGAACGCGATCGGGAAGCTCACCCCGGTATTCAGCAGCAGATCGTCATCGGAAAAATTGCTGATCTCCCGTCGGAAGTAACTCACGTTCCAGATCGACTTCCCCATCAGGCTTTTCGCGAATCCCAGGTCATAATAGTTCCCGCGCCCCGGACGCACTGGCAGATAAGCGCTCTCCCCATTCAACGCCCGCGCCTCCGGAGAACTCGCCAGCAACAAGTTCTCGATCGCCGGCGTCTGGAACACCCGATCGTACGATCCTCGGAGCACCAGCCCCCACGAGTCCATCGAGTATGCCACCCCTAGCCGCGGACTCCATCCGCTCTCATCCACCACCACGTGATAGTGATCCCAGCGCAGCCCAGCGCTGACCGTCAGCTTTCCCAGCCGTAACAGGTCCTGCACGAACCAAGATTGCTCCTGATCCGCCCCACGCTGCGCAAACTGAAAAGTGGGTGGGGTCGTCGGCGGAAGATCTCCAGGCACCGTTACCGCGTAGGCGAACTTCTCATGCACGGTTCCGAAGATCGCATCCGCTCCAGCCTTCCAGTCGTGCCGCCCGTGATGTCCCGACAGCGTCCCTTGCACGTATCCCTCGCGAAACCCGCGCTCCTGAAAGGGAATCAGCGGTACCGACAAGTCGTTCCCATTGAGATGTGCCGACAAATCCCGCCCTCGTGCCTGCACATTCCCCAACAGGTTTGCCGAAAACACGTGCTGCCATCCGATCCGTCCGCTGATTTCTTCGTTTCCCCGCTTCTGCACCTGGCCGGCGTCCTGCTGCACAAGTTCATTCGGAACGAGAAAGGCGCTGTCGCCATAGCGAAGCCCTATTTGAATTTGATCGTGCGAACTCAGTTCATGATCGAACCCCACAGCCCCGCTCTGCACCGACCCTTCGTTGGTGTAGTTCGCCTCTACCGGAGGATCGAGAAAGCGATCTGTGCGCCCATCGTTGAAACTCGCACTCACCGCACTCCGTTCCCAACCGTAAGTCGCGCCCAAAGCGCCCCCGAGTGCGTCGTAGCTGCCGCTCTGCAAAGCGTAGCTTCCGTGCAGTCCTGCATCGGCGCTCCGGTGCGTCATCACCTCCACCACACCGCCCAGCTTGCGTCCATACTCCGCTGGAAAGTCAGATGTCCGGATGTTCACCGATTGCAACTCGTCCTCATCCAGCCCGGGCGCGAACGCCGGAGACCGGTTGTCGAATTGGGGCAGGCCATCGAGCACGATCTGTGTGTCATATTCCGATCCCCGCGGATGCAGCACCCCATTCGCTTCCAGCAGCCACCCCGGCTGCGTGCGCACTACATCAATCACGCCACGCCCGGCTGCCGACAGAGGCTCCAGGTCTTTTCCATCCACTCGATAAATCGTCCCGGTCTGGTCCGGGTCCAGCAACGTAGGGGAATCCTGCACCGGGATCTGCGTAACCCCCCCCTGAACCTTCAGCACGGCAATGCAGACAACCGGAATTGCCGAGTGAACTTCCAGCAGGTCGGAGTATTCCGCGAAGCCCGGCGCATTCAGCACCAGTCGGTATACCCCGAATGGCAAATCGCGGAGAGCGAGCGATCCCTGCGCACCTACTTCCACGCTCCTTTGTAATCGGTTCATGTCGCTGCGAATCACTCCAGAAGAGGCCATCGCGTGGCCGTTCGAATCGCGAACCTGCAAGCGGATCTCGCCCTGTCGAGCCTGCCCGTAAAGCAGGCCACTCGCCGCCAGTAGCCACACCCATAGCCAGCCTAAGGTCGTCCCTCGGCCTCGAAAGGGAAGCCGCACAGCAGGCGAGTTGAGGAATCGGGCATTCATGCGTGGAAATGCCACTCTGGGAGAAGAACGGGGAGACCTTCAGTCTAGCATTGGGCGGCGAGAGACCCCTAAACCAGCGCCGGCTTCGGAGTAACCGTCGTCACGTCCCACCCGCGGCCTGTCCTGCCCCCAAAACGAAACGGGCGGCCCGCAGGCCGCCCGTCCTGAAAAGCATGTCTTGCTACTGCGCCGGTTTCTTGTGCACCGAGGCTT
>Ga0210406_10004974_pt1 | contig 14050 bp, 16 predicted proteins | sample IncBWC30MmetaG_FD_155454 | JGI IMG/M metagenome (GOLD analysis project Ga0210406, IMG submission 155454) | Forest soil microbial communities from Barre Woods Harvard Forest LTER site, Petersham, Massachusetts, United States - Inc-BW-C-30-M | ecosystem: Environmental > Terrestrial > Soil >... | reverse complement strand
GACGCCGTTGAAGCGCAGTGCCGATGTGGCGATCTTCTATTTCGCCGGTCACGGCATCGAGATTGATGGCACGAACTATCTGATTCCGGTCGACGCCGCGCTCGAGCGCGATATCGATGCCGTCGATGAAGCCATCGCCCTCGATCGTGTGCTGGGCGCCGTCGGACCTGCCCGGAACTGCGGCTGGTTATCCTCGATGCCTGCCGCGACAATCCGTTTGCCAAGGACATGAAGCGCTCTGTCGCCGTGCGCGGCGTGGAGCGCGGACTCGCGAAGGTCGAGCCCACGACGCCCAACACGCTGGTGGCCTACGCCGCCAAGGCCGGTTCGACCGCCTCTGACGGGGACGGCGCAAACAGCCCATTCACCGCAGCGCTCATCCGATATTTGCTACGGCCGGGGCTTGACGTCCGCAAGGCGTTCGGGTTCGCCCGCGACGAGGTTCTGAAAGTCACCAACAACCGGCAGGAGCCGTTCATGTACGGCTCGCTGGGTGGCGAGGATTTCATCCTTGTCCCAGCGCCGGCGCAGCCGGACCCGGCGCAGGCGATCCGGCACGACTATGAGCTTGCCGAGCGCGTCGGCACTCTTGAGGCCTGGGACTTCTTCCTGTCGACTTATCCAGAAGGCCTCTACGCGAAGCTTGCGCAGGCTCAACGCAACAAACTGTTAGCCGAGCGGGCCCGGATCGCGGCCGCGGGAAAGGCCCGCGAAGCCGAACAAGAACGCGCAAGGCTCGCGGCCGAAAGCGTGCGGGCCGATGCCGAGGCAAAAGCTGCGGCGGAGGTGAGAGCTGCGGAGGTCGGGCATAAGGCGGCTGAAGCCGCAAAGAGGGCAGAAGCCGAACGCACGCAAAGCAAAGCGGCCGAGGACGCACGCCATGCCGACGAAAAGAGCACGCGACAGGAGGAAGCGAAAGCCGCAGACGCCGAGCGCGCGCGATTGACAGAGCAATTAAAGGCGGGGGAGCGAGCGCGCATTGCCGCAGAAAATGCCAGAGCGGCAGCCGAAGCGGCTGCAAAGAACGAGCAGCTTGCGCTGGAACGGGCTAAGGCGCTGGCGGATGCGAAAGTCGCGGAATTGGCCCGGATACAGGCCGATGTTCGCGCCCCGCTCGAGGAGGACGCGCGAAGGGGTAGCGGTGCGGAGCAACCGGCGGCGCCGGACGAGCGAAAGCCGGTCGGTCCGCTTGTGGCGCTCGCGCCCGCTGACGGTTCGGTGCCGGGGAGCAAGGACGATACGGCGCGGGCGCTTCAAATGGAATTGAAACGGGTCGGCTGTGGCCCTGCGAGGATCAGCGACAGCTGGGATGGTCCCGCGCAAAGATCGCTCGCACTGTTCAACAAGCGTGCGGCCACGACATTCGACACCAGCGTGGCCAGTGTCGAGACACTAAATCGCGTTCGCTCCAAGACCAGCCGCGTCTGCCCGCTGATCTGCGAGCACGGCTACAAGGCAGATGGCGATTCCTGCACGAAAATCATCTGCAAGAATGGATATCAGCTCACCGACGACAACTCCTGTGAGCCGATCCCGCGACACGCCAGGTCAAGGGAAAACTCAAGAGAAAACCCGGCCGTCGCCAACGCGCCGGAGCGGAGGGCAGCTCCGCGAGAGGCGTCAAGAGATGGGCCGGCGGGACTGCCGAGCGGGGAGGCGACATCGGGTGTCAAGCGTGCGGATGAGGCGCGAAGTGCCGGCAACTACCGCGCCTGCATGGGTCCGGCGTCGGGTTGCTACGACAGAGCGATCCGGAACATGACGCCTGAGATGGCACGAACCTGGTGCAGTAGGAAACCCACCTGCTGAAGCATGGCAAGCCAGACTGACCAACTGCAAATACTTAAGGCCACTCTGTTGACGGCCTGTTTGCTCTGTTTCGGCTTTCATCCCGCGCTGGCCGACAAGCGGGTGGCGCTCGTCATCGGCAACGCCACCTATCAGAACGTGCCCAAGCTCGGCAATCCGCTCAATGACGGCGAGCTGGTCTCCGATGCGCTGAAGAATGCCGGATTTGAAAGCGTGGAACTCAGGCGCGATCTGAAGGGCAACGCGATGCGTCGCGCCATTCGAGATTTCTCCGATACGGCACATGACGCTGACATTGCGATCATTTATTTCGCCGGTCATGGCATCGAGATCGACGGGATCAACTATCTGATCCCGGTCGACGCGGCGCTGGAGCGCGATATCGACGCATTCGACGAAGCGATTCCGCTCGATCGCCTGTTGACCGTCATCGACCCTGCCAAAAGGCTTCGACTCGTGATCCTCGACGCTTGCCGCGACAATCCGTTCGCCAAGAGCATGAGGCGGACCATCGCAGCGCGCGGCGGAGGGAGGGGCCTGGCAAAAATCGAGCCGGGAAGTCCGAACACGCTGGTCGCGTTTGCGGCGAAGGCCGGTTCGACCGCCGAAGATGGCAACGGCAAGAACAGTCCGTTCACGGCCGCACTCGTCAAATACCTGACGCGGCCGGGGCTGGACATACGCAGGGCCTTTGGGTTCGCGCGCGACGAAGTTCTCTCGGCGACCAATAACCGACAGGAGCCGTTCATCTACGGCTCGCTCGGCGGTGAGGATTTCCCGCTCGTGCCAGCCGTGACGAAGCCTGCCACTGCCGACACCACTCAGGCGGTCCGGCAAGACTATGAGCTCGCCGAGCGCATCGGCACAGTAGAAGCGTGGGATTCCTTCCTGTCGACTTATTCGGACGGCTTCTACGCGAAGCTCGCGCAGGCTCAACGCAACAAGGTCATCGCCGAGCAGGCGCGGCTCGCCGCCGTCGAGCAAAGCCGGCAAGTCGAAGAGGAGCGTGCCAAGCTTGCGGCCGAAGGCGCGCGGGCCAGCGCGCTAGCTAAGGCTGCCGCCGACGCCAACTCCGCAAAGGACGCCGGCATCGCCGCCGAGAGGCAGAAGGTGATCGAGGAAGCGAGGATCGCAGAGGCCGCGCGCGCGCAAAGCAAGGCGGCCGAAGAGGCGCGGATCGCGGCCGAGAAGAGGAAGGACGAGGACAGGGCAAAGGCGGCCGAGGTGGAACGCATCCGGCAGTCGCAAGAAGCGAAACTGGCGGAGGAAAGGCGGCTTGCGGCGGAGAATGCCGAGGCAGCCGCCGAAGCGAAGGCAACGCTCGATCGCCTGACACAGGAGAAGGCCAGGGTACTTGCCGAGGCCGCCGCCGCGGAAACCGCGCGCGCCAAGGCCGAAGCCGAGGCCAAGGCGGAGGAGCAGAAAGCGCTGGCAGCGAAGGCGGCGGAAGCAAGGGGTCGCACGGAGTCGGCAAAGCCAGACCAAGCGGTTGCGGCGGATACCAGTCAGCCACCGATCGGCCCACTCGCCACGCTTGCGCCACCAGGCGGAAATATTGGTGCGACAGTGCCAAACGAGACCATCGTGCACGCGCTGCAGAACGAATTGCACCGGGTCGGTTGCGGGGCCGGTCCGGTCAGCAAGACCTGGGACGAGCGTGCGCAGAACGCCCTGCATCAGTTCAACAAGAGCGTCGGGACCAAATTCGATGTCAACGTCGCGAGCACCGAAGCGTTGGAAGCAGTTCGCGGCAAATCCGGCCGGATTTGTCCACTGATCTGTGGACATGGCTTCAAGGCGGACGGGGATTCCTGCGTCAAGATCGTCTGCAAGGACGGCTACGAACTCAATGGCGACGGTAGCTGCGAACGCGCAGCTCCCAAAAAGCGCCGCCACGAGAAACCGGCTTCCGTCGCAAGTCCCCACCGGAGTGCGCCTGCGCCGGAGCGCGGCCCCGTCCAGACGGAAGCTCCGGCCAGCGCACAGAGAACGGAATCGCTCTTTGCCAAGTGCAGGTTGCAGGCGATGGCGTCGGGCGTCCGTCGTGGCTTTGTCGCGCTGGATAGCTGCGTCCGCAATGGAGGCAAGCTGTGACGCCGCGAAGAGCCCATGCTGTGAATCGGCGCCGAACAATGGCTGGTGATCCGAAATAGCAGGTACAAGATTACGCCTAAGGGACTTCACTCGGGAGAGCCTCGCTTGCCGTTAAAGGACTGAGCGGTGGTGCTTGCCCACATTTCTCCCGGTGAGAATTCGCTTGTGTGCACAAGCCTAGCGCTAACGCAAAGAAAGGGTTGGGCATGTGCAGCTTGATAGCGAGATCCTGGTCCTGGCATTCCTCGTGTATATAGCCTGGCCTTGGTTTTGGCAGGGCAAGCCATGGGAAGATTTAACGTCTTGGCTGCAGCAGATTAAGCTGCCGCAGCTGCAAATCCAGCTCTCTTGTCTCAGGCGCTTCAGTTTTCTGAAGCCCGGCCGTACGATTTCATCCAAGACCCACAAGGAGTTCGCTTTTGCCCATTTCGGCAAGACGCGGCGCAACGGACCCCACGCGGACTGTGTGCCCGAAAAGAACTGAAGCTCGCTCTTTTGTCGCTGCCGCAATCGGAACAGGCGCAGCCTTCGGCGGCGGACTCCCCTTGAAGACGAATCGGCGCCGGGCTACGTGATAGGAGGGATCGGCTCCGAAGAAATTGACCTTCATGCGCTCCAATTCCTCCGCACGATAGTTCGCCAGCGGCTTGATGCTTTCGTCTTCCATTCGCGCCTCATGCTTTCTGCGGAGGAGCGCGCGAAATTCCGGGTTTGCGGCGAGAAGCTTGGCGCGGTTTCTAATATCAGCTTCAAAGCCTCGCACGTCTTTACCGAACACCTCGTCGAGAAAGCCGATATCGCGCGCCGCCCGCGCCCCGATTGGTTGACAAACTTGCGTCAGCTCCAGCGCCTGCGCTTGCCCCACTCTCTTCGGGAGCAAGTATGTCCAATATTCCGATCCATAGAGCTCGCCCATGCCTCTGTAATGCGGGTTGAGAACGACTCCGGAGGCCGAATAGACGTAATCCGCCGCCAGTGCCAGCATCGCGCCACCAGCACCAGCATTGCCGCGCAATCCAGCGATGACGAGATGGGACATCGTATTGAGGATCTCGACGATCAGATCGTCGATCGCGTTAATGTTGCGCCAGGATTCTCCCGCCGGATCATTGCTCGCTTCAATGATGTTGAGATGGATGCCATTCGACCAGAAATCCGTGCCGCCAAGCAATACGATAACTTTGGTCGGCCGCGAACGCGCGAGGAGAAAGGCGTCGCGTAGCCGATAGCACTGGGCCGTACTCATGGCGCCATTGTAGAAGTCAAAGGAGAGATAACCAACATCGGCCTCTTCTTCATATACGATCTCGCGGAATGTGTTGTGGTCGGCAGGCGCGTCGATCGCAAGAGGCGCTTCGGGCACCCCGCGCAACAGCGGGCCCAAGACCTGCGTCGCTGGCAATTTGATCCCAGTCGGCGAACAAAGAGCCGAATGAGATGGTCCGCAGTCCACGCTCGCATGTACCACGCCGCACTTTGGCTCCTGAAGCGCGCCTTGACCTTTCGCTTTGAGATGTGAAATCCACACGGCGCCGTCGATCGTCCCGATGCAGATCGCACCGTCGCGTTGCGCGATAATCTCGCCCGTCGGGCCTTTGAGACGATCTTCAACATGTGCGCCATAAAGAAAGCACGTTCTTCCAAGCAGCGGATCGAGGACGCCCGGGGTGCTATCGGCGGCGCTTATTTTTGAAACGATCTCCCTCGTCGAATCCAGGCTCCAGTCAATTGCGCGGTCGCTTTGGCGCATCGTCGGCCGCCAGCGACCGATTACATCCACGCTGCTGTAGTCTAGCGGTTCGGGCCTGAACTGTCGCAACTGGAATTTGTCTACCGCCTCCAGGACTGCACGCACCGCGGCCTCAGTGACCTGCGTGCGGTACACCCTGCTTTTGGGAAGCGCGGAGCTCGAGAGCGCAAAATTGTATGAAGCCCAAATCGCGCCCGCGTCCATCTCTGCTGTCGCCTGCAGGACCGTCACGCCCCATATCGTCTGTCCCGTCATGATTGCCCAATCCAGTGAGGACGCGCCGCGGTCACCTTTCACGCCAGGATGCACGATCAAACAGACGTGTTTGGACCAAATGGCCTCGGGAATCTTTCGTTTCAACATAGGCGCGATGATGAGGTCAGGCGCGTGTTGCCCGACGGCGTCGAGCATTGATGATTCGCTGAGGGCGAGCGCGACGTCGACGGTATGTCCGAGCTCGGTCAATTCGATAAAGAGCCTCTGGCTGAGACTGTTGTGCGCGGTGGTGAGAAAAAGTATTTTCATCGTTACTCCGTGCGCGTTGCAGGAACGGCGCAAAATCCGGGTTTGAAAGGGGCACGTTCATGATGTCGAGAATTTCACCGTCGCTCTTCTTGAATCGATCGGTGAAAACTGCGCTCGCCTTCGCTCCCGGCGCGAGTCTGCCAAGAATTCCTGACCAGAGCGTCGGCTCAAGTAATGGGCCGTAAATGTCGCCCACAAGTGCTGAAAATCTTCGAATTCCGAAATGCTACTATCCAAGGCGACAAGCCGTGTCTTGTTTACCAGCTAGTGTGCCGAAAGTAATGCCGGTTACTTCACAACAAATGCTTCGCGCGTTATGTGAGAAAGCTCACAGTCACAAATTGAAATCGAAATGTCAGAGCGGCAACCGGATCAACACGAACGTAACCAACGCGAACGTATATCTCGGCGAGTCCAGCGCACCCGAGGTCGAAGAAATTCTCGACCGGGTCGGCACGTATGGCCGACAGCTTTGGGCAATTCGCCCTGACATGCTGCTAGAGCAGTTACCCAGTCGAGCGTAACTGCCGGCGGACGAGCGAAAGGCAATCGCAGCCTTTGAAGCGATGGCTTATGAGATCGCCGACATAAGGGAGAAACACAAGCGTCAGGCGCTGCGTCCATTAGGGGACCCGGGTCAGTGTTACTGCGTCCGCCGGGGCCAAAAAAGTCGCCCGGTCGGGTGCGGTCTCTATACTCCGATGCAGGGAGCTTAGTTATGACAACCGGTCCTCACAGATCGATTCGCAAGGTCCGATTATACTTATGGGTCGCCGGGCTGGAGGCGATCGGGTATGATCGCGTTGGTTACGCTTGCGGAACTCGATTTGATGACCGAGAACAACCCGATCGACGGAATTTCACTGATCGAAGCCCGGCTCGACGAGCTTGCCGAGCTCGCCGAGCGATGCCGGAAGTTCATTTTGGTTTCGAAGGCAACGATCGCGATCGGCATAGCGTTGCTGCTCGTCATGATGCTCGGCGTCCTCGGGTCAAATCAGGTCGCCGCCATCGGGTCGATTGCCGCGTTGCTGGGCGGCATCGTTTCGCTCGGATCGAACGTCAGCACGTTGCGGCAAACGATAGCCGCCATGAGCGCCGCCGAGGCGCTCCGTTCGGATCTGATCGACAGGATCGACCTTCGAGTGGTTGATGATCGGACCATGAAACGGATTTGACGTTCTTGCGAATGCGGCCCACACGCTGCCAAAGCCGAGTGCCCGACGGTGTCAGTTCTTGCGCATGAGTTTTTGGTCTCGAGCTTATCTGGTAGCCGATCAGCAAGTAGGTGCCGTTCTTATGGCTCACGTCCGCTGAACCCGCCCATCTGCCACAATACATGGTGTTCTTCGCTGCCGGCTCCACGATGTCGCCTTTTGGCCCCAATGCGAAGTCCGATGTGGTTCTGAAATGGTCTGCTTAATTGGCGTAAACACGAAGTGGCCGGCCGGCGTCCAAAACGGCGCTTTTGACCCCAAAGCCGACGCTGGCCACAGAACAACGGCACGCCGCGAAGACTCAGCGGTTGTTACCAGCAGCATCCTATGACACTATTTAAGTACCAGTTGTTATGAATTCTGGATGCCTATGCGACGCCGGAAATATGCTTGGGAAAAGCTGTCGGATGACCAGTTGCTCAATCAACGCCTCAGTAGTCTGAGGGTTGCGATCGAAAACACTTGGCTCGAGGATTGTCTCAGCACTCTCTATGAAGAGCTCGAAGAACGGGGCATCCGGCTGCGGCCACACGCATGGATATCGAGCGAATGGTTTAGTCCGGCAAATGTGCCCGGGATTGCCATTCCATTCTATCTCGCCCATCCCCGCCTAATGAAGATCGAAAAGAAAATGATGCTCGACGTCGAGGGCGGCACTTGGTCCGAGTGCATGGCCATTCTCCGTCATGAGGCAGGTCATGCCGTGCAGCACGCCTATCAGCTACAGCGCCGTCGGCGTTGGCAGCAGCTGTTCGGCCCGTCCTCGAAGCACTACCCGCGCTACTACCGGCCCAATCCGGCCAGCCGGCGTTATGTCCAGCATCTTCGGCTCTGGTACGCGCAGAGCCATCCGGATGAGGATTTCGCCGAGACCTTCGCGGTGTGGCTGCGGCCGCGCTCGAACTGGCGGACGCGCTATGCCGGTTGGCCAGCGCTGAAGAAGCTCGAATATGTCGACGAACTGATGCACGAAGTCGCAGGCAAGCGGCCGCTAATGACGACGCGGGAGCGTGTCGATCCGCTGCATGAGCTTAGCCAGACGCTTGGCGACCACTACCAAAAAAAGCAGGCGTTCTACGCCTTCAGGCCACCGAAGACTTACGACCGCGATCTCTCCCGGCTCTTTTCCGCCGATCCACGGCATCGCCGGGAGCAAGCGGCTTCGGTCTTCATCAGGCGGCACCGCACCCAAATCAGGCAGCTGGTTGCGCGGTGGACGGGCGAGAACCAACTTACGCTTGATGCTGTGCTTGACGACATGATCTCCCGCTGCCGCGAACTCAATCTACGTGCCGCCGGCTCTGAGCGGAAGCTTCTGATTAACTTCACCGTCCTGTTGACCGCCAAAACCATGCACGCGCTGTTCGGCCCGTCGCGGCGCAAATGGATTGCGCTATGAGACGCCTACGCGTGCTGGTGCTCATGCATCCGGACTTCGTGCCCCCGGACTCTACCGACGGATACACAGCGCGGCAAATCAATGAATGGAAAACAGAATACGACGTCGTGAGTACCTTGCGCGCGGCCGGCCATGAAGTTCGTCCGCTCGGCGTGCAGGAGGAAATCAAGCCAGTGCGCGACGAAATCGAAGGTTTCAAGCCGCATGTGGTATTCACGTTGCTGGAGCAGTTTCACCATGAGCCTGTGTACGACCAGCACATCGCAAGCTATCTCGAGCTAATACAGATCCCGTATACCGGGTGCAACCCGCGCGGCCTGATCCTGGCTCGCGGCAAGGATCTGTCCAAGACGTTGGTGCACTATCGCCGGATTGCGGTGCCGGCCTTCACCGTGTTCCCGATGCGCCGCAAGGTCAAACGGCCAGCGCGTCTTGCGCTGCCGCTGATCGTCAAGAGCTTGAACGAGGATGGATCACGGGGTATCTCGCAGGCATCCGTCGTCGATACAGACGAGAAGCTCGCAGAGCGCGTCGCCTTCATTCACGAGCGGATCGGAACAGCCGCAATCGCTGAACAATATATCGAGGGACGTGAGCTCTATGTCGGCGTGCTCGGCAACAATCGGTTGCGAGTTCTGCCGGTTTGGGAATTGAAATTCGGCACCATGGGCGACCAGGGTGCACGGCACATAGCGACCGAGAAGGTCAAACACGATCCGAGTTATCAGGAGCGGGTCGGAATTGTAGATGGGCCGGCCAAGAACCTTACGCCGGAGGTATCCGCTCATATTCAGCGAATAGCAAAACGTATCTATCGAACACTAGGGCTCGATGGATACGCGCGCATCGACTTTCGCCTCGCTGCCGACGGCACTCCGTATTTCATTGAAGCGAACCCCAATCCCGAAATCGCGAAGAGCCAAGAGTTCGCTACAGCGGCTCGGCATGATGGACTCGATTACCAGGGCCTGCTGCACCGCATTCTGGCTCTTGCAATAAGCCGCGCAAAGGCGGGCGTATCCGTAGGCTGAAAAGGCAACACGAGACGGGATGCGGGAGAGCGGTTCCCATGCTTGCTTCATTCATGTGCGGCTGTTTTGGTCTGCTCGAAGAGACCCGCAGTCGTGAGGTTATTTGCTTCTGATCCGACAGCCCAAATTGAGCCCGTCAGGGCAGAATGGGCCAATTCGCCGGGATACATGAAACAAGAAGTTCGACGCTAATGCTCCCAAGGGAAGGGGACATCGTCTATGTTCGGATGGAGGTTCGTAAGCCGTTCGGCGAGTTCGGGACCATCCAGCGCCGGATCTCCAGCGGGGCTTGCACATCGCATTACGTGCCAGTGTCCCCAGAACATGCCCTCGGGAGGGTGGCCCCCGAACTGAGCGGCAGCCACGCTGCGTCCGCTTTCGAGGGTCAAGCGGAATAGTTGTCCTTGATTCGAGGCATCATGAACGAAGGAGGCGGCGTATTTTTTGCCGACGAGCGCATTCCGGTCGAGGCAGCACTTGGGGCCGTGACATTCGATGCTGCCTGGCAGTGCCACATGGATAACATCGTTGGCAGCCTGGAGCCGGGGCCTCTTTGCAACCAAACGGCCGACCCCACGCTACTCCTTCCGGTGTACTATCTAACGCCGATCAGAATGTAGAGGTGGCAGATGAGAGCCCGCAGATGTATTATAACTGCCGCGCTGAGTGCCCATCTCGTCGTCACATCCAGCGTAGTTCGGGCCGAATGCGACCCCGACAAGCCGATTGAGCCGTTCGCATCGCGCTTCGAGGTCCACGACGACACAGTCTATGACAGAAGTACCGATCTCACCTGGACACGATGCAGCTATGGGCAGCACTGGACAGAAGATGGCGGCTGCTCTGGCTCGGTCAAGCTGCTGGACTGGCACAGCGCAATGGGACTGCACTTGAAGGGTGACGGAGATTGGCGACTTCCGGATCGAGACGAACTGCAAAGCATCGTGGCACGGAACTGCAAGAAGCCGGCGATCAACGATACGGTGTTTCCCGGGACACCGTCGATCCAGTACTGGACAAGCACGGCAAGCGGACCATCCTATGCATGGGTCGTGTTCTTTCGGACCGGCATGCCAACGTGGAATTTTCTGAAGGCGACGCCGTTTGCTGTGCGCATGGTGCGAACCGGCCGATAATCGATACGTTCGGGTAAACCGGAAGTGGTTGGCCAATGTCCGAAGCGGCGCTTTTGATCTGACACGGCCAAGAGCCTTAGCGGACATTCCGTTCGTGCTTTGGGTAGAATACCATTCCGTTTTGCCTATAATACCATGCCCTGCAGTGCGACGTGAGGGAAGGCAATGAATGAGGACCGGACCATTCGAGCGGGTTTGGATCGTCACTGGGCAGCTTCAGACGCGAATGATTTTGAGGCGGAGCACGAGATCTATCGCGACGATGCAGTGCTTGATTGCCCGCAGTCCGGGGAGCGAATCTGCGGTCGACGCAATATTCAAGCGTCTCGTTTTGCGCAACGGAACAAGAAGCGCTTTAGGGCGCGACGCATACTCGGTGCTGCCGACCTTGGGTTCGCTGAATTCGTTCTTACGTACGACGGCTTGCCATCTTAAACGGTGATATCATGGAATTCAGAGACGGGAAGGCCACTCGTGAGCCCCAGCACTTCGGCGATCCCTTCGAGCCGGGGGCCCTCGCGAGCTCAATGGGTCGAACCCAATACGTTGAAATGTTCGCTATGAAATTGAAGCCACCAAGCAGGTGGCTTCCGCGAATTCGATTGCCTCGCAGCGGTCACGAGATGGATCATGAGAGATTTACTGTTCGTTGGTGTCGGATGGACCGACCTCGCGCTCACCCTGAACCGGATCGCGGTTGGGGCATTCTTTATGCTATCGGGATATCACAAGCTATTCAACGCAGACGCCATCGTTTATTCATTGATGAACTCAAGGGGCTCGGCGTTCCAGCGCTGGGTTTCAATCAATGGTGGGTGCCGTTGGTCGAGTTCACCGCCGGCGGCGGCGTCCTTATCGGGCTCTTGGCGCCACTCGCAGCGCTTGGCCTGCTTGTCATCATCCTCGTCGCCATCGCCACGACCGGGCGGCAGCGAATGAAAGTCTACAAGCCGATCGATGAAGTGGATCGCATCGACGATTGGCTCTATTTACCTGAGACGCTGTATGCCTTTATGTTGATCATAGTCGTCTCGGCCGGCGCCGGGCCTTACAGCCTCGATGCCCTGATCCTGGGCCTGATAAATAAGCACGCTGCGTAACACGGCATCTTCGCCAGTTATTTTCTTCCGATGCCGCGGCGCGAACGAACTGTGTTGTCGCGACTGGGATCACTCTATTCCTCGCGATTTCTTGTGATCGATCTGGACAAGGCATGTTTAATTTGGTGCGTGCTCGTTCGCGGTCGTGATAGCAAGAAAACAGGGAGTGAGGTAGCGTTGTGATGAACGGCATCAACGATGAGCTCATTCTTGTGGCTCGTCTTCTTCTCACGACACTATTTCTGATTTTCGGCTGGAGAAAGCTGCGAGACTATTCGGGCACGATAAGTCAAATGGTGCAGCTTGGCGCTCCGATGCCAGTACTGGCTGCCGCCGCAGCGACCTTCATGGAGCTTCCGGTTGCGTTCGCGGTGGCTATCGGCGCGTTCGTGCGTCCTTTGGCATTGCTTATGGTTTTGTACACACTGGGAACTGCGCTTATTGGGCATCGCTATTGGACAAAAACAGGTACGGACCGGGTCGATAGCATGGATGGCTTTTACAAAAATCTCAGCATTATGGGAGGCTTCTTGCTGCTGCACATTACTGGTGCGGGACAATATTCGATCGATGCATTGTGCGGTATTGCCGCGCCATAACGCTTTTGTGCCTTTAGCTGCAAGTCACAGTTCATTGCTAAAGCACACCGCCAGACGTATTCTGGCGAACAGAGAAATGCCGTATCCGAATTGGAGTCGTCGATGAACCAAGTACAAGTCGACCAGAAAATCTATCAGATGCCGCCGCAGGATGGCTTACCGTCGCGCACTTTATCACCGTCGCTGACATCGAACGATCGGCTCGATTTTACGAAACGGTCTTCGGAGGTCGCGTTCTGAGCAGAGGCGACAGCAAAGGAGCACCGGGGTACATTCAGCTCGCGAACACGTGGCTCATTGTCAACGTCGGGGGCGGTCCGACACCCGACAAGCCAACGGTAACGCTCAGCGTCCCCGCTGATCCCGATTCAGTCAGCAGCTTTATGAATATCCGCGTCGCAGATATTCAAGCGTGCTATGAACTGTGGCGAAGTCGAGGCGCAGAATTTATCACAGAGCCAAAGGACAAGTACGGCGAGACGCGCTGCTACATTCGCGACCCTGATGGCTATATTATAGAAGTTGGGCAAAGCAAGCCAGGTTTCACTTACGGCTAAACGCCCCGACGCAATGATGATGGAACTCGCTTCCAAGACAGCCTTTGTGACAGGCGGAGCAAGTGGTATCGGCCTCGCATTGGGCCAAGCTCTCGCTCAGGAAGGGATGAATGTCATGTTGGCCGACATCGAAAGCAACGCTCTCACGGCTGCAGTTAGGAACCTGTCTGATGCTGGCCTCAAGAATGTATCCTGCGTTACCTGTGACGTGGCGGATCCAATTGGTGTCGAAGAAGCTGCTGAGGCGACTTTCAGGGCTTTTGGAGCCGTCCACGTCGTTTGCAACAATGCTGGCGTAGGTGGCGGAAGCGGAATCGACGATATTTCAGTCGATACTTGGCGATGGGTGCTGGATGTAAACCTGATGGGCGTTCTCCACGGGGTTCGTACCTTCCTTCCGCATATCCGCGCACATGGGGAAGGCGGGCATATCGTCAACACGGCCTCCATGGCCGGGTTGAATAGCGGACTTGGGTTTAGTCCCTACTCGGCAAGCAAGTTTGCAGTCATAAATATGTCCGAAGGCTTGGCCGTGGAGCTTGCTCCTTTTGACATTGGAGTGACAGTGCTCTGTCCTGGCTTCGTGCGGACTCGTATTTCGGAAAGTAGCCGCAAATCGCCAAGAGCGCTATGGTCCGACAACCGTACCGGTACCGGGTAGTCACGCCGCAAGGCTTGCCGCTACCCTCGCTGAGCTCAACAAAGCCGGGCTTACCCCGTTTGCTGTTGCGAGGCGGGTTGTCACTGCAATCCGCCAGAATGAACTCTACGTCTTCACCCACGCCGGATCGCAGTGGCGTTCGGAGTTGGCACAGCGCTTCAACCAAATCCTT
>Ga0210406_10004971_pt1 | contig 14052 bp, 10 predicted proteins | sample IncBWC30MmetaG_FD_155454 | JGI IMG/M metagenome (GOLD analysis project Ga0210406, IMG submission 155454) | Forest soil microbial communities from Barre Woods Harvard Forest LTER site, Petersham, Massachusetts, United States - Inc-BW-C-30-M | ecosystem: Environmental > Terrestrial > Soil >... | reverse complement strand
AATGTTTTTTTCGTACTCGATGTTTCTGGCGATGCGGATTGCGCCGGTGTTTCAGATTGTGGCGATTGGGACGCAACTGACCGAGGCGATTACGGGGCTGGAGCGGACGCGCGAGATTTTGAATGAGGCGAAAGAGGATCAGGACCCGCGGCGGACGGAACGGCTGGAGCGGATTACGGGGCGGGTGGAATTTGAGGAGGTGCATTTTTCGTATGAGGCCGCGAAGGAAGTGCTGCACGGAGTGAGTTTTGTGTCGGAGCCGGGGACGGTTACGGCGCTGGTGGGGCCATCGGGGTCCGGAAAATCGACGACGATCGGGTTGGTTTCGGCGTTTTATACGCCTACGCAGGGGCGGATTCTGGTGGATGGCGTGGATTTGTCGACGGTGCAGCTGAGTTCGTATCGGACGCAACTGGGCGTGGTGCTGCAGGAGACGTTTCTTTTTGACGGATCGATTCGGGAGAACGTGGCCTATGCCCGGCCGGGGGCTACGGAAGCGGAGATTATGGAGGCTTGCCGGATCGCGCGCGTGGATGAGTTTGCGGAGAATTTCGAGAAGAAGTACGATACGGTGGTGGGCGAGCGCGGGGTGAAATTGTCGGGTGGGCAGAAGCAGCGGGTGTCGATTGCGCGTGCGATTCTGGCGGATCCGCGGATTTTGATTCTGGATGAGGCTACGTCGAGTTTGGATTCGGAGTCGGAGGCATTGATCCAGGAAGGGTTGCGTTATTTGATGCGCGGGCGGACTACATTTGTGATTGCGCACCGGTTGTCTACGATCCGGCGGGCGGAGCAGATTCTGGTGGTGCAGGACGGGAAGATTCTTGAGCGTGGGACGCATGAGTCGCTTTATGCGGCGCAGGGGCGGTATTTCGAGCTTTATACGAAGCAGCATGCGGTGGAGACGAATTTATTTCTGGCGCCGGGTGAGGGAGACAAGGTGGAAGAGGACGGGAAGGATGGGACGGGGGGAGTTGGTGGCGGCGGGGCGGCTTTGCCGGAGGCGTTGCAGGCGTTGAGGAATCGGAATGTGTAGAGATAGGCGGCGTTTAGCGGCGTAGATGGTTTTTGGGATGGGTTGAGACAGTAAAAGCGAGAGCTTCGCTCTCGCACTCAAAAGGACGGCCCGCCATTGATGGCGGGCCGTTTTGATTTGAAGATAGAAAATTGTTAGAGGGAAGGGCGGCGGAGCATGGGCTTTTTGGCTTGGGCGGCGGCTTGGGTTGGGAGGAGGGTGGCCATTTTGCGGATCATGGCGAGGACGAGGCGTTTGTCGCCTTCGGAGAGGGTGGTGCTGTACTTTTTGATTTCGGCGAGGAAGCGGATTTCGTCCTGGCTGAGTTCGCCGAGCATTTTTTGGGTTTCTTTGTCGCGGGGAGTTTCGGTGCCGGGGAAAAAGTCGGCGAGCGAGATTTCCATGGCTTCGGCAATTTTGGCGAGAGTTTCAAGAGAAGGAACGGTGTGGCCGTTTTCGACGCGCGAGAGGTAGCAGCGGAGAAGGCCGGTGCGGCGTTCGATGTCGCCTTGCGACAGTCCACGTTGGCTGCGGTAGGTTTTGATGACTTCGCCGATGTTGACTTGTGGTTTCTCTTTAGGCACGGTTTTCTCCAATCGAACTGATAGCTTAGTCGCTAACAGTAGAGGTAGCAAGGGGGAATCGGTAGGGGTTGGTAGCCAAAAGGTAACGGCGGCGGGGAAAGGCTTCAGCCGTAAGCGGTTAGCCGTAAAGATACCCATTCCAATCGAAAACTTGAGCATTAATTGAGGTTGAGGTTCTTCGGGCATCCTCGTCGGATGCCCTCAGAATGACAATTTCTAGCTGCCTTTTGCATTGGCGACCTGAAGGTCGCCAATGCTGGGGAAAAGCGGCCCGCCTCGGAAGGCTGGCGCTACAAGGGTTCGTGGGGTTAGTGGGCGCTAGAGTCGCTGTTTGGAACGATGTTGTAACCATCCACCGTAACAACCGCGTTGTTCCCTTCTAGCGCAGGAAAAAAGAAATGGCCAGAGACATTCCTCTCCTCACCTGGCAAGAGAGAGAAATAGTTGTCGTCCCAGAAAATAGGAGTGACGTCGTCGCCGGTCTCAAGTTTGCTGACGCGCAGATGGACCAAAAAAGCGACCGAGTTGCTCGGGTTCTTGATACGAACATTTACGATATTGCTTTGACCGGCGAGGACGAAACCGGACCTCACCTCGAGCTTCACTTGAGGCAAGGAGTTTAGGCCGGTGAGGTCGGCGAAGTCTTTTTGCGGGGTGTAGACAGTGTCTTTTTTGTGCTTCCAGTCCATGGTGTCGAGTTTGGTGGAGAGCCAGTAGAAATTGTCGCTGACAAGAGTGCCTGAGGCGTCGTGAAGTTGGAGTTTCAGAAAATAGGCGGTGGAGAGGTTTGCCGGCGTCGGCAGATCGAAGGCTTTGGTGGCGGCGTCGGCTGGTAGATCAATCGTGGCATCGCGGGAACCGGCTTCCTTGGCATCAATGTTGTACAACTTCGCCGTGACTTTGTAGCCCTTGAGATCTTCGTACTTGCCGTTGATGACGGAGACGGAGTTGGTGTCGTAGTCGTATTGGACGTGGACGATTTCCGTGGATTTTTTTGTGCCGAAGTAGCCGCCGGCGGGGACGAGGTAGTAGTCGTAGAGATGCCAGATGAGCGAAGGCCAGGCGTTGTTGAGCATCCACTGGATGACGCCTGTGGAAACGTATTTGTTGCGGCCGTAGGCTTCGTACATGGAGCGCTGGTTATCGTAGGCCATGGCCTGGGCTTTGCGCTCGAAGTCGTCGAGAGAAGTGGGCGGACCGTAGCGGCGGGCGAGAGCGTCGCGGAAGACGTCGATGGTGGTGAAGCGTTCGCCGCCTGCGTGAAAATTCCAGTAGTCGTCGATGGGCCAGAGGTGTTCTTTTGGAATGAATTTGGCGAGGCTCTCTTTCGTTGGGATCGCGGGGCCAGGACTGGTTTCCGTGTTGTAGCTCCAGGCGCCGCCGGCTTTTTTGTCGGAGAGCCAGTACATGGGCGGAACGTATTCGTAGGGGCCGGTCATTTTGACGCCGGATTTGCCGGTGACTTTGGTGGGAGTTTCAGAAGCGGAGGAGATGGTGGGGTTGGGCCACTCCAATTGTTTGAGAATGTCGAGGTACATGTTCTCGATATCGGCAGGCGGGGGCCCGTCGCTGCCGTAGAGCCAGACGAAGACGCTGGGATGATTGCGAAGCCGGGAGGCCTGGTCGACCATGGAGGCGGCGGCGATTTTCTTTGTTTCCGGCGTCCAGGTTTTCCAGTGCTCCCATGCGTCGCAGCAGATCCAGCCGGGCATGACGAGGATACCGAGCTTGTCGGTATCGTAGAAGAATTCGTCGCGGTCGGTTTTGCCTTCGAGACGAATTGCGTTGAGGCCCATATGCTTGACGTAGGCAAGCTCTGCATCGAGTTTTTTAGAGTCCCAGCGAAGGAGCATGTCAGGGGCCCAGGCCGCGCCGCGTATCAGGACGCGTTTGCCGTTTATTTTGAAGAGGCGGCCGCCGGATTCGGTGAGTTCCGAGGTGACTTCGCGGATGCCGAAGGGAACAGAGGTGGAGTCCGAGGTTTCGCCGGACATTTCCACTTGAAACTTCGCGGTGTAGAGAAAGGGTTCGCCCATCTGGTAGGGCCACCAGAGGTGCGGCGCGACAAGTTTGAGCTGCGGAAATTGGTCGGGAGAGAAACGTACGATTTTGGTCTCTTTGGCGGCGAGTTCGATAGGTTGAGCTAGTTGGATATCGCCGATGTCGGCATGCAGCGTTACTTTCACGGAATGATCGGTGATGTTGTGAAGTTCGGCGGACAAGGTGAGGGCGGCGGATTTGTAGGCGGAGTCGAGCTTGGCGTTGGCGAAGGGATGGCGCAACGCGACATCACCGCTGGAAGTGAGGAAGACTTCGCGCCACATGCCGGTGTCTTTGTCGGGCGGGGTGGGATTCCAGTCGACCCAGGTTAGGCCGAGATCGTTTTTTTCGGGTGCGAAGATTTCGACGGCTAGCGCGTTCTTCCTTTCCCTGTGCAGGAAGTCGCCGATGGAGAATTCGTAGGCGCGATAGGCGCCGGCGACTTCATTGCGATCGGCGAGCTGCTTGCCGTTGAGCCAGATGTTGGCGCGGTAATTGATGCCGAGGAAATGGAGCCAGATGGCGCGATTGGCGAAGGCGGCGGGAGCAGCGAATTCGGTTCGAAACCAGTGGGAACAGCGGAAGGGACTGCCGGCGGGCATGTCGAGATTGGCGGCTTGAATTTTGTTGTTGGTGAACGCACCGGGGAACGAATTGAGGTTTTTGCCGTAGTTGGGGTCGGGGAGAGTTTTGTCCGCGACGAGAGAGCCTACGACGGTGCCGGGGACGAGGGCCGGGTGCCATTTGGAGTCGTCAAATCCGGGGAGGGAGATTGCTTCGGCCTTCGCGGTCAGCTTGCAGGAAGATTCGAGTCGCCAGTTGCTGTGAAGAAAAACTGGGTTGGAGGGAGAATCGTCGCCATAAGTTCTTTCGGCGAGTATGGAACCGAAGACGAGGACGGATGAAAAGAAGAGAACAGAGCAAAACCGGGACATAGGCAGGCCTCGTTATCAGAGAGGTAGCCGCGGGTGGAATCGCGGACGCCCCTAGCTTACATTAAACCGATTGAATACAAGAGGAATTCTTGGTGCGGGCTGTGGACAATTTCAAGCCACTTGCCGGGCGGAGGACTCCTCTTGCAAGATTCGGAACGGAAACAGTAAGCTGCGTGGGTTCGGTGGTCAGGTTCAGGTCGGAATTCAGCAGCCTCCCGTTCTTCTTTTCGCCTCATCGTTCTTTCGACCTTTTAAGGAATTCAGTTTCAGCATTCTTTTCTATCAAATGGGGGTTACGAAATGATACGGCGCGCGGCAGTGATTGTTTGTTTCCTGGTGTTGGCAGGGGCAGGTTCGCTTCAAGGACAAATGAAAAGAAAAGTGATTGTGGACCAGGACGCGCGGGGGCCCGCTACCACGGACCAGCAATCGATGCTGGCTTTGATTCAGGCTCCGCAGGCGGAGGTATTGGGGCTGACGATTGTGAGCGGCGACCAGTGGCGGGACGAAGAGGTGGCGCATACTTTGCGCATGCTGGAGTTGACGAATCATCCGGAGATTAAGGTTTACCCAGGCGCGATTTTTCCGCTGATTAACAGCAAGGAGGAGATTGCGCGGTGGTCGAGGCTTTATGGAAAGGTGCGGTATCAGGGCGCGTGGACTAAGAACGGGACGGGAAAATTTGTGCCCGAGGTGCATGGGCCGTATGAGGTGCCGGATTTGCCGGAAGGAAATCCAACGCGGAAGGCGGAGGAAGAGGACGCGGTGCACTTCATTATTCGGATGGTGCACAAGTATCCGCATGAGGTGACGATTTATGCGGGGGGGCCGCTGACGAACATTGCGCTGGCGCTGATGCTGGATCCTAAGGTGGCGGAGCTGGCGCAGGAACTGGTGGTAATGGGCGGAAGCATTTCGCCGGAAGTGCCGCTGGCGTGGAAGACGGAGAACCGGAGGGAGTTTAATTTCTGGTGGGATCCGGAGGCGGTGCATATTGTGATGCGGGCACCGTGGAAGAAGGTCACCGTGACTACCGTGGATATTTCGGTGAAGACGCGGATGACGAACGAGATGATTCAGAAGATTGCGGGAATGGGGACGGCGTCGGCGGCGTACATCGGAAAATATTCGGATGAGGAGTATTTGTGGGATGAGCTGGCGGCGGTGGCCTGGCTGGACCCGAGCTTGATTACGAAGGAAGTGAGCTTGTACATGGATATGGATATTTCGCATACGGCGGGGTATGGGAACACGTTGGTGTGGACGGAGGAGGAGCGTCCGGGAATGGGGGAGGCGTTGGTGCATGTACAGACGGAATTGGATAATGATAGATTTGCGAAACTGCTGATTCAGTTGTTGGCGGGGACGGCGGGGAGATAGGGGCCTAAAGGCGCCCGCCTCGGAAGGCGGCCGCTACAAAGACAAGCAGAACCCAAGAGCACAACCAGGAATGGATGTGCCACAAAACCCAAGAGGGGGCCGAGCGGGCTCAGCCCCTACAAAGTTCGAGGAGAACAGCTATGGTTCGGTAGTTGGGTTGAGTGCGTAAAAGCGGCAGCTTCGCTGCCGCACTCAAAAGGGATGGTGTATCATTTGATGGCCCCGCAAATGGTGAATGAGCGCCTAAATGACTAATGAAGAACGCAAAGCTGCACTGGAAGCGATTATTTATGCCGCGGACGAGCCGGCTACGATTGACCAGTTGAGCGCGGCGCTGGGCGAAGAGAAGCTGGCGGTGCAATCGGCGCTGGATGAATTGGTTGCCGGGTATGCTGCCGAAGATCGCGGAGTTGAGATTCGAGCGGTTGCGGGCGGGTACAAGATGTACACGAAGCCGCAGCACCATGATGTGGTGCGGCGGTTCATCAAGTCGCTGCGGCCTCCGTTGCGGCTTTCGATGCCTGCGCTGGAGACTTTGGCGGTGATTGCGTACAAGCAGCCGGTGACGGCGCCGGAGATTTCGGATATTCGGAGCGTGAATACTTCGGGCGTGATTTCGACTTTGCTGGATAAGAAATTGATTACTACGGCCGGGCGCAAAGAGGTGATGGGGCGGCCGATTCTTTATAAGACTTCGAAAGAGTTTTTGATGCGGTTTGGGTTGAGCGACCTGGAGGAGTTGCCTAGCCTGAAGGAGTTTGAGGCTTTGGCGCGCGAGGCGCTGGGGACGGATGAGGGGATTGCGCCGGGGGATGTGACGGAAGAGCAGGTTGGGGAGTTGCATCCGGAGGTGGATGCGGCGCATGCGGTCGAGGCGATTGGCGGACATGGGCATGCTTCGGCGGCGGAGGCGATTGCGCATGTTTCGGAGGAGTTGAGCGAGGCGGAAGAGTTTCGGGAACATGAGGCGCTGGCTACGGCGGAAGGGATGCCGAGCGGGCAGTTGGATGAGGATCCGCCACCGCCTAACGCGAAAACTACGGCGGCTGGGGAATAAGACGCAGATTTTTTTGAACGGGGAAAAGCGCCCGCCTCGGAAGGCGGCCGCTACAGGGGAGTTGTGTTTCGCGGGAGATTGGGTTTGTTGGTGAGGTTGTTTTAACACAGAGGTCGCAGAGGAAGAGCACAGAGACCACTGAGAGAAAGAGCGGAGGAAGACACAGACTGAAGTCTGTGCTACTGGAATGCTGGAACGATTGCAGAAGATTATTGCGCGGGCGGGGATTGCTTCGAGGAGGCATGCGGAGCAGTTGATATTGTCGGGGCAGGTGGTGGTGAACGGGAAGGTTGTTACGGAACTGGGGAGCAAGGCGGATCCGGAGAAGGACAAGATTGAGGCTGCGGGGCGGACGATCAAGGGAACGGACCGGCGCGTGGTTTATATGCTGATGCACAAACCGGCGGAGGTGGTTTCTTCGCTGGCGGATCCGGAGGGACGGAAGAATTTGCGGAATCTGCTGCGCGGATTTCCGGAGCGGGTTTATCCGGTGGGAAATCTGGAGTATGCGGCGACGGGCCTGGTGTTTTTGACGAATGATGGGGATTTGGCGGCGAAGATGTTGAAGCAGTGGAACGGGTTGGAGCAGGTGTATCACGTGAAGCTGAAGGGGATGCTGACGTTGACGGATTTGGAGCGGCTGGGAAAAGAGATTGGAGTCAAGATGCAGACTTTGCGGCAGCCGGATGCCAGCCGCGGGCACGTGGCGAATTACTGGTATGAGGTACGGACGAAGGGCGCGAAGCTGGAGAAGTTGAGGAATTTGATGTTTCGGGAACACCATCCGGTGGAGAAGGTGATGCGGGTAGGATTGGGAACATTGACAGTCGAAGGGATACCGCGGGGACGGTATAGGTTGTTGGATGAGCGGGAAGCGGAGGAGTTGAAGACGGGAAAAGTTGTGAAGAAACGGAAAATGGAAAAGAGAAAATAGAAATTGGGAAGAAGGGGAAGAAAGGGCTAACGCAGAGACGCAGAGTTCGCTGAGGAAGCGCAGAGAAGAGGAAGAGAGCGTAGCGCAGAGGCACAGAGGGCGCGGAGAAGAGCGACCCAAGAGCACAGGCTAAAGCCTATGCTACAGGAGCTGGATTCGGCGATGGATTTTGGGCTTAGCGATCATCAGAGGTTGATACGGGAGACGGTGCGGGCGTTTATGGAGGTGGAGGTACGTCCGCATGTGAAGGAGTGGGAGCGGACGGAGGAGTTCCCTCTTGAGGCGATCGAGAAATTGGCGTTGCTGGGTTGCTGCGGAATGCTGGTGCCGGAGGAGTGGGGCGGAGCGGGGCTAGATACGATTTCGTATGTGCTGATGATTGAGGAAGTGGCGCGAGTGCATGCGGCGATGGCTACAGCGCTTTCGGTGACGAATTCGGCGGTGCAGTTGCCGTTGCTGGCGTTTGGGAATGAGGAGCAGAAGAATCGTTATTTGAAGCGGCTGGCAGCGGGCGAAATGTTGGGGGCGTTTTGCTTGACGGAGCCGGCGGCGGGATCGGACGCAGCCGGGATTCAGGCTACGGCGGCGCGCGACGGGGAGAATTACCGGATTAATGGGACGAAGACGTGGGTGACGAACGGATCGGCGGCAGGAGTTTTTGTTGTGTTTGCAAAGACGGATCCGGCGGCTGGAGGAAAAGGGATTACGGCGTTTCTGGTGGAGCCGGAATATTCGGGATTCAAGATTGGACGGCATGAGGACAAGATGGGGCAGAGGTCGTCGCCGTCGGTGGAGTTGCTGTTCAATGATTGCGTGGTGCCGGCGGCGGGACGATTGGGAGAAGAGGGGCAGGGGCTGAAGATTGCTTTGAGCGCGCTGGATGGCGGGCGGATTGGAATTGCGGCGCTGGCGGTGGGATTGGCGCAGGGGGCGCTGGACGAGTCGGTGAAATTTGCGAAGGCGCGGAAAGCGTTTGGGAAGTCGATTGGGGAGTTTCAGGCGATTCAGTGGATGCTGGCGGATATGAGCATGGAGCTTGAGGCGGCGCGCGGGCTTGTTTATCAGGCGGCATCGCTGAAGGATACGGGTGTGAGGATGGGGTCGGCGGCTTCGCGAGCGAAATTGTATGCGAGCGAGATGGCGAATCGCGTGGCGTATAAGGCGGTGCAGATTCATGGGAGCCAGGGGTATTCGCGGGAGTCGGATGTGGAGCGGATGTATCGCGATGCGCGGGTGTTGACGATTTACGAGGGAACGAGCGAAGTGCAGCGGACGATTATTGCGCGGGATTTGTTGAGCAGAGGATGAGGCGAAAATAAAAAATAGAAGCAAAAGATAACGCAGAGACGCTGAGATCGCAGAGGTTCGCAGAGAAGCTGGAATGAGTGAGTTGGTTGCCGGGGTCCCTCCACTCCGCGGCCGGCACGCCAAACACCGGCGTGAAAGAAAAAACCGGCCGCTCCGGTCGGGATGACTTCCAAAACAAAGACGCCCGCCTCAGAAGGCGGCCGCTACAAAAGCACCAGTAGTTTTGGCGCTGTGCTTGAGGTTTGCGTTGAGGTCCTTCGCGCATCCTCGTCGGATGCGCTCAGGATGACAATTTTTTGTGTGTTGGCACGGGGGCGGGAGCGAGGTGTTTTAGTTGGGCTACTTCGCGGATGGTTAGGGAGCGGAATTTGCCGGGGGGGACATCGAGGACGAGAGGGCCGAGCTGGACGCGTTTGATTTTTTCGACGAGGAAGCCGACAGATTGGAACATGCGGCGGATTTGGCGGTTTCGGCCTTCGATTAGGGTGACTTCGTACCAGGGGTTGGGAGCGTCTTCGTGGAGTTGGATTTTGGCGGGCGAGGTTTTTACGCGGCGGTCGTCATCGAGAGTGATGTGGACGCCGGCGCGGAGGCGGGAGAGAGATTTTTCGTCGGGGCGGCCGCTGATTTTAACTAGATATTTTTTGGGGACGTGAGAGCCGGCTTTGGTTAGTTTTTGGGCTAGTGCGCCGTCGTTGGTTAGGAGGAGGAGGCCTTCGCTGGCGTAGTCGAGGCGGCCGACGGGATAGACGCGTTCGGTGAGCGGGCCGAGGAGTTGCATGACGGTGGGGCGGCCTTCGGGATCGCTGACGGTGGTGACGTAGCCTTTGGGTTTGTGGAGCATGATGTAGATCGGGCGCTGGGCGGGCTTGATGGGTTTGCCGTCGACGGTAATGGTGTCGGTGTCGGGATCGGCTTTGGTGCCGAGTTCGGTGACGATCTGGCCGTTGAGGGTGACGCGGCCGGAGGTGATGATTTCTTCGGCTTTGCGGCGAGAGGCGATGCCGGCGGAGGCGAGGATTTTTTGGAGGCGGGTGAGCATGGGTGAGGAAAAAGGATGACAGCGATCAGAGAACAGGTAACGGGATACGGATCTCCTTAGAGAAACATTTTACGATGAGATTTAAAATGGATGCGAGGAAAGAGAAAAGACGACGCAGAGACGCGGAGGACGCAGAGATTACGCAGAGAAGAGAAACCCCAAGAGGGCGGCATAAAGCCGCCCCTACACGGCTTCAGAACACAGGCTGAAGCCTATGCTACTTGAGATCATTGCTTTAGGACTGCGTCTTCGGTCTTGTAGAGGAGTACATTGCGGCCCGGCACACCGCGTTCGAGACGGCGCAAGAGATAGCGAAACGGGCGCGGGCCGTGCTCGACGGAGTTCTCTTCCAGGCGGTAGTAGAGGTCGTCCACGCGGACGACTTTGGGGGCGACCCATTCGTCCTTGCGGCGGCTTGCCCGGATTTCGAGCAACTCTTGCGTTTGGTCGGTTGCGAAATGGAGTTCGTCGGGAACCTGCTTGAGGCGCGAGAGTATTACGCGTTCACGAACGGCGCCGGCAAAAGACTGGGCGTTTCGCTCGACCTGATATTCCGACTTCGGCGCGGTTCGACCTGTGACAAGGGTCAGGGCGCGATCGATTAAACCCAGAGGCAGAGTGCCAAGCACATTCTCCGAAAAAGCCGCTCCACAGAGGCGCACCGCCCCTTCAAGAAGGAAATAGATCAGCAGCCAGGTTAGCGGATGGAACAGAAAGACCATGTACGCCGCGCCAGCGATTTGCTGGTCAGTGACTTCCCCGGGTAGCTTGCCGTTTAAGGCCAACTCCACGCCGCGATCGACGATGGGGAACATGACGTGTTGGTACCAATTGGCGAGGGCGAGAATGGCGGCTGCGATTTGAAAGATGCCGCTGAGTGTGCCGGCGCGGTTCCATTGAATGAGTCCCGCGAAGGGCAGGGCCTTGCGCCAGCGAGCAGGCAAGAGTGCGGCCAGGGGACCGGCGATACAGGTGAAAACCAAAGATGTCAGCATGTGGGGCAGCCAAGGATATTTTACTGACTGGCAGGCAAGTACCAAGTGTGTAAAAGAGGGGCGTGTCGAAAGGTGAATTATGGTGGAGGGGTTACTGGCGGGGGGAGGTTTTTTCGCGGGAGAGGCAGTCGTTGCAGATGCCGCCTACTTCGGTGCGGGAGACGGTGACTTGCATTTCGAAGTCGCGGGCGATCTGTTCTTTGAGTTGTTCGTAGAGACGGGATTCGAATTCGCGGACTTTGCCGCAGCGGAGGCAGGCGACGTGGATGTGGTCGCGGGGGCCGTGAGTTTCGTAGTAGTGGCGGTCGCCGCGGAGATGGAGGAGGTCGAGCTCGTCGATGAGGCCTTCTTTTTTGAGGAGGTCGATGGTGCGGTAGACGGTGACGAGGTGGACGGCAGGGTCCATTTTCTGGGCGCGAGCGAGGATCTGGTCGACATCGAGGTGCTGCTCGGCGGTGTCCATGACTTCCAGGATGACGCGGCGCTGGCGGGTGAGGCGAATTCCCTTCTCGCGGAGAGTTTTTTGCAGGTGGCCGGTGGTTTCGGCGGAGTTGATGCGTTCGCCAGAAGAGACGCGATGCGTGGGAGAGGCAGACATGAGGAGATAGTTTAACAGGAATACGAAGTGCGGGAAATTGGGAGTGAATTTGAAGACGAGAATAAAAAGTTTACAGCGCATAAATCACGGCGGTGCTGAGTGTCCGGAACGAATGCAATTTGAGAATCGTCCGATTCTCGCCGGTAAGTCACTGAAATCTCAGGCCAATGCCAAATTATTGCCGAGTCTGGAGGCAAACCTGCCCTTTGCATAGTGGGCCCCAGAGTGCCAGGGGGCCCGCCCACCCTAGAAGAAAATACACCTGGAAGAAGACGAAAAAATCGTGTGAGGAGGCTTCGACAATGAGAGGGATAAAGAGCTTGATTGTCACAATGACCGGGATACTTACATTGGGACCGTGTTTGGCCGCAAAACATCCGAGTGAAGCAAAGGCGGAGCAAGAGCGTCTGCAGAACTCGGGAAAGGTGATGCAGGAAATCCTGCATGTGCCGGATGACATTCCGCAGGATTTGCTGGACAAGGCGCGATGCGTGGTGGTGATGCCATCCGTGTTGAAGGCCGCGTTCGTTGTGGGCGGAAGTTACGGCCGCGGGACGATGGTATGCCGCGGGGGCAAAGACTTCCGCGGACCATGGGGCGCGCCGGCGATGTATGCGCTTGAGGGTGGAAGCGTCGGATTACAGATTGGCGGCGAAGCCACGGACTTTGTATTTCTGCTGATGAATGATCGCGCCGCGACGAGCCTGCTGCATTCGAAGGTAAGGCTTGGGGCGGACGTGTCCGCGGCGGCGGGGCCGAAGGGACGCTCGGCGTCGGCGGACACGGACGCTTACATGAGAGCGGAAATTCTAAGCTACTCGCGCGCGCGAGGAGTCTTTGCTGGGGTATCCCTGGAAGGTTCGACGTTACGTCCTGACGGCGAGGCGAACCGGAAACTCTATGGCAAGTCCACAACTGCCGCTGAGATCATCACCGAACCGGACACAATCGCGCCGACTGCGGCGAATGACCTGATTGGGGCTCTCCAGGTGTCCTCGCCGCAACTGAAGCGCTAACCGGCAAGTTGGAGCGGGTCCGGACATTTATCGTCTGCTGTCCGGGAAAAAGTTTGTGCCTGGAGGTGCGGCCGGAGTGGCGACCGGCCGCCCGCAAGGAGGCACGAAAACGCCCAGCCGCGCCAGAAAGGATGAGAATCATGCGGAACAGAAACGTACTTTTTTCACTCATACTCGCCATCCTGCTGCTGGCAATTTCTGGGACAGCGGCCGGCCAGGTTCGTGTGGGTGTGGCGATTGCAATCGCACCACCTCCGATACCGGTCTACGAACAACCCATTTGCCCGGGGGATGGATATATCTGGACACCGGGGTATTGGGCTTACGACGATGACGACGCCGATTACTACTGGGTGCCGGGCACCTGGGTGCCTGCTCCGGAGGTCGGACTCTTTTGGACGCCGGGTTACTGGGCCTGGGGAGGCAACGGATTTGTCTTCACTGCGGGCTACTGGGGCCCCGTCGTAGGGTTTTACGGCGGAATCAGCTATGGCTTCGGCTACTTCGGCCACGGGTATGAAGGCGGTCGATGGGACGGCGGACATTTTTACTACAACACGACGGTCAACCGGGTGAACGTGGAAGTGGTCCACAATGTTTACAACACCCGGGTGACGGAGACCACGGTTAACCGGGTCAGCTACAACGGAGGAAACGGCGGGATCAACGCGCGCGCAAGCGCGCAAGAGGAGGCAGCTGCGCGGGAAAGGCATGTCGCACCCGTGAGCGCCCAAGTGCAACAGGAACGGACTGCCCGCTCCGATAAGCAACAGTGGGCTTCTGTCAATCACGGGGCGCCGGCGGTGGCGGCCACTCCCAAGCCGGGAGGGTTTAAGGACAGCGGTGTAGTGAAGACCAGAGAGGCCGGCGGGCCGTATAAACCGGCGCCGCGACCGGAGAATAATACGTCGCGACCCGACAACAATGTTTCGCGACCCGACAACAACGCTCCGCGACCGGAGAATAATGTTTCGCGACCGGCGATCCATCCGAATGATCTGCCACATGTAGATCGCGCGGCCCCCTCAAACACGGGGAACGCAAAACTGGATCAGAAATACCAACAGGACCAGGAGAAGCTGCAAGCAAAACAGCAGAAGGACGTGCAAAAGCTCCAGCAGAAGCAGGAGCAGGAACATCAGCAAATG
>Ga0210406_10004969_pt1 | contig 14057 bp, 12 predicted proteins | sample IncBWC30MmetaG_FD_155454 | JGI IMG/M metagenome (GOLD analysis project Ga0210406, IMG submission 155454) | Forest soil microbial communities from Barre Woods Harvard Forest LTER site, Petersham, Massachusetts, United States - Inc-BW-C-30-M | ecosystem: Environmental > Terrestrial > Soil >... | reverse complement strand
ACCCAGCGGATTCACGACGCGCCCGATCAATGCTTCGCCCACGGGCACGGACATGACCATATTCGTCCGCTTGACGGTGTCGCCTTCCTTCAGTTCGGAAGATTCGCCCAGCAGCACCGCGCCTACTTCTTCTTCCTCAAGGTTCAGCGCGATTCCGAAAACGTCGTGAGGGAACGCGAGCATCTCGCCCGACATTACTTTTGCCAGCCCGTGAATGCGGGCGATCCCGTCGCCCACGCTGATCACCGAGCCGACTTCATCTACGGAAACAGTCTGTTCGTAGTTCGCGATTTGTTCGCGCAGGATCTTGCTGATTTCGTCCGCTTTGATGTTTGCCATGCCTGCTCCGTTCCCGAGTTCCCTATTCCGCCGCGAGGTGTGCCCGCATCTGGTTCAGCTGGTTTTTCAATGAGCCGTCGAAAATGGTGTCCCCGATGCGCACGACCGCTCCGCCCAACAATGCCGGATCCAAGGAGTACTTCGCCTGAATCTTTTTTCCGGTCACGCGCTCCAGCGTCTGCAGCAATTGCGTTTTTTGCGTGGCATTCAGTTCCATGGCGGATTCCACTTGCGCTTCCGCGACGCCCTGCCGCTGCCGGATCACTTCCTGGAATGTTCGAATGATGTGGGGAAGCTGGGGTGTGCGTCGATTATCCACCACCACAAACAGGAAGTTTCGAATGATCTTGCTAGACCCAAGGCGCGCCAGCAATTTCTCGATGACCCCGTGCTTCGCTTCCCGGGAGACGGCCGGGTTGCTTAGGAAGGTGCTCAGTTCGGCCGACTCGGCGTACGCTCGGGCAAAATCCCCCAACTGGTTCAGCACTGGTTCGCTTGCGCCTTGTTCCAACGCAATCTCCGCCAGCGCGGTGGCATACTGCAGGGCTGCCGATTTCAATTGGGCCTCCCCTCGAGGCTTTGCACGAAGCCACGCATCAGCGCGTCCTGCACCGCAGGCGTCATTTGCTTGGCCACCACCGATTCCGCACCGTCCACCGCCAGTCTTGCCGCCAGGGCCTTCAACTCCACGCGGGCTGCGCGCTCCGCCGCGTCGATTTCCGCTTTCGCCGCGAGTCCAGTCTTTTCAACGTCCAGCTGTGTCAGCTTGCGCAGCCGTTCGAGTTCGGTCTGCGCTTCTTTCTGAGCTGCGGCCCGGAACTCGGCCACTTCCTGCTCCAAGCGCGTCAGCTTCACCGCGGCTTCTTTCAACTGGCGTTCAGCTTCGGCTTTGGCCGCCGTTGCCTTCGCAATTGCTTCGCTGATGATGTCGGCCTTGCGCCGGAAAATCGGAGGTAAGACTTTCTTGAACAGCCACACGAGCACGACCGCAACAATTAGAAAGTGGATCCACTTGAACAGCAGGACGCTTCCGCGGTCGGCAGCATTCTGGGCGGCTTCCGCAGCACGTGCCGCCGTCGCGAACACCAAAATCGCTGCCAACGATAGCACCGCCCTCAGCATCTGCAGGTTGCGCTTCATCGTGCCTCGTTTGCCGGACCAGCCGGCGCAATGGGGGACTGTAACACGCGCCGCGCAATTTCCACCGACAGTTGCGCCGCCGTCGCTTGCAGCTCTGTTTTTGCCGCCGCGAATTCCTTTTCTATGCTCTGTTTCCCTGCGTTTACTTCCGCGGCGGCTTTGGCGCGTGCGTCCTTCAGGAACGCCGCGCGTTCTTCCATCAGCTTCTTTCGGGCAGCTTCCTGTTCGGCGTACACCTTGGCGCGCGCTTGTTTCAGCGCTTCTTCATACTGGCGAATCTTTTCCGCCGCGGCCGCTTGGGCCGCCTCTGCGGATTTCTGCGCGCCCAGCGTTCGTGCATCACGTTCCGCCATCACTTTCAGCAAGGGTTGGAAAAAGAGAGAACGCAGGACTAAATAAAAAACCAGGACGATCAGGGCTACAGGCACAGCCCCGAGGAAAAGTTCCCCTAGTTGGTGAACCAAATCTGGCATGAAGTTGTTTCGCCTAAATTTTCAGGAAGGCAGCCGCGCCGTGTCCCGACCCGGTAGGAGCATACGGAGGGCTTTGTGCCGCCTCACAGAACTACCATTTATAGCATTCGCCGCAACTGCCCGTCAACGAAACGCAAGTGCGTCGGGACAGAATTTTCGATGTGAATTCGGGTGCAGTTGCGAGTTCCAAATTGGAATTGGCCCGCCGGTTTGCTACGGGCTTCCCTGTACTCGATGGCCGCGAATCCTCGCTATAATTCCACTTTGCATTTCGCTTAACCTTCGTCATTCGGATTGCGAGCCGATGCCCATGTCCAAGAGCTGGAAAACCAAGCTGATTCATTCTGACGCGAAGATTCCGCAGGGCTACCGTTCGCTGGCCACGCCGGTTTATCGCGGTTCTACGACGCTGTTCCCATCGGCCGCGGCTGTGCGCGACACCTGGGACCAGCACCGCGTCGGCTACACCTATGGTCTGTATGGGACGCCCACGGTTCTGGAGCTTGCCGCGCGCATTTGCGAGCTGGAATCCGGCAAGCACACCATCCTGACACCCGGCGGCCAGAACGCTATCTCCCTAATCAATTTAGCGCTGCTGCAAGCAGGCGATCACATCCTGATCCCGGCGAGCGTGTACTTCCCCAACCGCAAGCTGGCCACCACGCTGCTTACCCGCTTCGGCGTTTCCGCCAGCTACTACGACCCCATGATTGGCGCGGGCATCGCTTCACTGATTCAACAGAACACTCGGCTGGTCTGGTGCGAAAGTCCCGGATCGATCACTATGGAGGTGCAGGACCTGCCCGCGATTGTCGCCCTTGCTCATGCGCGTGACGTGCGCGTGGTGCTCGACAACACTTGGTCCGCTGGGATTCTCCTGGACGCTTTCCACCACGGCGTGGACATTGCCATGCAGGCGGTCACCAAATACATCGGCGGCCACAGCGATCTGTTGCTCGGGTCTGTCACGGTGCGCGACGATGCGCTATATCAGCGCCTCGGCGTCGCGCAGCAGGTTCTCGGTAGCAACGTCTCTCCCGACGATTGCAGCCTCGCGCTGCGTGGCCTGCAGACACTGGGTGTGCGCCTCGCGGCCATCGAAACTTCCGCTCTCGCGGTCGCGAAGTGGCTGGCCGGCCGTCCTGAAGTCGAGCGCGTGCTTCATCCCGCGCTGGAGTCCTGCCCGGGTCACGAATTCTGGAAGCGCGATTTTCTAGGCTCTTCCGGCGTGTTTTCGATTGTGCTTAAGCCTGGCCCTACGCAGGAGCAGGTTTTCGCGTTCGTGGATTCACTGCAGCTTTTCAAGGTGGGTTACAGCTGGGCGGGAGTTACGAGTCTTGCGGTCGCGTACGACATTGGGCGAATTCCCGGCCGACCGCCTTATGACCACCGGATTGTGCGTTTGAGTATCGGACTGGAGGATACGGAAGATTTGCTTGGGGATCTGGAGCAGGCGCTCGCGAAGCTCAAGGCCTGAGTCGGACTATCGTCCAGGCGAGGCTCGTCATGCTGAGGGCGGCACCTTAGCCGCGCCGAAGCATCTCAACGTCGGAATTTTGTAGGGTGTTTGGTTTGAGATCCTTCGTGGCGCAAATGACGCGCCGCTCCGGATGACACGGTGCGGCATGGATTACGCAAGGGAACTGCTTGGCGTGGATCAAGTAAAGGGAAAGATATTGGCTATGCAAGGCCGACCGCGCTGGGTCTATTCCGCCGGATTCACCGCGTCGTACACGTAATGAATCGTGACGTCGGTGTTTTTCTTTCCCAGATTCAGATGCACATCTTCAAATAGCTGGAGTCCATCTGGCGATAGTTCATAACTGCGGGTCATGCTTCCCTTTTTCCCCACTTGCTCTTCCGTGATCAGCTTGTTCCCGTCCCACCGCGCCAAAAGCTCTTCCGGGCCCTGCTGCTGTTCCTTTTTATCCTTGGGCTTGTCGAGCGTCCTTCCGTCTGTATAGAGAATGAGTCTATGGCTCTGATCGCCGGTGAAAACTATTTCCGGTGCTTTGGGCTCTTTTTGTTCCACGTTCAGCCGGATCGTGGGATCGACGAGTTCCTGCATCTTTTCTTTTTCCGAGGCGCCGGGATCGCCTTGTGGAGGACGGTTGCCACGATTACCACCATAGCCGCCGCCACCCGGCCAGCCGCCGCCAGGCCAACCGCCACCACCCATGGTTGGTCCATTGTTCGGATCTCTGCTCGTGCCGTGAGCTTGCTGGACTCTGCGGTGGGGATCGTCGCTCTCGTCTTTGTTCAATTGCCAATCACCTGCAAAGGTCTTCCGCGGAGCAACTTGCACGCGCTTCGCTACGGGAGGCGGTGCATCTTCTGAGGAGGCTGGCTGGGGAGGCGGCGGGGCGAGCGGACCCGGGGCCGATTGTCCGAACGCGGCTGTCGCCAAGACCAGACCTGTACCGGTGATTAGGATTGTTCTGCCCATCGACCACATGGTTGCACCTCAAACTGAAGCTTGCTGCTTATCCACCAAGACATTCCTACCGCGCCGAGGTGGGTTTCCGGCGCAAGCCTATTCTGCCCTACCCTTGTGATTCGCGCAGGAGGTAAAGGGCTGCTTGCACCGCGTCTACCTGCACCCTCCCTCAACCGATGCTCCCGCTGCGACCACGCCGCTGCGCGAACCTCAGGCCTAACGGCCTGAGCTACAGGACTGTGGCGTGCTACTCGAGCCAAGGCTCCAAGTCTCGCGCGCGTTCCAATAACTTCAAGGCGCCTAATTCCTGGAATTCCTCGGCCCTCTTCCGGTAATCGTACGCGCTCTTGGGCAGGATGGCCATGAAGGGCATGCCCGCGGCCTTTGCTGCCAAGGCATCGTCGATGTTATCACCCAAATAGAGTGCCGCTTGCGGTTCGCGTTTTCCCAAGATCAGCCGCAAACCCTCGGGGTCCGGCTTCTTTTTTGCATCGTCCATGGTGATCACGGTGCGGAAACAGCGGGCTGCCGGCCAGCGTTCGAAGGTGTAGGTGAACTCCTGCCGGGTTCTGCCTGTGAACAGATTCAGTTCGCGCTGGCTGGCCCACTTCCGAATGATTCGCGGCGTGACTAGCAGCTTCTCTTTCACCACGTTCCCGGGTTCGCCGTTTCGGCCCCAGTAAAACGGCTGGAACGCCATCCGGGCTTGTTCGTAAGTGGTGGGCACGCCGAGAGCCGTGGCCCATCGCGACACCATCATCCAGTCATCGTTATTCCCTGGCTGTCTCTTCCAGTCGTGAAACTCCGCCCAGGTCACTTTCTTTCCGGTCAAGGCCTGCATGGTTTGCAGGCCGGATCTCCAATAGGTTTCCTTGACGTCCACCAGGACGCCGTCCACATCAAAAATCAGTACTTCCGGGTTGACTTTGCCCGCTGTGTTTTTTCGCTTCTGCGCCATCTGGGCTTTCCTTCCTGCTTATCCTTCCAGTGTACCTTCTCTGCGCCAGCGTGCCACTTCTCGCCGCGTGTTCTGTGACGCCTCTCTGCAGTTTGTGTTAAACCTGAGCTAGCCCCATTCATGAAAAACGATCGATGTTCTCGCTGGGGGCGCGCCCTGTGGGGTAAAGATGAAAAGGCCGTTCCTGGCGACAATGCCGATCCTTGCTGCAACTGCGCTGTTGTGCGTGAGTGGCTTGGCCCTTCACCCAGCGCCGCAAACTTCCCCTGCCCCGCCGAAATTAGCGGCGACGCCGCCCATGGGTTGGAACAGTTGGGATGCGTTTGGCACTGCGGTCACCGAAGATGAAGTGAAAGCCAATGCCAACTACATGGCCAAAAATCTCGCGCAATTCGGCTGGAGATACATCGTGGTCGATATTCAGTGGTACGCGCCCACCTCCAAAGGGCATACCTATGTTCCAGGCGCAAAACTTGAGATGGATGCTTACGGGCGCTTGATCCCGGCGGCCAACCGTTTTCCGTCGGCCGCCGATGGCGCAGGGTTCAAACCGCTGGCCGACTATGTCCACAGCAAAGGACTGCTTTTCGGCATTCACATCATGCGCGGCATTCCCAAAGAAGCAGTCACCAAGGTTTTGCGCATCAAAGGCACGCCGTACGATGCCGCCCAAATCGCCGACCCCGACAATCTCTGCGTGTGGAATCCCGACATGATGGGAGTGGACACCACCAAGCCTGGCGCGCAGTCGTACTACGATTCGCTCGCCGAACTTTACGCTTCCTGGGGCGTCGACTTCATCAAGGCAGACGACATGGCCAGCCACCTTTATCAGCCGGCCGAGATTCGCGCACTTTCTCTCGCCATTCGCAAAAGCGGCCGACCGATGGTTCTGAGCCTTTCGCCCGGACCTGCGCCCATTTCCGAGGTCGAGTTTTTTCGCAAATTCGCACAGATGTGGCGAATCTCCGATGATTTCTGGGATTCGTGGCCGAGCCTGAAAGAACAATTTGCGCGCGCGGCCGCATGGGCACCGCTTTCCAGGCCCGGGGCATGGCCGGATGCGGACATGCTTCCGCTGGGCAAGATTGGCGATCCGGATGACAAAGGCTCACGCCGGTGGACGAATTTCACGCACGACGAACAAGTTACGCTGATGACGCTGTGGTCGATGATGCGGTCGCCGCTGATTTTCGGGGGTGACCTTCCGGCCAACGACGCGTTCACGCTGTCGCTGTTGACGAATCCGGAAGTGATCGAGGTGGACCAACGAAGTAGCGGCAACCACCAAGCCTATGAATCAGCCAGCATGATTGCTTGGGTCGCCGACGCACCAAACGCAAAGGACAAATACGTCGCGCTCTTCAATCTGTCTGACAAGGAGCAGAACATTTCCGTGGCATTTAGCGAGTTGCAGGTTCCCGTCGCGAAGGCCAGCATGCGCGATTTGTGGGCGCACAAGGATCTGGGCTCCGCCGACCGCACATCGGCGAAATTGCCGGCGCACGGAGCGGCGCTGTTCCGCGCGACGGCGAACTGACGGGTTCGAACGCATCGGAAAAGCCTCGGAAAAGGCCTCACCCCTGAAGGGGTGAGCTACAGTCGACTATTTCTTGCCGGCTGCTACCGTTGCGGCTTTCTCTGCTGCCAACTGCGCAGCCGTTTTTGCCACCAAGTGAACGGTCCAGAAATCATCGGCCAGATTGCTGTCCGTCAGGTAGGCATAGGGTATGGTGAAATAGCCGCCCATTCCCCAGCCCGGCCCCCACGAGTTCCGCACGATGAACCTCTGAGTGCTGTCGTCATAGCCGACAGCCACCACCGCGTGACCACCCAAAACTTTTTCGGTTGGCGCCGGCATCGGAACCACGCCGGTTTTCGCAACCGCATCGCTCTCGAAGCTCTCATACACAGTAAATCCAAATACGAACGGGTAGCCGGCGGCGAGACATCCCTTCATTTGGCTGAGCACCTGCGGCACCCGCTCGTATTGCAGGGCTTTCCCAAGTGGAGCATCCGTGAACGCCGGTTGTGGGGGCTTTTCCGCGAATTTCGTGATGTCGTAGGCCCAGTCGGTCTCGGGACACGCGCCGAGGCTGCCGACGCTCTTTATGCCATCGCGGATCTGCGCGCCGCTATCGGACTTCACGGTTCCTTCCATGACGCGTTCGTTGTAGTAGATGAATAATCTGGACGCCGTGAAGGTCTTTAATGCTTGCTTCATTTGGTCAAATTCAAGGGCACCCGCAATTGCGTTGGCGGTGCAACTTCCCAACTGCCCCTGGTCATAGACTTCTTTTGGACATTGCGGGCGCAAGTCCACCTTCGAGGGAAGTGCGGCCAAGTTTACAACGGGAGCAGCGAACAAAAAATCGCGATGATCCGGAATATCGGGAACCCATCCATAGGAATGCTTTGCCATAGTCATTTCTCCTCCGGTCCAAGCCTCCGCTGACCCTACCATCGAGGGTGCGGCGGCGACTGGGTGCCGTCTGTCTGCAGAATACCGATAGTGAATAGTGATACATGATAGGAAAACGTATCAGTCAGAAAGGGACCTATCGCCGGTACCGGACAGGGAAGAGGTACAACCCCGCAACCGCTGGACCACCCCTGAACATCCACGATGAACACTTCGCTCAGGTCGCGTGCAGCGAACCGTCGCCTGGTTGCTGGGTTGCTGAGCCGCTTGCTACACTTCTCTCGCTGCGCGAGTGCGCCGCGAAGGATTGCTCCATGCCCTCATTCTCCGGCGTCGATTTCATCGATTTTGATTCCCAATTGAATGACGAGGAAAAACTGGTTCGGCAAACGGCGCGGGAATTTGTGGACAACGAAGTTCTTCCCATCATTGAAAAACACAGCCGCGAAGCCACGTTTCCGATGCACCTTGTGCCTGTGCTGGGAGAACTCGGATTCTTCGGCGCGAATCTTCAGGGCTATGGCTGCGCCGGAATGTCCAATGTCGCCTACGGACTGGTGACCCAGGAACTGGAGCGCGGCGATTCGGGTTTGCGCAGTTTCGTCTCCGTGCAGAGCGCCCTGGTCATGTATCCCATATACGCTTTCGGCAGCGATGCGCAGAAAGACAACTGGCTTCCTCGTCTGCAGGAAGGCAAAGCCATTGGGTGCTTCGGTCTTACGGAGCCGCAATTCGGCTCGAATCCTGGGGGGATGCTGACGCGCGCAGCGAAAAAGGGAAACAAGTACGTGCTGAACGGCGAGAAAATGTGGATCACGAATGGGTCCCTCGCCGATGTCGCGGTGGTCTGGGCAAAATGTGAAGACGACAAGGTTCGCGGCTTCCTGGTTGAAAAAGACACTCCCGGCTTCAAAGCGTGGGACGTGCACGGAAAATGGTCACTGCGCGCTTCCGTAACTTCCGGGCTGGCCCTGAGCGATTGCGAAATCCCCGAAAGCAATCTCCTTCCCGGCGTCAGCGGCTTGAAGGGACCGCTCAGTTGCCTGAACCAGGCACGCTACGGCATTGGTTGGGGCGCGCTCGGCGCCGCGATGGGATGCTACGACACGGCGCTGCAATATGCGAAGACGCGCAAGCAGTTCGCGGGCAAACCGATTGCCTCGCATCAACTCGTTCAGGAGAAACTTGCCTGGATGATCACGGAAATCGTGAAAGGGCAGCTGCTGGCGCTGCACGTGGGGCGCTTGAAAGACAAAGGCAAAGCCGACGCCACACATATCTCCATGCTCAAAATGAACAACGTCAGCATCGCTCTGGATACGGCGCGCAAAGCTCGCGACATTCTGGGAGCCAACGGGATCGTCGACGACTACTGCGTGATGCGCCACATGAACAACCTGGAGAGCGTATACACCTACGAGGGCACCAACGACATTCATAAGCTGATCATCGGAGAAAAAGTTACCGGCATTTCCGCGTTCGTCTGATACCTATGCAAATCCAACACCGCCGTTTGCTGCTTTCGTTCACCGCCGCTTTGTGCTCAGTGCTTGTCTTGGTTTCTTTCTGCGGGGCACAAAATTCACCGCAGACGCCCAAGCCCAAGGTCCGCACCGTTACGGCGTTCATCAACATCGAGCGCGGCCGGTATCAAATTCAGGTCTCGGAAGCCTTCGACTTCCTCACGAAAGCAAAAGCTGCGTTCGAAAAGCAGGGCTATACGGTCGAAACTCTTCGCGTCGTCACGCAACCATTTCCCGAATACACGAAGGGGGTATCGCGCGCCGACGCTTTGCAATTCTTCAAGAACCTCGACGGCATCGCCCGACAGGACCATCTGATGATTTCGATCGGGCCCGCTTATCTTTCCGGCGACGGCGGGGGCGCGCAGGCCGACCTCCTGGCCGAGGCCCTGAAAAACACGCAATCGCTCTACGGCTCTGTGGTTGTGGCCAACAGTGAAGGCGTGGACTGGCCTGCCGTTAAATCTGCTGCAGGCATCATCAAAACACTTGCGGACAACACGCCGCACAGTGAAGGAAATTTCCGTTTTGCGGCTATTGCGAACGTTCCTGCGTATTCGCCGTTTTTTCCGGCCGCGTATCATGCCGGGGCGGGCAACCAATTTGCCGTTGGCCTGGAATCCGCCAATACGGTGGCTGCCGCTTTTCAGGGCGCCAGCGATTTCGCCGATGCTCGCCGTCGTTTGATCGATCTGCTGTACCCGCAAGCCTTCGACGTGGAACACGTTAGCGTGCAGATCGCGGGCGAGCAGGGGTGGAGCTACCTTGGCCAGGATCTTTCGCCTGCGCCTTCCGTCGATGCTTCCATCGGCGCGGCGATTGAGCTGCTGTCGAAGCAACCATTCGGCTCAAGTGGAACGCTCACTGCCGTCGCGACCATCACTTCCGCGTTAAAAGAAATCGGCGCGCGCCGGGTTGGCTATTCGGGCTTGATGCTGCCGGTGTTGGAAGACCCAACGCTGGCGGAGCGCTGGAACGCCGGGCTGTTTTCCGTGGACGCATTGATGAGCTATTCCGCCGTGTGCGGCACCGGCCTCGATACGGTGCCCTTGGCGGGCAATACCAGCGTGGACACGCTTACGCGCATGATCGGCGACGTCGCCACGTTGTCGGTCAAATGGAACAAGCCGCTTTCCGCCCGGCTGCTTCCGGTGGCCGGGAAGCGCGCCGGTGACCACACGGAATTCACCGACCCGCGATTGATCAACGGCGTTATTCAGCCGCTCAACGCAAAGTAGCCGACAGCGTGGAGACGACCTGCAGGGCACCAAATAGCGGGTGCTTGCGTCTAAGAGAGAGGTGCCCAATCACCGAGAGAAGAATCTTGCGCTAATTCTGCAATTCTTTTCTTTCCTTTGATTTGGGCCTACAATAGGCTCGTCAGTAATTTCACTGCAGGTTGCAACAAATCGGGTTGTTGGCCTTGCCTTACAAAATCGAAACCGCGACGGTCCGGCTTCGCCTTTCCAGCGAAACATTTAGCCCCCGTGGGGCGTATTTAGGTTAGGCGCTAGGTTTTCCAACAACGACGAGTGTCTCCCGCCCGGGGTGGTCCGTGGCGGATGCGCGAAAGGAATCGCATGAAGACGTGGCATAAGGTCGGTATCGGTCTGGGCGTGGCCGCGGTGTTGGGAGGGGTGGTTCTTTATAGCATCAATCAAGCCAATAAAGGCGTGGTAACGGTCCAAACCGCAAAGGTAGCCAAACAGGATTCGCTGGTTTCCGTGGTAACGGCATCCGGTGAAGTGAAACCCACCACGTACACAAACGTTACGGCGCAGGGTTATGGCCGCATCACAGAAATCCTGGTGAAGGAGGGCGATCACATCAAGAAGGGCGACAAGCTTCTGCTGCAGGAGAACGTGCAGGCCAATGCCGATGTGCAAGCACAGTCCGCCTCCATCAATGCCAACGAGTCCGGCGTGCAGGCAGCGGAAGCCAGCTACAGAGCAGCCCAGTCGGATTTGATCCAGCAACAGGCAAACCTCGAAAAGGCCAAGCTGGATTACGATCGCGGGCAGGGCCTCTTCAAAGACGGCTTGATTGCGAAACAGGATTTCGATCAGCGCAAGACCGGCTACGATGCCGCGGTGGCCGCTGCGGAATCGTCGAGAGCCCGCGTACTCTCGCTGAAGGCACAACTGGAAATGACGCGCGCACAACTGAATCAGAGCAAAGCTGTGCTGGTGCACACTAAAGACATTCTTTCAAAAACGACCTATTACTCTCCGATCAACGGAATTGTCAGCTACTTGCCGGTAAAGGTGGGCGAATACGTTGTGCTGGGCATGCAGAATGCGACAGGCAGTTTCCTGATGACGCTCTCGGACATGTCGGTGGTAACCGCGGAAGTGAAGGTCGACGAAACCGATATCGTCAACATCAAAAACGGACAAGAGGCGGACGTAACGATCGATGCCGTACCGGGAAAAGTGTTCAAGGGAAAAGTGACCGAGATAGGTTCGCAGGCGGTGCTGCGCAGTTCCGGACTGGCGACAACCCAGACGACGACGAGCAACCAGGAAGCGAAAGACTTCAAGGTAGTGGTGACGTTGCAGAGCCCCCCGGATAATGTGCGGCCAGGGTTGTCCACAACCGCCAAGATCAAGACAGCCGAAAAGAAGGACGTCGTGGCAATCCCGATTCAGGCGCTCGCGGTGCGTTCCCGCAAGGATCTGGAAGAGGCCGCGAAAAACGCCAAGAAAAATGGCAACGTGACACTCGCAGCACCGCCCCCGCCGGCTGCCGGCGATCCGAAGAAGGATGAAGTGCAGGGCGTTTTCGTGGTTAACGGAAAGAAAGCGGCGTTCCGGCCGGTCGAAACCGGCATCTCTGGTATCACCGACATCGAAATCACCAAGGGCCTGCAGGCTGGCGACGAGATCGTTGTGGGCAGCTACAAGGCGCTGCGCACGCTGAAACCGGAAGCAACCGTGAAGATTGATAACTCCGCTCCAAAGAAGACGGAAGACCAGCAGTAAGTGACGTCCGCGACTAATAGGGAGAAAAAATGCCTGTTGAGATGACATCGTCTGAATCGTATCGGCAGGACCTGGTGGATTCCGGCGTAGTGATACGCACCGAAGGGCTGACCAAGGTCTACGAGATGGGCGCTGAGCAGGTGCACGCGCTGAGCGGGGTCGATGTCGAAATCCACAAAGGCGAATACGTTGCCATTATGGGACCCTCAGGCTCCGGGAAGTCCACGCTCATGAACCTGATTGGTTGCCTGGATTCGCCGAGCGCCGGCCGCTACTGGCTGGCGGGACGCCTGGTGAGCGAACTGGACGACGACGAACTCGCCTACATTCGCAACAAAGAAATTGGTTTTGTGTTCCAGACGTTCAATTTGTTGCCGCGCGCGACGGCTCTACACAATGTGGAATTGCCGCTTATCTACAATGGGACTCCTGCAGAAGAACGCATGGAAAAGGCCAAGCAGGCGCTGGAGCGAGTGGACCTTACTTCGCGAATGACCCACCGGCCGAATGAGCTTTCGGGAGGTCAGCGGCAGCGCGTGGCGATTGCGCGTGCCCTGGTGAACGACCCTTCCATCGTACTGGCGGACGAGCCCACCGGAAACCTGGACTCCAAAACGGGCGAGGAAATCATGGGCCTGTTCGCGAATCTGCACAAGCAGGGCAACACGATTATTCTGGTGACCCACGAAATGGATATCGCGCAGCATGCGCATCGCGTGATCTTCATTCGCGACGGTAAGATTTTCTCTGACGAAAAAGTGGCTAAGAATACGCCGCAAAGCGATTAACGCCAATCACATAAATCATGTGCGAGTTCCCCGCGTGCGCTTCGGGGTTAAAATCCTCTGGATTTGCGAAGCCTTTTGAAGCCGTGCCCTCCCGCACCGCAAAACGCCGGAAAAGAGAGATTCTTCACGCGGCAAACTCCGTTCGGAATGACAAGAGTTTTGCCGCGAGCTGTGAAACCATGCCCTCCCGAAACCACCTATGAACGGACCAATGACTGCCTAGTGCGTCGCGGCTGTGTGGGGCGCGTCCAGATCGGTCAATATGTCTGGCGCGGTCAGGTACGTGCCTGACAGGCGGTCGTGCCAGGTCAGCGAGTCCTCGTCCCAGAGGGCCCAAAGGAAGCCCAGGAAGAGCGTACCCACGGACAACATGTAGCCGGTGGCGCGCAGCAGCAGGTGGCGCAACGTCGGCAGCTCGCCGGCGAAGGTGGCCACCTGCAGCCCGCGGATCATCATTCCCGGAGTGGTCCCGCCGAAAATCGTGAATAGGCCGAAATATTGCAAATAAACAAACGCAAAGGTAGAGAAGCAAACCGCGGCGCTGAGCTTGCTGAACGTGAAATGCCCTCCGAGCGAGCCGAATAGCGCGAGGAAGCCGCCGTAGGCAAAGGCCAAGCAGGCGGCATCGATCAGGGCGGCGCTGCGGCGTTCGTCCAGGGAAGCCACGGGAAAGATCCCGGAAGACTGAGGGAGCACGACAGGTTCACGGGTGACTTCTTGAGGCGCAGCCTGTTCCTCTGGAGACACGGAAACATCGATCAGCAGGCGCGCATCGTTGGGATCCTGTCTGCCAGCGATCCGTCCAATGGCGATCGTGAAGGCAAAATCGTCTTTGGCGTCGTGGGTGTCCCGCGAGGCTTCCTCCAGCTGCACAGCAACCGTGCCGCCCGAGTCCGAGACACTATCGTTGAACGGCAGCTCGCTCTGCGCTTCGTTGGGCGCAAGCTTGCGCCTTTTGGCACGATAGGCCTGCAGGCGCTGGTTCAGTTCCCCGCG
>Ga0210406_10004966_pt1 | contig 14061 bp, 11 predicted proteins | sample IncBWC30MmetaG_FD_155454 | JGI IMG/M metagenome (GOLD analysis project Ga0210406, IMG submission 155454) | Forest soil microbial communities from Barre Woods Harvard Forest LTER site, Petersham, Massachusetts, United States - Inc-BW-C-30-M | ecosystem: Environmental > Terrestrial > Soil >... | reverse complement strand
TTCAAGATCCTGAATTGACAAGGAATTCTGCGCCCATCACAATTCACGGTTTCCTGGCGTCCGGTGGAAGGAACGATTGCTTGGGCGTGGTGCGACGCCGTTATCCTGAAGTTGCACATGCGCTCGACTGGCTATCGCTCTTTGGTTCTGCGCGCCTGACTGGCACGGGGGCCTGTGTTTTTTTGGCCTGTGAGACCATGGATCTTGGGCAGGAATTGATGCGCAAGGTGCCGCCAGAATTTGAAGGCTTTCTGGCTCGCGGACTGAATGACTCGCCCTTGCTTGAAGCATTGAGGACCGGCTGAAGCTGGCTTGTTTTCCAAGTTGGGGTGTCGCCAAGTGGTAAGGCAGCGGGTTTTGATCCCGCCATTCGGAGGTTCGAATCCTTCCACCCCAGCCAATTTGAGCAAGGTCGATGTCGCAAAACAATGAATTCGGGTCTTTGTCGATTGCCGTGTTCACGGGCAGTGCCAATCCTGCACTTGCGCAGGAGATCACCCGGCATTTGCACGTGCCCTTGGGGCGCGCCGATGTGGATCGCTTCAGCGACGGTGAGGTGAGTGTGGAGCTGCGGGAAAACGTGCGCGGGCGCGACGTGTTTCTGCTGCAGCCGACCTGTCCGCCGGCGGAGAATTTGATGGAGTTGCTGATGATGACCGACGCGTGTCGGCGGGCATCGGCGAAGCGGATTACCGCGGTGGTGCCGTACTTCGGCTACGCGCGCCAGGATCGCCGGCCGCGCGCGACGCGCGTGGCCATCACCGCCAAGCTGGTGGCGAATATGCTGGCGGGCGCCGGCGTGGATCGATTGCTGACGATCGACCTGCACGCGGACCAGATTCAGGGGTTTTTCGATATCCCGGTGGACAATGTGTACGCATCGCCGGTGCTGCTCGGCGAGGTCTGGAAACAGAAGTACCAGAATATGATCGTGGTGTCGCCCGATGTGGGCGGCGTGGTTCGCGCCAGAGCCTTGGCGAAGCGCTTGGACGATGCGGATCTGGCCATTATCGACAAACGCCGGCCGCGGCCGAATGAATCGAAGGTGATGAACATCATCGGCGAGGTCGAGGGTAAGACCTGCGTGTTGGTCGATGACATGGTGGATACGGCCGGCACGCTATGCCAGGCCGCGCAGGCGCTCAAAGACGAGGGAGCGCTGAAGGTGGTGGCCTACATCACCCATCCGGTGTTGTCGGGCCAGGCGATTGAACGAATTTCGAGTTCGGTATTGGATGAATTGGTGGTCACCGACACGATACCGCTGTCGGAGGCCGGCACGGCGTGCCGGCGGATACGCCAGCTGAGTGTGGCGGGACTGTTGGCTGAAACGATTCGCCGCATCAGCGACGAGGAGTCGGTGAGCTCGCTGTATATCGACTAGATTTGGCGATTAGGTCGGTGCCTTTGCAATTGGTCGCGATGCAATGGCGCTGTGTGTGTGATGTAACTGGAGAAGATTATGAAAACCTCTTTCGAACTCGTTGCCGAGTTCCGCGAGACGCAAGGCAAAGGTGCGAGCCGCCGCCTGCGTCACGACGGAAAAGTGCCGGCAATTCTTTATGGCGGGCACGCAGCCGCACGGACTCTGACGTTGAGCCATCAGAAGCTTCTGATCATGCTCGACAATGAGCGGTTTTATTCGACCATCCTGAATCTGAAGGTGGGCGATGAGTCGCAGGCGGCGATCCTGAAGGACGTGCAACGGCACCCGTTCAAGAATGCCATCGTGCACGTCGATTTCCAACGCGTCGAAGAGAACGAAAAGATTCGCATCAGCATTCCTTTGCACTTCTCGGGTGCTGCGGTCTCGCCGGGCGTGAAGTCCCAGGGCGGCATCGTGTCGCACATGCGCACCGAGGCTGAGGTGTCCTGCCTGCCGAAGGATTTGCCGGAATTCATCGAAGTCGATATCTCCGGACTGTCGCTCAATGAGAGCATCCATTTGTCGCAGCTCAAGGTTCCGCCGGGCGTCGTGCTCGTGGAGCTGGCGAAGGAGGATGCGGCGGTGGTGGCCATTCATAGTCCGCGTGCCGAAGAGCCCGAACCCACTGCAGTCGCGGCAGCCGTGCCGGGTGCGGCGGAAGGCGCGGCAGCAGCAGCTCCGGCAGCGGCGGGTGCGGCGGGTGCGGCGGGAGCGGATGCGGCGAAGGCGCCTGCGGCTGCCGCTGGGAAGAAAGAGGAAGCCAAAAAGGAACCGGCAAAGAAAGACGCCAAGAAGTAATTTTCTTAAGCGTTGTGTCCATGAGGGCCGTCGGATTGACGGCCCTCGTCTTTTTTAAGGCTTGGGTGTTGTTTGATGGCTGGCTTACCGTTGCGCATTATCGTCGGTCTGGGCAATCCAGGCCCTGAACATCTGGTGACCCGTCACAACGCGGGTTTCTGGTTCGTGGACCTGCTTGCGCGCCGTCACGGCGGCGATTTTCGCGACTACCGAAAATACTCGGGCGAAACCGCGAAGATCAACATCGACGGCCGGGAGATCGTGCTCCTGAAGCCGACCACTTACATGAACCGCAGCGGCCTGTCGATCAGGCAGCTGAGCGATTTTTACAAGATCAAGCCCGAGGATATTTTGGTCGCGCATGACGAGCTCGATCTGCCCGTCGGCACCGTGCGCCTGAAGCAAGGCGGCGGCCACGGCGGACACAATGGGCTGCGCGACACCATCGCGCATATCGGCGAGACCTTTTGGCGCATGCGCTTAGGCATAGGCCATCCCGGCAACAAAGCCGAAGTGATCGACTATGTGCTGACGCGCGCGCCGCGCGCCGAAGAGGATCTGATTTTGGATGCGGTCGGCACGGCGGTGGATTGCATCCCGCTGCTGCTCGATCAAGGCGCGGAGCGCGCCATGACCCGTTTGCACAGCCGTGCAGGAAAAAGCTAATGCCCATTCGTTGCGGAATCGTTGGTCTACCGAATGTGGGCAAGTCCACGCTGTTCAATGCGCTCACGCGCGCGCAGATCGCGGCGGAAAATTATCCCTTTTGCACCATTGACCCGAATGTGGGCGTGGTGCCGGTGCCGGACCCGCGACTCGAGAAGTTGGCGGCCATCGTGCACCCGGAGAAGATTCTGCCGACCACGGTCGAGTTCGTGGACATCGCCGGATTGGTGGCCGGCGCCTCGAAGGGCGAGGGCTTGGGCAACAAGTTTCTGGCGCACATTCGCGAGGTCGATGCCATCGCGCATGTGGTGCGATGCTTCGAGAACGACGACATCATTCATGTGGCCGGCAAGATCGATCCCGCCGGCGACATTGAAGTCATCAATACCGAGCTGGCGCTGGCCGATCTCGACAGCGTCGAGCGGGCACATCAGAAGGCGCTGAAGGCGGCGAAGACCGCGGACAAGGATGCCGTCAGATTGCGGGATCTGCTCGAGAAGGTACGCGTTCAGTTGAACCAGGCGAAGGCGGTGCGTCTGTTGAAACTCGACGCCCATGATCACGCCTTATTGCGCGACCTGCACCTGTTGACCGACAAGCCCGTCATGTATGTCGCCAATGTCGATGAAGGCGGCTTCACCAACAACCCGCGCCTCGACCGCGTGCGCGAGATCGCCAAGCTCGAGGGTGCGATCGTCGTGCCGATCTGCGCCGCCATCGAAGCAGAAATCGCGCAGCTCGAGGAAGCCGATCGGGCCGAGTTCCTGGCGGAACTGAAACTGGAAGAGCCGGGCTTGAATCGTGTGATCCGCGGCGGATATTCCTTGCTGGGTCTGCAAACTTATTTCACCGCAGGCGTGAAAGAGGTGCGCGCGTGGACGGTCCATGCGGGGTCGACCGCGCCGCAAGCTGCGGGAGTGATTCATACGGATTTCGAGCGCGGATTCATCCGGGCGGAAGTGATTGCCTACGATGACTTCATCCGCTACAAGGGCGAGGCGGGTGCGAAGGAGGCGGGGAAATTGCGACTCGAGGGGAAGGAGTACATCGTCAAGGAAGGCGATGTGATGCACTTTAGATTCAACGTGTAACTGGTGAATTGCGCGCCGGGCGTCGCCTTCGCGTCCGATCTCACCGGGACGCGATGTCGGCGCTCGAAATGAGCGCAAGGAAGGAAAGGAACTTCTTCCACTGGTCCCCGGCGCAGACTGTGGGCGAGCCCCAGGCAGTGAACGACCTTGCGAGCACCGACGTAGATGCCGTGATGTAGACCGCCGCGCCGAGGTGTGACAGCGTGCGAACCCAGCGGGGGTTCTTAGGTTCCGACCAGAAGCCGGTCGCCTCTGCGTTGCCGGACAAATAGCACGCGCTCACAGCGCGCCGCCTAGCGCGGGGCAGCCTGCGCGCTCGCGCACGCTGTGATAAAGGGCTTGGGTCTTGGCGTTGGGCGGTATGCCGAGGAAACGCGTCAGCAACTCGCGGCAACGCCTGTAGGCCTGCAGCGCCTCGCTGTGATCTCCGAGCTGCTGGTGGCAGAGCATCAAGCCTCGATACAGACCCTCGTTGAGCGCGTCGAGCTCGATCCCGGATCGATACAGGGTCGCAGCATCCTCCCAGCGGCGCGCGCGTTCGCACTCACGCGCGGCATCGCGAATGGCGTGCAGCCAACGATCACGCAACTCCTGGCGCGCCTGCAAGACCCAGGGCTTTTCGGATTCGTGCTGAAGAAAATGTCCTTGATAGAGGAGCCGCAGACGGCCAATCTTTTCGACACCGGCCTCCGGATCATGAGGCCGCTGCAGCTCATCCTCGAACTCCCACATGTCGACCCACAATTGATCCCGGTTCAGGCTGACCTTGCCGCCCTCCATGAGCACCGCGTCCCTTGACCTAAGCAGCTGGCGAAGCCGATATAGCGCGGTTTCGAGCGAGTGGTAGCCGGCATCGCCTTCCGAATCCGGCCACAGCGCATCGATAAGCACGCCCGCGCCCACTTCGGTTCCGCCAAATGCGATCAGGGCCTGCAGCAGCTCCAGCGGCTTGCGCAGGCGCGGAGGGATAGTGATGGGGATATCCCCCTTTGTCAGGCGAAAGCGCCCCAACACATGGATCCTGAATTCCTTTGCAATTGCGCTCGTCATACTTAAGGGCCTGTCTGTTTGCTGACGCATGTCGTCTTGGCGTGCATCGTGGAACCAATCGCCATCGCTGCGCAGCCCCAAATCGAGTGGTGTTGCGGCCATTTCGGAACGACTGATGGCGCCTGACGAGCTGCGAATGGGCTTCTTTTGGGGCCAGGGAATACTCACTTAAGGGTGTGAGAACTCACTCATCTAAGGAGGCGAGTCCTGGCTGTTTCGATCGCGAATGTCGAGTCGCTTCCAACCGAACAGGCGTGCATCGATGGACCATGCGCCAGGCCCGGTCAGCGCCAGGGCGGCGCCCAGGGTTGCCAGCAGAATCCAGCGCGACGGATGTCCGGTCGAGAATACATTCCACAGCGCCTCGGCCGCCAGCAGCGTTCCCGCCACCGGCGTCCATAGCCCCGCGAGCAGGAGCACCCCTAAACCGATCGAGAATGTTTGAAATACGACTGCACCCAGCGGTGGTCCGGCCAGCAGCTCCGGGACCCCGCGGACGACCAGCACCATTCCGGCCGACAGGCGCATGAGCAAGAGTCCGACGCCGGGCGGGCCGTGGGCAAAGGTGGAAAATAGTCGGCGCACGATCCTTGGGGTTATGAGCCAACCGCTGGCGTGAGGAAACCCCCAATCGGCTGAATCCAAGGACTCTTTCGGGCGATCAGAACTCGATGATCCCGCGCTTGAGTCCGATCATGGCGGCGTGGGTTCGATCCTTGGCGCCCAGCTTGGAGAGGATGTTCCGGACTTGGCCCTTCACCGTGTCCTCGCTGGTCGAGAGCTGCGCCGCGATCTCTTTGTTCGCATTCCCCTCGGCAATGAGATGCAAGACCCGGACTTCCGCCGGGGTCAGCGCATCGTCGGTGGCATGTTCGGCGAGTTGGAAGGAGACCTCGGGAGACATGGATTTTCTACCGGCTTGCACGGCTCGAATGGTGGCGAGGAGGTCCTTGTGCAAACTGTCCTTGAGCAGATACGCCCGCGCACCGGCTTTGAGTGCCCGCAGCGCTTGCACGTCCCCGGCATAGGTGGTCAGAACGATGATCCGAGCGTCGGGAAACTCGCCGCGAATCGCGATGATCGCGTCGAGTCCGTTCATCTCCGGCATCTGTAAATCCATCAGCGTGATATCCGGACGATGCTGATGAAACTCCTGGATGGCTTCACGTCCATTCGCGGCTTGCGCGATCAGATTCATATCTGGTTGAGTTGCGAGGAGGCCGGCGATACCTTGGCGGATGAGGGGATGATCATCGACCGAAAGAATCCGTATCGGCTTAAGATCGCTGCTCACGTTTGCTCCGCACGCTTTTCCGGGAAAACTTCTCAGCAAACCACGAACGGCGTGGAGATGCGGCGTAAGCGCGGGCCGCCGGAATGATGAGCTCGATCTCCGTACCGGACTCTGCCGCAGTCCAGACGGTGAACTTGCCGCCCATCAGCTTGGCGCGCTCGCGCATGCCATGCAGGCCGAAGTGCCCCGCGCGCCCCTCTGCCGTCAGGAACGTCCCGTCGATGCCCTTGCCATCGTCCCGGACCCGCAATCGAAGCTGTCGCTCATCATAGCGGAATTCCACTTCGATCTGTTTCGCCTGGGCATGTCGGAATGCATTGCGCAGGGCCTCGCTCGCGATCCGGTAGATCTCGTCACGCACGATCGGGTGCAGGTTCCACGGCGTGCCTTCCACCTCCACAGACATCGCGACCGAAGCGGCACTGCCTGCCGCGGCCGCGAGTTGTTCTCCCAGAGTCGTGATGGCCTGGGCCAGGTCATTGCTCTCGATCGTCGAGGCCCGCAACCCCTGCACAGCCTCCCGACCCTCCGTGATGGCACGCGCTGCCTGATCAATCGAGTTCCCAAGGACTTCCTTGGCGTCGGTCGGGCGCGTATCGAACAGCGCATAAGCCGTCTGGAAGCGCAGCAGTAAGCCTTGAAAACTCTGCAGCAACGTGTCGTGCAACTCCCGGGCCACCCGCACGCGCTCGGCAAGCCGTTCCTCAAAGCGGGCATTCAACAACCGCGTCAATTGGCGCGTTCGCATGAGATATGCCGCCAGAGCTACAAGCCCAACGCACAGCGCCAACGCCGATCGAAACCACCAGGTTTGGGACAGCGTCGGGGCAACTTCAAATCCGATCGCAGCTTCCGGCCCGTTCCACAGCCCCTCGCTGTTGCTGGCGACCAGCCGGAAGCGATAGGCGCCGGCCCCAAGGTTGGTATAAACGGCTTCTCGTGCTGCAACCGGCTGGCTCCAGCCACTGTCGAAACCTTCGAGAAGATATCGAAAACGAACCCTGGCCGGCACCGCGAGGCTCAAGCCCGTGTACTCAAACGTGATTCGCCTGGGTGATGGAGGAATTCGAACGGAGGCCGCAAGGATTGCGGTGTTATTGTCGGCGGTGAGCGCCTCGATGTGAGGCAGCGCGGGAACCGAATGGTCATCGATCTGGGATGGATCAACCACCGACAAGCCGCTGGTGAGTGAAAACCAGATCCTGCCCGCCGAATCCGCGACGACTGACCGGCTGCGCTTCACTCCTTCGGTGCTCTTAAGACCATCGGCCTGGCCATATTCGCGGACATCGATTGTGTTCACAACACCGCTCAGCAGTTTGTCGCGAGCAATGCGCACAACATGGTCTGAGGTCGCAATCCAAAACCTTCCGCTCTTGTCCTCCGCCATTCCCACTGCGGGTTCGCGCAAAACGTCGGGTGACTCATGAATAAATTGAAAACGCCCGGAAGAAAGAAAGGCCAGACCGGCAGACGTTCCCGTCCAGAGAGTTCCGGATGAATCCTCGAAGAGGCAGTTTACCTCCGGCGAAGGCAAACCCTCTGTCGTCGTATAGGTTCTCCATTGGCCATTTGAAAAAGAACTCAAGCCGCCAGGTGTTGCAAACCACATTGCACCATCGTGCGTTTCAAGGATGGAAGAGACGGTATTCGAAGCGAGGCCGTCGGCGGTCGTGAAAGTGGTGAAGTGCCCATCCTTGAATTTGCTGACGCCGCCATTCAGGGTGCCGGCCCACACGGAGCCATCGCGGCTCTCATAAACGGCATAGACACTGTTTTGGGCCAGTCCGTTTGCCTCTGTATAATTCTGGCTCGTCATCGCACCGTTGCGGAATCGCAGGCGGGTCAGTCCCCCACGTTGACGTCCGGCCCACACCTCATTTGCCGATCCACTGATGGAGTAGACCACCTCATCTGGTGGTATCGACGTAACGGGTTGAACGCGTCCATTCTGGAGAATATACAACCCACCTTCAGCGGGAGCGAACCAGGTGCCGCCCTCCGGGTCGACATATACAGGGCCGGGGCGCTCGAAACGACGATCACCAGCAGATGAATAGGTTACAAATGCACTGTCGCGAATGCGGCCCAGCCCTCGAGTACCTCCGATCCAGAGATTTCCTTCCCGGTCCTCGAACAGAGCGTTGATTCCGCCGTCTCCGCGCAGCTCATTTTCTTCGGAGAACGAAATACCTTTCCCGTTGATGCGCAGCAGCCCGCGCGTAGTACCCAACCACATGTTCGAGTCATGATCGCGCAGGATGCTCAAAATCTGGACACTTCCGAGGAACGACGGCAACTCGAGCCGACGAAAGCCGTCGCCGTTGCCGTGATACAAGCCTGTGTCGGTACCGACCCACAATTCGTCATCCATCGGCAGCAGAGAATTGATTTTGCGGTCGGGCAATCCTGCGTTGACGTTGGTAGCTCGCCCTTCGGTAAGAAAAAACAGGCCATCGCCGAGTGTCCCCAGCCAAACCTTGCCATCGGCTGTTTCGGTCATGGAGATTACGGGGGGTGAGGAGGGTCCCAATTTCTGAGCATCGTCTGCGGTGAAACGGAAAGTGCCCTGTTCGATGTCGGACACGAGTACTCCGCCGTGGTTGTCTTTTGACAGGGCGGTGATTGCGCCGTGACCGTATCTGACGCTCTCGAACTTGCCGGCTTTTTGGCGTACGAGATCGGCGCCCTGTGGACGGATCCACAGTTTTCCGCCTGCATCCGTCAGCAGTTGCAATATCGAAACGTTGGAAGCGATGGCAATGGAAGTAAGAGAGACGGGCCTGAAATTAAAGCCGTCGAAACGTATCAGGCCTCTGTCGGTTCCAATCCAGAGGTATCCATCCGTGGTTTGCGCGATGCCGTTGACAACGCCGCCGGGGAATCTGGGTTCGTTGGTCCATTGCTCCCGGATGTATTGCGAAGGCAGACGATTGGGATCGAGTGCACGCGCTTCGGTGACGAGGCCCGCCAGGATGATTCCAATAAGAGTCCATTGAGTCTGCTTCAACCGACAGATCACGGCAGGTACTCGAATTTGTCGATTACGACCTCATTTTCGTTTTCCAAGGGGATATGGCCTTGATGAAATACATACAAGGCGATGCGCACCGATTCGCCCTGCGGGGAAGGCACACCGGAGGTAAACACGTGCTGGTTGACGACGCGACCGCCGGTGGTATTGCCCGATCCTGCTACCGTCGAAAACGTTACTTTCCCCGGTTCCCACCGAAAGGAATGTGTGTGGAGACCAGGCGGCACCCGAAAGGCAACGGAGTCAGCTGGAACGTAGTAAGGCTGAACGACATATTTGACGTTGGTGTTATCGAGGTATCCCCAACGACCAAGCTCAACGTCCAACTCGTGCCGGCTACTCTCGGTACCAACGCCGTCCCAGGTGATCAGAGTCAGGAGAGCGGAGGGTTCGAGTTGAGAAACATCACGCACCTGGAATCTGTACGTTCCGTATCCTAAGCTGCGCGTGAGCTTCAGCTCCGCCGCATTCCACTTTCCCGGACTTCCCGAAATACGAAGATGCAATGCACCTTTCTCGTCGGTCCAAACGTTCGCCGGATCGAAGGAGCTTCTTGACCCAGCGTGAAAAATCGGCCCGGTGCTCGTCTTCCATTCGTAACCGCTAAAGTTCACCACCTTAGGTAAAGGGAGTACGGGCGCTGCGCCTTCCCCGTCAACAACTGTCAGCGCCACCACGCCGTTGCCGACGACCGGCAACGCTTCGGTTTGCTCCGGGGGATTGTAGGTTGGATCAACCAGCAGAGCGGCATATTGCAATCCCAGGTGCACTGAAGCCTTCCACCGGCCGTCAGTTTCGATATTCGCAAACGGCTGCTCTGATTGCCGGCACAGGCCCCAGCGTCCATCTGTCTTGGCGTACAACACGAGTCGTTGCCCGGGTCGGGTCCCTGTGGCGCGACCTTCGACCATTGCCGTCTTGTAGTCACGTTCGGATAGAGCTGTGTTGTAGGGACTCTCCTGGTATGCGGCGGCAACCTTGCTGAACGCAAGCGTCGGTACTGAAAGATTTGATGAAGAGCCGCATGCGCTCAGCACCAAGGACGCCAAAAGCACTGACAATGTTGCGGTACGTGCGAGTAAGTGCGGGCGCGACACGATCGATCTCCACGAAGGATTGGGCGTTCTTGAATGCGACCGCGTCGAAGCGCCTCGGCTTCCCGCTCTTTTCCCCTCGATCAAACGCCGCGCGAACCGCCTCGGTCTTGCGGGCAGCCGCCAAGGTTAGCCTTCTGTTGTGCACCGATAGTACCATTGGCGTAGAATTAATTGCGTAGATTTCGGGCTAACCCATTGATTTTGCGGGCGTCCCCTGCACATTTGTCTTGACAGTCTTCGCCTGGCTCCACACAATCCGCGGCTCTTTGTGGTGAGGTAGCTCAGCTGGTTAGAGCGTGGCACTCATAATGCCGAGGTCGAGGGTTCGAGTCCCTCTCTCACCACCAATCAATTCAATTGGGTAGAAAGTCGCCGCGGATAACTCACAGCAATTGACTGAGCAAGGTCCGCGCCGGCACCACCACTGGATCGGTGCGACTGAAACAATCAACCGCTACGAACGGAATCTCAATTACTGCCTGAAAAGCATGTTTTGCCTTAGTCTCATGCTTGAAGTGGGCCAAAGAGTCGGACAGTCGAGTGTCGCTGGTCTTTGCCTCGACCAGAAACCAGGGCTTGCGATCGCGCACGACCAGAAAATCCACCTCGCGTTTGAGCTTGTCGCGCAAGTAACGCAACTCGAACGACCCCAATCCAAGATCCGTCCAACCCTCCACCGCTTTGAGCAGATGGCAGGCGATAAACGTCTCCGCGCGTTGCCCGGCGTCGTCGATTCCTGACCAATCGCGCAGGAACCATTTCGGTTCTTTGCGCAAAGCCTTGGAGACATTGGTGAACCAAGGGCGCACCACGAAGCCGTAATGCAATCGCTGCAATACGTCAATCCAACGTCTCACCGTATCTACGGCAATACCAACTTCATTGGCAAGGTGGGAATAAATGAGTTGCTGTCCAGAGCGTTCGGCGAGAATGTGCGTCAATGTTTCCAGTAAACCCAGAGTTTCAATCTGGGCGACATCGCGTATGTCCTCACGCGTCAGTTGATCCTGACGCAGCGAGCGCCAGCGCCGCGTGAACCGCACATCTCGTCGCAAAAAGGGCTCCGGAAATCCGCCATGCTCCCACAACGCCCGCCACTCCTCTTCGGCGAGAGAACTGGGCGGTTGAATCACCGCCGTCGGCAGATTTATACGAATGGCTTCGCCGACGCTGAAAGGATGCATACGATACAAAAGGTATCGTCCCATCAGACTATCACCGCCCCGGCGAAATACATCAAGTCGAGAGCTGCCCGTGACCATGATTCGGGTACGTTCCCCATATACGTCAAAGAAGCCTTTCAAATACCCCTTCCACTTTTTATATTTGTGCAGTTCGTCAAACACCACGATGGGCGAGGGAGTTTGAAGCCGCTCGAGTTGGATGCGCTCGGCAACGGCTGCGGGTCCGAGGAGGATGACGCGACGATCGTCCCCGTTGTCCCAGTTAAGATAGTCCGTACCTTCCATTCGGCAGGTCGTCGTTTTACCGACTTGTCTCGGACCACTGACCAAGGCCATCTGACGATGCCGCGCAAAGTGATCTTGCAACACTCGGTCGTACAGGCGGAGTCGGGGAGCGCGAAGGGTGGGTGGCATTAGGACCATTGTACGTGCAATCGTAGAATAGTCCAGACCATTTTACGATAAGCCGTACAACAGTACAAGACACCGTCTTGGGGCTGGCACTAGAAGGTGGCTCTGGCCGAAGTGCAGGCCAATCAACGCACCGCGCCCAGATGTCGGCGCACTCCGAAGTATTTGTAGGTACCCGAAAACCAATACCCAACCTCTTAGGCTTTAGGCTTTGGGCAAAACGCGGCGGCTGCCTAAATGCAAGCCGCTGCGGGTGAAGGATTGAGGGTCATGAGTCGGACGAATATCTCCAAGATCGGTGTTATGGCAGTGCTGCTGGTGCTCGCCGGCTGCCAGGGTGGCGGAGGCGGCAGCTCGCCCTCCACCGGCAGTATTTCCGGATCGGTGACGAGTTTCGCTACTGGCGCGCCGTTGGCGCAGGTCAGCGTGGTGCTGAGCGGCGCCGGCACCGGCGCGACCGCGACCGATGTGAACGGCGCCTTCAGCTTCACCGGCCTCGCAGCGGGTAGTTACACGGTGACACCGAGCGTGGCTCAAGCGACGCTCAGTCCGGTCAGCCGCTCGATCACGGTGTCAGGCGCCGCCTCGAGCGGGCAGGACTTCATCGCCGAGGGCGGGGCCGTGATTGCCTCGCAGATTCAGTTCCTGCCCGCTGCATTCCTGAGCAACGAGCAGCTGCGCGCCTCCGTGCTGGCGGCGGGCAATGACTTGCTGTTCACCGATTCGAGCGACTTTCCGCTGAAAAAAGTCTCGGTCAGCGATGGAACGGTGACGCCGCTCGCACGTCGCTTCTCCGCCGCCGAGAGCGTGACACTGGCGGGTCCGAACGTGTTCTGGGTGGATGGGGGCACACTCAACGAGAGCTCGCTGGACGGTAAGACGACGATCGCTCTTGCGCACGGCACCCGAACGGCGGCCGCCGGCGGTACGGCCCAAGTCATAGTGGATGGGTCGAATGCTTACTGGGTCAGCGACGTCGTGAGCGTTGATTGCAATAGCTGCGGGTGGATCATCCAGCGCGTGCCGCTCGACGGCAGCCCTCCGGTGACGCTGGCGACCTCCGATCGCCTGGTCGTGGCGCTGACGGCTGACGCCGGCAATCTATATTGGCAAGAGGCGATGCTCGAGCCGGTGAGTCCGGGATGCACCTGCGGCACGACGATCCACTCCATTCCCAAGGCAGGCGGCCAGAAGGTGTTGATCGTCGACGGGTTGCTCAACTCGGCACCTGTCAATCCAGGTCCGGGCTTCGTCCAGGGCTCTTGGTATCCTGCCGGCGGCATTGCAGTCACGCCGTCGGCGCTGATCTTTGGCGTGAACGGAACGCAATATCGGCTGATGTCAGTGGCTCTCACCGGTGGCGCGCTCACGACACTGGCCAGCGTGCCAACCAGCGCGGGCGAGTCGCTGACTTCGATTCGCAATATCTCGGTGTCGGGCGCCAGCGTCTACTGGCTGGATCCTCCGAACGGAGCACTCGACACGGTACCGCTGAGCGGGGGTGCCGTTGTCACCCTCGCGAGCGGAATCGGCCTGCCGCACCCAAGCGGTCCGGTTGCGCTCGCGGTTGACTCGGTCAACGCCTACTGGACGGAATCCGGAGCCTACGGCGGCTGCTGTCTGAAGGCCGGTGCCGGCACGCTCAAGCAGGTGGCACTCGCCGGCGGCACCGCCACGATGATCTCGAGCGGCCTCGATGCGCCGACCGCGGTGGCGGCTGACGGAACTCACATCGCGTGGGCCGAAGCCTGGCGCGTCGGCACGAGCGCTGTCGGAGGAGGCGCGGCCACGACGGCTGCGAGCGGCTTGTCGAGCAATCTGGCGCGCATCGCGGCCGATGCCGGCAATGTCTTCATCCTCGATGGCGACTTCATCAAAACGATACCCATCGCAGGGGGAACGCTCGGTAAGGTAGCGTCCGCGCACGGTGGCTCGATAGGCGATCAGTCCGCTCAGAACCAGGACTTGGTGGCGGGCGGCGGCAATCTCTATTGGACGCTATCCGATGGC
>Ga0210406_10004965_pt1 | contig 14062 bp, 13 predicted proteins | sample IncBWC30MmetaG_FD_155454 | JGI IMG/M metagenome (GOLD analysis project Ga0210406, IMG submission 155454) | Forest soil microbial communities from Barre Woods Harvard Forest LTER site, Petersham, Massachusetts, United States - Inc-BW-C-30-M | ecosystem: Environmental > Terrestrial > Soil >... | reverse complement strand
GAGGACCTGGTCGCCGAGCTTGAGCTCGTCGCGAACGTCGCGGATGCGATGCTCGGAGATTTCGCTGATGTGCAAGAGGCCGTCGGTGCCGGGGAAAAGCTCGACGAACGCGCCAAACTCCGCGAGGCGGACGACTTTGCCGAGATAGGTCTTGCCAATTTCGGCGCTGGCAGTGACATCGCGAACCATGGCGAGAGCGGCATCCCCGCCGGCTCCGCTAGTCGAGAAGATGTGCACGGTGCCGTCTTCGAGGACGTCGATCTTGACGCCAGTGGCTTCAATGATGGAACGGATTTTCTTGCCGCCCGGCCCAATGAGGTCGCGGATTTTGTCCTGCGGGATTTTCAGCTTGAAGAGACGCGGGGCGTACGCAGAAATCGCGGCGCGCGATTCGCTGAGGGTCTTCTCCATGGTGTCGAGAATCTGGAGACGGGCCTTTTTGGCTTGGGCGAGAGCTTCGCGCATGATGCCGATGGAGATGCCGAGGACCTTGATGTCCATCTGCAAAGCGGTGATGCCCGCGCGAGTTCCTGCGACTTTGAAGTCCATGTCGCCGTAGTGGTCTTCGGCTCCGGCGATGTCCGTAAGGATGGAGTATTTCTTTTCGTCACCGAAGACGAGGCCCATGGCAATGCCGGCACAGGGAGCCTTCATCGGGACGCCTGCGTCCATGAGGGCGAGAGAACCGCCGCAGACGGTGGCCATGGAAGAGGAACCGTTGGATTCGAGAATGTCAGAGACGAGGCGCATGGCATAAGGGAAATCCGCTTCGGGAGGAAGCAGATTTACGAGGGCGCGTTGCGCAAGGGCGCCATGGCCGATTTCGCGGCGGCCGGGGCCACGCAGGAATTTCACTTCACCGACGCTGAACGGCGGAAAGTTGTAGTGCAGCATGAAGCGGTTGAACTGGTCCTGCTCGAAGAGCAGGTCGAGGCGCTGCATGTCTTCCTTGGTGCCGAGAGTCAAAGTAGCGAGCGCCTGGGTTTCGCCGCGGGTGAAAAGAGCGGAACCGTGCACGCGGGGGAGCAAGCCGACCTCGCAGGTGATCAGGCGAATCTGGTCGAAGGCGCGGCCATCGGGGCGGCGGCGAGCGTTGAGAACATCGTCGCGGAAGAGATTTTCGCGGAGGCGTTCGAGGGCGCGCTTGGTGAGGGTGCGCTTCTCGTCCATTTCTTTCTTGGGCTCTTCGGGAATCGACTTGATGATCTCTTCCTTGAGGGCATCGACGAGGTGGTAGCTTTCCTTCTTGGGATGCTTTTCAGTGTTCAGCGCGTCATGGAGTTTGTCGCCATATTTCTTCTGGAGATCTTTGTAGATGGTTTCATCGAAGGGGAGCGGAGGGACGACAACTTTCTTGGGTTTAAGTTGCGCGTGAAGTTCCTTGATGGCGGCGACGATTTTCTTGATTTGCGCGTGGCCGAATTCGAGGGCGTCGGCAACAGATTCTTCGGAAACTTCGAGAGCGCCGGACTCGACCATAACGATGGCTTCATCGGTGCCGGCAATGATGATATTCATCAAACTTTTTTTCTGGTCGGCGACGGTGGGATTGATGACCAACTGGCCGTCGACGAGACCAACGCGGACGCAGGCGATGGGCTTCTCGAACGGAAGGTCCGAGCAGTAGGCGGCAGCGGACGCGCTGGTCACGGCAATGACGTCAGGGTCATTCTCGCTGTCCGCGGAGAGCACCATAGAGACGATTTGAGTTTCGTTGCGCCAGGATTCGGGGAAGAGCGGGCGCATGGGGCGGTCGATCAGGCGGGAGGTAAGGATTTCTTTCTCCGAGGGGCGGCCTTCACGCTTGAAGAAGCCGCCGGGAATTTTTCCGGCAGAGTAGGTGTTCTCGCGGTAGTCCACGGTAAGGGGGAGGAAGTCGCGATCGTTCATCTGCGAAGCCATGCAGGCGGTGGTCAGGACGACGGTGTCGCCGTAGCGCGCGGTGATGGCGCCATTGGCCTGTTTGGCAATTTTTCCAGTTTCGAGAGTCAAGGTGCGGCCGCCGACTTCGACTGTGACGATATGTGGTGCGGGTGTGTGCGTATTTTCAGACATGAATCATTTCCTTTGGCCCCGCATCCGAGCGGAGCTTTTTGAGGCGCGTTCGCTTGGCAAACGGGCCTAGAGTTTACGTTGACCGCAATGCGGCCATCCATGAGGAAGAGCAAGAGGCGAAAATCAATGTGAGGCGAACGAAACGCGACGGACTACACCCCGAGAAATTCCGGCACTAATAGCAGCCGGATGCCTGACGACAGACTCCGTGTGGAATGTGCCAGTTCTTGAGAACGCAGTGGATACCGTCCTGAATTAAAAGCAGGACGATTACTTGCGCAGGCTAAGACGATCAACAATCTCGCGGTACCGATCCGGGTCGCGGCGGTTGAGATAGTCCAGCAAACGGCGGCGCTTATTGACCATCATGATCAATCCGCGGCGCGATGCATGGTCTTTCACGTGAGACTTGAGGTGCGAGGTCAGATAGTTGATCCGCTCGCTCAAAAGCGCGATTTGCACTTCTGGTGAGCCTGTATCTTTAACGTGGGTCCGGAATTGTTCGATCAACGCTGATTTCGGTGCGCTCAAGTGCCCTTCTCCGTCATCCCCTGAATTTTTCCTCTTCTCTTCGACCCATTCAGGCTAACACAAAGGCAACAAAAGTGTAAAGGAAAGTAAAGACGGGCGGTCATCGAACACATCGAGTCGAAGAGCCCCAGTTAGGCGCTGTGGACACTCGAAAGCACGCGTCAGCCCTTGGCAACTTCCTTGATTTGCTTGGCGAGTTTTTCGATTTGCTGGGCTTTTTTTACGACAGTCAGGGAGAGCGTTGAATTTGCGTCTGTTTTTTCGACCTGATCTTTGAGTTCGGCGACCATTTCGTAGAGTTTCGAGACATCGGAGCGAAGTTCTTGCTGTTTTGCCCGATCAAGGGCTTTTTGGTCGGGCCCGGTGGCGGCTTGCGGGCCGTCCTTCAGTCCGTAAGGCACGTGTGCATCGGGGGCGTTGGGGGAAGGACGAGGCTGTGGAGGCTGCGGCGTGGGGTGCGCACTCACCCCTTGACACAACGCAAGAGCAGGCTTAAGGGCTAAGACGCCCGCGGCGCCAACGAAGGTCATTAGAAGACGTCGACGTGATTCTGGCATAAACACCCCCTGAAACCAGTCCCTTAGTTTGGTGGCCCTGGACAATGTTCAGGTTTAGCCCCTTTTTTGGAGTTTCGCAAGGGCTTGGGCAAAGCACGAGACGAGCCGCGGTTTCAGCCGTCTTTAGGATGAGGTGAATTCACTGTTGCACTCGGGAAGCAAATCCGGTTCAATACTCGGGCACAACTTGAGGGGGAAAAGGATGAGAAAACAATTTGCGGTATTGGCAGTGGGATGTCTGACGCTGGGGCTGATGGCGGTACTGGGTTCGGCGCAGATGGACAAAGCCGCGAAACCCAGTCCGGCAGCCAAGGCGAGCTGCGAGCTGGCCGGCGGGAAAAGTATTACCGTCGATTATTCGAGCCCGCGAGCGAAGGGCCGCAAGATCTTTGGTGGATTGGTTCCGTATAGCGAGGTGTGGCGGGCGGGAGCCAATGAAGCGACTACCTTCGTGATCAACACTGATTTGATGGTCGGGGGGGCCCATGTGCCGGCGGGCAATTACACCTTATTTGCGATCCCGAACAAGGACAAGTGGACGCTGATTGTCAGCAAGAAAACGGGGGAATGGGGCATCCCTTACCCGGGGGCAGATTCCGACTTCGTACGGGTGGACATGAAGGCTTCGACGCTGCCTTCGGCGGTGGAGAACTTCACGATTGCGTTTGACAAGACCGCGCATGGCTGCACGCTGCGCATGGATTGGGAGACGACCCGGGCGTCAGTGGACATTTCGAAGATGTGACCGTCGAACATCTCGAAGAATAAAGAAGAGGCGCGTCGGCAGTTGGGCGGCGCGCCTTTTTCATTTTAATGTGCGGCGAGTTCAGATCCGAAGACTCTCGGTACCCTGCTGGAGGCGCGTCATGCCGCGGTCGACGAGCATGACGGCGCCGATGACGAGTGCAGCGGAGAGTAGCACGTTGAAGGTCACGGCTTCGCCGGCGAAGAGCCAGCCAAAGAGAACGGCGACGATGGGATTGACGTAAGTGTGCGTGGCGACCAGCGTGGGAGAGTAGTGCTCGAGGAGCCAGTTATAGGCGGTGAAAGCCACAACCGAGCCGAAGATTATGAGATAGCCGAGCGCCAGCCAGGAACGCATGGAAACTGCGGCGAAGGAAAATCCGCGGTATTCGCCGAAAGCAGTACCCGCCAGAAGTAATTGCACGGAGCCGGCCAACAATGAGAGTGCCGATAAGAGAAGCGGGTGCCCGGAGAGATGCGAACGGCGGGAGTAGACGATTCCCACGGACCAGGAGAAAGCGCCTACGACAACGGCGAGTGAGCCGACAAATACGCCGGGTCCGGAGTTCAGGGCGCTGTGGCCCATCAGGAGGCCGACGCCTCCGAACCCCAACAGAATTCCAGCGAGAAGCGTTGCGTTTAAGCGCCACTGGCGGGCGGCGAAAGAGGAAAGCAAGAAAACCCAGATCGGTTCGCTGGCAATGAGAAGTGAGGCGAGCCCGGAGGGGACTTTTTGCTCCGCCCAATGAAGCGTGCCATGCCCGATTAGAAAAAAGAACGTGCCAATGATAATGCTGGCACGAACCTGCGCCCAGGTGGGGCGAAGGCGTTTTGCCAGGCACCAGCCGAGAAGAATCAAGCCGGCGATGAGGTGGCGGAAACCAGCAGTGTAAAGCGGGGGAATGGTTTCGACGGCGTAGCGGATGGCGAGGTACGTGGAACCCCAGATGAAGTAGATGGAGAGGAACGAGAGAGCAACCGTGACGCGATGAGTACGGGCAATGGACGGCGCAGGGGACGGAGAGGCTGCTGCTTCGATGGCGATGGGGCCCTGGTTCGCGGTCATGCTGTGTTCATCGTTCAGGGTAGCTGGCGAGAGAGGAGTAATCTAGCGCCAAAATGGATTTTAGTTACGGAGAGATTGCCAAAATTAGGGACACAGAGAATGGTGTCGGTCCTGCCTTAGCTCTTCCGGGGGCGAATCAGCGCCAGAAATTCGTCGCGGGTCTGCTTGTTGTGACGGAAAGCTCCGAGCATAGCGCTGGTGACGGCCTGGCCGTGCTGTTTTTCGACGCCGCGCATCTGCATGCAGAGGTGGCGGGCTTCGATGATTACGCCGACGCCTTGAGGGGCGATTTTTTCCTCGATGGACTTGGCAATCTGGCTGGTGAGGCGCTCTTGTATTTGCAGGCGGCGCGCGAACATGTTAACGACGCGCGCGATTTTGCTGAGGCCGAGGACGCGCTTGTCGGGAAGATAGGCGATGTGCGCTTTGCCGAAGAATGGCAGGAGATGGTGTTCGCAGAGGCTGAAAAATTCGATGTCCTTGACGATGACCATTTCGTCGTAGGCCACGCTGAAGGTTGCGCCATTCAAGACGTGATCGAGATTTTGGTGGTAACCGCTGGTCAAGAACTTCAAGGCTTTTTCGAAGCGCTCGGGCGTTTTGCGCAAACCTTCGCGATTAGGATCCTCACCAATAATTTTGATGATTTCGCGCATGTGGAAGGCGATCCTGCGCGCATCGATTTCCTTTTGATCCTGTTCGTTCAGCAGAATTTCTTCAGTTGGCTTGGTCACGAGTGGTTCCCTTCCAGATTGTCCCCCGCATACTCGAAGCTGTTGTTGCCGGTTTCCTGAACGCGAATGCGCTCAAGCTTCGCCTTGGGGAAGGATTTCAAACGCTCGAAAATCTCGATGCACAAATTCTCGGTAGTGGGCACTTTTTCGCGAAATGCGGGGACATCTTCGTTGAGCGACTTGTGATCGAAATCCTCGAGCACCTGGCGTTCAACGAAAGAGTCCAGATCGGCAAGATTGGCGATCATGCCGGTGGCCGGGTCAACTTCTCCCGATAAGCTGACTTCGAGCACGTAGTTGTGCCCGTGGCCGTAAGGGTTGTTGCATTTCCCGAAGACACGGCAATTCTCCTCTTCACTTAGATGTGCAGAATGCAGCCGATGGGACGCGGAGAATCGATAGCGGCGGCCGAGTTCGATTTTGAGCGCGCCGTTCATGGCTTCCCTGCCGCGCTGGCGCCGTTGCGGTAGCAATCGGCGAAGAGGTCGGGCGACTCGTAGAGGCGTACACGATGCAGGCGGCCTTGCGTAATTTTCGGTTCCAGGAATTGCCAGATGACGCGGGCGATGTTTTCACAAGTCGGAATCTGGCCGGCCAGTTCGGCTACTTCGTAATTCAGATGTCGGTGATCCATGCGCTGCATGATTTCGCGTTCGAGTATTTCCTTTAGTTCCTTCAAGTCGAGGACCATGCCGGTGACCGGATCGGGCTCGCCTTCAACAGTTACTTCCAAGGTGTAATTGTGGCCGTGGCCATGAGGATTGTTGCACTTTCCAAAAATGCGGCGATTCTCCTCGACCGAGAAATTCGGGTTGTTGTAGAGGTGCGAAGCGGCAAACTCGATTTTTCGTGTAAGAAGAACCATGAGCCCTGGTTTATTTTACCGGTTCGGGAGCTCCAACGGAGTACTCCCGGCCTTTCCATTCGATTCTTCCATTGACGTGACTCCGGTAGGACGCCCAGAGCACAGCTACGTATAAAGCCACGGCGGGCATGTAATAAAAGATGAAGGAGAAAGGGTATTGGTTACGAGCGAGGTCGAGGCCGTAGGCGGTCTGGCGGGCAATCAAGAGCAGAACCCCCAGGAAAAAGAGAAAAGGAAACTTCAGTCCCAGGACGATCACGAGCAGCGGAATCCAAGGCAGGTTTGACTCGATCTCGCGGAAGACCGCCCAGGGAGTGCCGCCCATCAAGCGATAGAGATTTTTCTTCCAGCCTTGCCACATAGCGCGGAAGGAACGGTACATGCGCACGTGGACAATGCCTTTGCCAGATCCGAACGAGATGCGATGGCCTGCGGCTTTGACGCGCATGGCCAAGGCGACGTCTTCGAGAACCTCGCCTGCGACGCCGGAGTGGCCGCCGATAGCATCATAAATGTCGCGGCGCATCATCAGAAATTGGCCATTGGCTGCGGCTGCTGGGGAGTTCGGATCATTCACTTGTTGGTAGGAGAAGCGTTTCGCCAGGCGCAGGTAGATGTATGGAATCAGGGCCTTTTCATACCAGGCCTCGGTGATTTGTTCTGGAGAGAACGAGACCAAAGCGGCGCCTTGCTCCTTGGCAATTTGCAGAGCGCGGGAGACGGAGTTTGGCTCGTGCTCGGCGTCAGCATCGGAGAACAGAAGCCAGAAAGATTTTGCCTCGCGCACTCCAACCCACAGCGCATGGTTTTTGCCCACCCAGCCAGCGGGCAATTCACCGGATTCCAGAAGGCGCAAGCTAGGAATTTTCTCCATAAGGCCGCGCACAATGCTGGCGGTCGCATCGGTGGACTGATCGTTTACTACCAGGATTTCCACAATTTCCGGCTGGTTCGCCAGGGACGTGATGCAGGCCGCGATGCTGGCCTCCTCGTTCCGAGCGGGAACAATGGCTGTGACGGAACCAACCGGTATGTCGGCGACGGGGGTTCCGGCGGTAAGCGGATTGTGTGCGTCGCTGTCCATGATCTCTTGTATGCGGAAGGGTCGTATCCCGATTGGGCGAGATTAGGCTAGTATAGCATTTGATGGGAATCCTTCGAAAACTTGCGGCGTGGGGAGTACTGGCGATCGCGATTGGGGTGGTGTTGCTGTTTGCGATGCCGAGCTACCGACAGGGCGAAGCCTCGATTGCGGGCACCACGGCGCGGAACTTTTCGATGGAGATTGCCGGGAAGCCGGGGCATTTGACCGATCTGAAGGGCAAAGTTGTGGTCCTGAATTTCTATGGCACATGGTGCCAGCCGTGCGTTGAAGAGACGCCGGGACTCAACAAGCTTCAGAAGCACATCGAATCGCGCAATGGCGTTGTCCTCGGTGTCGACGCGGACGAGGATCCCAGTGCTTACGAAAACTTTTTGCGAAACCAAGCCGTGGTCTTCTTGACCTACCGCGATCCGCTCACCAAGGACAATCGTTCACCCATCGCCCTAGCGTACGGCACATCTATGTACCCGGAAACTTATGTGATCGACCGCCACGGCAAGATTGCCCGCAAGTTCATAGGCTTCCAGCAGTGGGACTCGCCAGAAATGCTGGCCTATTTCGACTCCATCCTCGGGCAGACATAAGAACGAAATTCAAAAGAAAATATAACGCTTAGACGCAGAGAGCACAAAGAAATCGCAGAGCGGCCCGCCAGTGATTTCGCGCTTTCAGCGAATCTCTTGCCTCGATGCGGCAATCACCCGCCACCTTATTCGTAACGCAGCGCTTCGACGGGGTCGAGTTTGGCGGCTTGCATGGCGGGGAGCCAGCCGCTGATGACTCCGACGACAACGAGGATGATTGTGGACAGCATCATGGTGACGAAGGAGAGGGTGAGGTGAATGTCCACTTTGCCAGTGTCGTCTTCGTAGGCGGGGCCGAGGAACGGCAACGTGCCGATCGCGGAAGTAATGGCGGCGGAGAGCGCCATGCCAATCACGCCGGCAACGAGTGTCATGACCAGCGCTTCCAGCAAAAACTGCCAGCGAATGTGCGATTTTTTTGCGCCGAGAGCGCGGCGCAGACCGATTTCACGGACGCGTTCTTCGACGGAGACGAGCATGATGTTCATCACGCCCACGCCGCCGATGCCCAGCGTGAGTGCGCCTACGAAAAAGAGCAGCGCTTCGATGCCCAGCGTGATTCCTTCGTAGATGGGCTTGAACTCTTCGCGGCCGAACATGGTGATGGCGCGCTTGTCGCTCGGCGAGAAGCGCTGGCGGCTAGCGATAGCGGCGCGGAACTGCTGCATGGCGGCGGCTTCAAAATTCGGCGCGATGGGCTCGAATAGCATCACGCTGGCATAGCGCGCGTCCCACAGGTCGCCGGCAGTGGTGTAAGGAATAAAGACGGACTCATCGTCGCTGGTAAAATAGTTGCTGTCGGAAAATTTCGTGTCCATGGAGCCGACGACGGTGAACTTGACGCCGTCGATGCGGACCGTTTCGCCAATGGCCGGCGTGCCGCTGAAGAGTTTTCTACGCAAGATCGCGCCGAGAAAAGCGACGCGGCGGCGTTCTTCGATATCTTCGGGAGAGATCCATCGGCCTTCCATGGGGACTTCGTTGCGCATTTCACCATATTCGGGGTAGATGCCACGGATGGCTGTCTCCGAGAGGCGCGCTTCGTGGGTAATTCCCTTCCAGCGCACGGTTTCGCGGGTCACGCGCTTAACTAGCGGCGATTGCGCTTTCACCCAATCGGCGTCTTCTTGTTCGAAACGGACGGCCTTGCCGGCACGTTCGCCGCCAGCTTGTTCGCTGGTGGTTCCTGGCCAGCAGACGACAGCGCCCTTTCCAAATGCTTCGAACGTGTACATCAGCACGCCGCGAAATCCGGAGCCATAGCTGAGCAGCAGTGTCACGGCTACGATTCCCCACGCAATGCCCGTCATGGTCAGTAAGCTGCGCACGGGATTGCGTCCGAGCGCCGCCCAGGCCTCTTTGAAGATTTCAGTGAGCATCTAGCCTCCCGCCTCAAAGCGCAGAGCCTCGATGGGATCCACGGAGGCAGCGCGATTGGCCGGGTAGAGCGCGGACAATACAGCGATCAAGCCAAGCAAAAAGATGGACAGAGTGCCAAGCTTCCAGCTTGTGAGCAATCCCGCAAAAAATAGTGGCATGGGCAACAGATTGACTAGCGCGCAAAAACCGTAGGAGAGGAGCAGACCTGTGCCTCCGCTCAAAGCAACGACGATGATGGTTTCCAGGAAAAATTGCCGGAGGATGGATTCGCGGGTAGCGCCCAGGGCTTTACGGACGCCGATTTCGCGGGTGCGCTCGCGGACGGAGACGAGCATCACATTCATAACCCCCAGGCCGCCCAGAAAAAGTGTGGCCACTCCGACCGCGCCCATGAAAACTTCCATGCCTACGATGATCATGCGGTTGGCTTCGGCGTTCTTGACAGTGTCCCAAATGCTGGCTGCTTCTTTATCGCGCGGATCAAAGCTGTGCAGGCGTCCCAGCGTGCGGCGAACTTGCTTGACACAATCCGGATGCGTCTCCAACGACCAAGGCGCGACCAGCAAGCGATCCACGCTGTGCTCGACCGCCGGCGGCTTGTTCGGAAAATCGCGGCGCATGGCGTTGAATGGGATAAAAATTTTCCGCACATCCGCGCCATCGTAGCTGGAATTCTGTTCCTTCGGCTTCATGATGCCGATCACGGTGTAGGGATTTCCGTTCAATGAAATCGTCTGGCCAAGCGCTTCACGGTCGGCGAAGAGCTGTTTTTTCGCGTCGCTGCCGAGGAAGGCCACGTTGCGAGCCTCAGCGTTGTCCTCTTCGTTGTAAAAGCGGCCTTGGGCGACGGTGATGCTGCGAATTTCCGTGAAGGGTGGCAACGCGCCGACAACCTGTAATTTTCCGGTGTTGAAGAGGCTGTGGATTTGCACGTCGTTGCCGAGTTCCGGCATCACGTACTTACAGGCAGGGGACTCTTTCGCTACCTGGATATAGTCTTCCTCGCTCCAGCGGATGATGCGGCCGGAACGCGTTCCGCCGGCCTGCATGCTGGTGCGGCCCGCAAAAACGATCATTACGTCCTTGCCAAACGTTTCCTGATTATTTTGAATGCCCTTGCCGAGACCTTCGCCTGCCGCGACCATCACAGTAATGGAGATGATGCCCCAGGCGATGCCGAACATCGTCAGCATGGTGCGGCGCTTATGCGCCCAGAGGGTGGCCAGCGTGTCTCGCAGTAGGTCCTGGAATGACATGGCGCTCCGCCGGTCGATTCGATTATTGGAGAACGACTTCTTGTTTCTCTTTGAGGCCGTCGAGAATTTCCGTTTTGACGCCGTTGGAAATGCCGAGCTTGACGCTGAGTTTTTTCTTGCCGTTTTCGGCCTTGGCGTCGGGAATTTCGACGGAAGCTTTGCGCTCTTTGTCATAGATCAGCGCGGCTTCTGGGACCATCAGCACGTTTTTCTTTTCTTCGAGCAGGATTTCGGCGTTGGCGCTCATATTGGCCTTGAGCTCTCCGCCGGGATTGGAGATCGAAACGCGCACTTCAAACGTGGTGACGTTGTCCTTCTCCTTGCCAAGCGGAGAAATCTTGGTTACCTTGCCGGTAAATTTCTTGTCCTTAAAGGATTCCACGACGATGCGCGCGGGCTGGCTCAAGAAGACCTTGCCGATGTCGGCTTCGTCGACCTTGCCTTGCACATAAACTTCGCTGACGTCGCCGAGCGTCATTACTAATGTTGCCTGTGAGCCAAGCACCAGGATGGAACTGACGGCGTCGCCGATATTTACGTCGCGAGAAAGGACCAGCCCGTCGATCGGGCTAACGATCGTGGAATTGCGCAAATCCTCCTGCGCATTTTCCAGAGAAGCCCGCGCCTGCGCTACTTGCGCTTCAGACTTGGCGATTTCCGCTTTGGAGACGACCAGGGTGCGCTCCGCGCTCACCTGCTTGTTCAGCGCCATCTGATAATTTTTTTCCGCGTCTTCGACGAGGCTCTTGGACATCACACCGTCCTTGAACATGTGTTCGGCGCGCTCCATGTTGAGCTTCATGAACGGCACATCCGGGCCTTCGGCATCGACCTTGTTGCGCTCCAGAGTTGCCTTGGAAGAATCCAGCGCGGCTTCAGCGGCTTGCAAGTTGGCACGCGAGGCACGCTCGGCGGCTTCGAGCTGCACCTTGTCGAGTTCCGCTAGCAACTGGCCCTGCTTCACCGTTTCGCCGTAATCGACGTAGAGCTTTTTGACGATGCCGCTGGCCTTGGATTTGATCTCTATTTTGGAAAGTGGCTGGATTTTGCCGGTGGCTACCACCACGCGGGCCAAATCACCGCGCTCTGCGGAAGCAATCTTGGAGGGGTCAATCGTGCGGTTGGGACTGAGCGCCGCCTTGACGCCATAGCCTCCGCCCCCCAGTACCAACAGAGCGATCGCGCCCCAGATGATGCGGCGCCGTTTCTTGCCAGTTTTCCCGTTTTTCCCGTTTGCTAAACCATTGCCATTACTGGACATACCCGACCCCCGCTGTTCTGGCCTCGCTGCTACAAGAGAATACGCAGCTGTCCCCGAAAAGTTCCCTAACCTGCGAGATTAGACGGCGGCCGATGCCGTTGGTCAGGCTCACACCACTGGCGCGCAGGAAGTTTGACGGGGTTCGCGGGACCACCTATGATTCCGCGGACAGGTTAGCCGCGATGGTTGCCGACGTTTCTCCCGACGGCGGCTCGATCGTGTTTACGCGCGGAAAACAAAATTTCACGTCTCTACATTGCATCTGCCGATGGAGCGGGAGTGCCTCGGCGCGTCATTGAAAATCCTGGTACGGTTCCGCGCTGGTCTCCCAATGGAGAGTGGATTAGCTTCAGTCCCAGCCGCAGTTTTTCCAGCGGCGTGTTCATTGTCCATCCCGATGGCACGGGCCTCCGCCAGCTTACGAAGACGGGCGGCTGGGCGGTATGGTGGCCTGACGGAGAGCACCTTGACTTTCAGGCCCCCGGCGCGGATGCGAACGAGCGGATTCAGGTGGTTAGCCTCAAGTCGTCGGAAACGCGCACTCTCTCCAACATCCACTTTTTGGGGACCAATTTCCCGTTCGACGTTTCCCGCGACGGCAAAAGCTCGTAACCAACTACCAGCACCTATCCGACGAAATCTGGCTGCTCGAACCCCGCGAAAAAAAGTGAATTTCTGGCAAAAAGCGGTTTGAGTAAGAAGACGCGGAAAATTCAAGCGCACCCGTATTGGGATTTCATCGGCCAGACCGCCTGCCCGCAATGCTCGGACGCGGTGTGGTCGTCGAGTCGGCTTGAAAAAGGAACTCGGGTCCACCCGCGTAATCCTGTAAGCAGTGTCCAAAACGGGACAGTAGGCTTTCGCTTTCAGTCTTACTCTGACAACCAAGGCGTTGACCGAATGGAGGGAGACCAGCGTCCAGGGCTGGGCTAGTTTAAATTCCCCCGTTAACGTTTCTGGGTATTCCTCCAAGATCAGCCGCGTTCAACTGCTTGTTACTAGAGAATGGGGCGCCTATCTTGCGCCAGGAATGAGCTATGTGATGAAGACACCGTTCGATTTCTCTAATTTCTGCGGGCGAGCATTGCTAGCGCTCTGCTTGTTCGTTGCGGCAGGGCCATCCGCCTTCGCTTATGATGATCCACCTTTCCGTGTAGCTCGGCTCAATTTTGTCGAGGGCGAGGTTTCTTTCCAGCCGGGCGGCGAGACAGATTGGGCCTGGGCCACTTTGAACCGTCCCATGACCGCCGGAGACAGCCTCTGGACCGGCGATAGGTCCAAGGCGGAAATGCATATCGGTTCAACGGCCATTCGCGTGGGCGGGCAGACCTCGGTTTCGTTTCTGAATCTCGACGACCGGACGGTGCAAATTCAACTGAACTCCGGAACTGTTGATGTGCGTGTGCGGAATCTTTACGGCGACGACGTGTTCGAAGTGGATACCCCGAACCTCGCGTTTACCGTACTCCAGCGCGGCGATTACCGCATCACCGTTGATCCCAATGGCGGCTTTACCACAATTACCTTGCGTGATGGCCACGGGCAGATTACCGGCGGGGGCCAGGCCTTTCTCGTCGATGGCGGCTCTCAGGTCCAAGTCACCGGCACGGACTACATTTCCTACGACATTTACGATCTGCCGGGCCGCGACACTTTCGATCAATGGTCCCGCAATCGCGAACTTCGCGAAGAACGCTCGCAGTCTGCCCGTTACGTTTCCCCAGAGCTTACCGGCTCAGAGGACCTCGATCAAAATGGCACCTGGCGGACGGATCGCAATCTCGGTGCGGTCTGGGTTCCCACGCATGTATCCCGGGATTGGGCCCCCTACAGAGACGGCCACTGGGCTTGGGTAGACCCCTGGGGCTGGACATGGGTCGACGACGCGCCTTCTGGATTTGTAACCTCGCACTACGGCCGCTGG